>Ga0302168_1000128_pt1 | contig 18998 bp, 17 predicted proteins | sample I_Fen_N1_2_FD_193494 | JGI IMG/M metagenome (GOLD analysis project Ga0302168, IMG submission 193494) | Peat permafrost microbial communities from Stordalen Mire near Abisko, Sweden - I_Fen_N1_2 | ecosystem: Environmental > Terrestrial > Soil > Wetlands > Permafrost | place: Sweden: Abisko...
CTGCTGCCCGTGGTCATCGAAGACTCGTTCCTCGACGACGTGCGCGCTACCCTGCCGGAATTGCCACCGCAAAAACGCGAGCGTTTCCAGGCGCAGTTCGGCCTGTCGGTCTACGACGCCAGCGTCCTGGCCACCAGCCGCGAGCAAGCCGATTACTTCGAGAAAGTCGTGGGCATCAGCGGCGACGCCAAGCTGGCCGCCAACTGGGTCATGGTTGAACTGGGCAGCCTGCTGAACAAGCAAGGCGTGGAAATCGACCAGTCACCGGTCTCGGCCGAGCAACTGGGCGGCATGCTGCTGCGCATCAAGGACAACACCATCTCCGGCAAAATCGCCAAAGTGGTGTTTGAAGCGATGGCCAACGGCGAAGGCAGCGCGGACGAGATCATCGACAAACGTGGCCTGAAGCAAGTGACCGACACCGGTGCGATCTCGGCGGTGCTGGACGAAATGCTCGCGGCCAATGCCGAACAGGTTGAACAATACCGCGCGGCAGACGAAGCCAAACGCGGCAAGATGTTCGGCTTCTTCGTCGGCCAGGCCATGAAAGCCTCCAAAGGCAAGGCCAACCCGCAACAGGTCAACGAACTGCTGAAAAGCAAGCTCGAAGGCTGATGATAATGGAGCCAGTTTCAAAGCCTGGCTCCACCCCCTGTGGGAGCGAGCTTGCTCGCGATTGCGGTTTTGCATTCAACATTGAGTTGGCTGTCAGGACGCAATCGCGAGCAAGCTCGCTCCCACATTTGTTTGTGGAAACCCTTAAATGAAGCGTCTACTCGGTGCCTGCGCCCTGCTCGCTCTGCTGGCCGGTTGCGCCAGTAACGATGTCATCGATCCACACGGCTACGACAAGACCGGTACGGCGTCCTATTACGGCGCCAAACACCAAGGCAAACGCACCGCCAGTGGCGAGCGTTTCGACAAGAATTCCATGACCGCCGCCCACCGCCAGTTGCCCTTCGGCACGCGGGTGAAGGTCACCAACCTGAGTAACGACAAGTCCTGCGTGGTCCGCATCAACGACCGTGGGCCGCATACCCGCGGGCGCCTGATCGATTTGTCCCATGCAGCCGCCGAACGCCTGGGCATGATCAGCAGCGGTACCGCCAAGGTTCGCGTGCAAGCCCTCGACGACTGACAGACGGAGCACCGACCATTTTCGGACTTGCCGATTTACCCCTGATCAGCGTGATAGAACTGCTCAGCGGCCTGGTTCTACTGATCTTCGGCGCCGAGCTGATGGTGCGTGCTGCCGTGCGCCTCGCGGCCCGATGGCATGTACGGCCACTGATCATCGGCCTGACCATCGTCGCCCTCGGCAGCAGCGCGCCGCAGATGGCCGTCAGCCTGCAAGCCACCCTGGCGGACAATGCCGACATCGCCGTCGGCAGCGTGATCGGCAGCAGCATCTTCAACATTCTCGTCACCCTCGGGCTCTCGGCGCTGATCATTCCGCTGCGGGTTTCGCGGCAACTGGTGCGCCTGGATATTCCGCTGATGATCGGCGCCAGCCTGCTGGTGTTCGTCCTGGCGTGGAATGAACAACTGACCCGTATCGATGGCGTGATCCTGCTGGCGGCGCTGGCGCTGTACCTGGGCTTGCTACTGCGCCAGTCGCGGCACTCGGTCCGTCCGCCATCGAGCGATCCGCACAGTCAGGCCGCTCCCTGGTTCAGCAGCCTGCTGATGATCGTGGCCGGGTTGGCAATGCTGGTCTACGCCGGACACCTGCTGCTGGGCGCGGCCGTGGTGGTGGCAACCGACCTTGGATTGTCGGAACGCATCATCGGCCTGACCATCGTCGCCATCAGCACCTCCTTGCCGGAACTCGCCACCTCATTGATCGCCGCCCTGCGCGGTCAGCGCGACATCGCCGTGGGCAACGTAATCGGCAGCAACCTGTTCAACCTGTTGGGCGTGCTCGGCGTGACGGCGTTGATCGCGCCTTCGCCGCTGTCGGTCTCCCCCAACGCCCTGGATTTCGACTTGCCGGTGATGCTCGGCGTCGCGGTGTTGTGCCTGCCGTTGTTCTACACCGGCTACCGGGTGACCCGGGCCGAAGGGTTGCTGTGCCTGGGTTTGTACCTGGCGTATGGGCTGCACGTGGTGTCGTTCACCACCGGCATGCCGCTGGCCGGCAAGCTTGAACATTTGATGCTGTTTTTCGTCCTGCCGGCGCTGGTGGCGTTTCTGCTGCTCACCTCGCTGCTCGCCTGGCGTCGCCAACACCACAAGAGGGATGTGCCATGACCGACAATAAAAAACCTGGCGTTGAAGTCCGCCGCCAAGTGATGGGCGAAGCTTTCGTCGACCGTGCACTGGGCAATGCCACCGAGTTCACCCAGCCGTTGCAGGACTTCGTCAATGAACACGCCTGGGGCGCGGTGTGGAACCGCGAGGGCCTGGAACTGAAAACCCGCAGCCTGATCACCCTCGCCGCGCTGACGGCGCTGAAGTGCCCACAGGAATTGAAAGGCCATGTGCGCGGTGCATTGAACAACGGCTGCACCGTGGAAGAGATTCGTGAAACGCTGCTGCATTGCGCGGTATATGCCGGTGCGCCGGCAGCGATCGATGCGTTTCGGGCGGCGCAGGAAGTGATTGAGAGCTATCAGAAGCCGGAGTAAAAATCCGGCATTTGTGGTGGCTGTTCAGCCGCCTTCGCGAGCAAGCCCGCTCCCACATTCGATCGCATTCATTCAGGAAAAACACGGTCGAATGTGGGAGCGGGCTTGCTCGCGAAGAGGCCCGAAAGAACACTGCAAATCCATCAGCTAAATCCACCCACCCCACTGCAACAAAAAGATCCCGATATTGGTGGTCACCGCCGCCATCAACGTCGTAATCACGATGATCGCCGCCGCCAGTTCATGATTCCCCTCAGCCTGACGGGCCATCACAAAACTGGCCGCCGCCGTCGGGCTGCCGAAGTACAGAAACAAAATCCCCAACTCCGCCCCACGAAAGCCCCACAGCCACGCCCCAAGGGTTGTCAGCACCGGCAGGCCGATCATCTTCACCAGGCTTGAACTGAGCGCCATATCGCCGCTCTTGCGCAGCGCCGCCAGCGACAGCGTGCCGCCAATGCAGATCAGTGCCAGCGGCAACGTGGTTTGCGCCAGGTACTGCCCGGACGTCTCCAGCCAACCCGGCAAGCCGATCTTGAAATAGGCAAACGGTGCCGCCGCGAACACGCTGATGATCAGCGGATTGCCCATCACGCTTTTGCAGATGCTCCACGGATCGGACTTGATCACCGGGCTGTACACCGCCAGCACAATGGTCGACAGCGTGTTGTAGAACAGGATCACCAGCGCCGCGAGAATCGCCCCGAGGGAAATCCCGTAGGCGCCGTACATGCTCGCCGCCAGCGCCAGGCCAATGACCCCGTTGTTGCCGCGAAACGCGCCTTGGGTATAAATCCCCCGATCTTCACGCGGGCACTTCCAGATCGCCCAGACCCAGGCAATGGCGAAACTCACCAGCGTGGCAATCGAGAAGTAGATCAGCAGCGCCGGTTGCAGCGCGGCGTGCAGGTCGGCATGCAGGATGCCCAGAAACAGCAACGCCGGCATGGTGACGTTGAACACCAGGGCCGACGCCGTGTGGATGAAATTGTCGTTGATCCAGCCAATACGCTTGAGCAGCACACCCAGAAACAGCATGGCAAACACCGGCGCGGTGATGTTCAGGGTTTCGAGGAAGATTGCCAGCATGCCGGGGGAACCTTGGGTGAGCGTCGTTAGGGGGCTAATGATAAGCCACTGGGGACCCCGGCGTCTGGTAGACCGCCATCGCGGGCAAGCCTTGCTCCTACAGATCTGCGTCGTACGCAATGGCGTGAACGACATAAAACCGTAGGAGCAAGGCTTGCCCGCGATGCAGGCGACTCGGTATCAGGTGATCGGCGCCGGGTTAAACAGGGTGATGTCGTTATGCAGCTTGTGCTGCTCGGCCCACGTCTGTTTCTTGCCGCTGGCCACGTCCAGGTAGTAGTGGAACAACTCCCAGCCAAGGTCCTCGATCGAAGCGCGCCCGGTGGCAATCCGCCCGGCATCGATGTCGATCAAATCCGGCCAGCGCTGCGCCAGTTCCGTGCGGGTCGAGACCTTGACCACCGGCGCCATCGCCAAGCCATACGGCGTACCACGGCCAGTGGTGAACACATGCAGGTTCATCCCCGCCGCCAACTGCAACGTCCCGCAGACAAAGTCACTGGCAGGCGTTGCGCAAAAGATCAGGCCTTTGCGCTTGAAACGTTCGCCAGGGCCAAGCACCCCGTTGATCGCGCTGCTGCCGGATTTGACGATCGAGCCCAACGACTTCTCGACAATGTTCGACAACCCGCCCTTCTTGTTGCCCGGCGTGGTGTTGGCGCTGCGGTCCGCTTCGCCCTTGGCCAGGTAGCGGTCGTACCAGTCCATTTCGCGTACCAGTTCCTGAGCGACTTCTTGAGTCTCCGCCCGGGAGGTCAGCAAGTAGATCGCGTCGCGTACTTCAGTGACTTCGGAAAACATCACCGTCGCACCGGCACGCAGCAACAGGTCCGAGGCATAACCCAGCGCCGGGTTGGCGGTGATGCCGGAGAACGCATCACTGCCGCCGCACTGCATGCCGAGGATCAGCTCGGACGCCGGCACGGTTTCCCGGCGACGTTGATCGAGCTTCTTCAAACGGGTTTCAGCCAGCGCCATGATCTGCTCGATCATCTCGGTGAAACCGTGACTCGAATCCTGCAAGCGGTACAACCACGGCTCGCTCAAATCCACCGAGCTGTCGTTCTCGTGCATCACCTGGCCGGCCTGCAATTTCTCGCAGCCCAGGCTGATCACCAACGCTTCGCCCCCCAGGTTCGGGTTGCGCGCCAGGTTGCGCACGGTGCGGATCGGGATGTACGCGTCGGTGGCGGTAATCGCCACGCCACAGCCATAACTGTGGGTCAGCGCGACCACGTCATCGACGTGCGGATACTTGGGCAGCAACTCGTCCTTGATGCGTTTGACCGCATGATCGAGCACGCCGGTGACGCACTGAACCGTCGTGGTAATCCCAAGAATATTGCGCGTGCCGACGGTGCCGTCGGCGTTGCGATAACCCTCGAACGTATAACCATCGAGCGGGGCCTGCGCCGCCGGCACGTCGGTGGACAGCGGCAAGCTGTCCAGCGGTGGTGCAGTGGGCATGCGCAGTTGATCTTCCTTGACCCAGCTGCCGCGCGGAATCGACTGCAACGCGTAGCCAATGGTCTGGCCGTAACGAATCACCTGGCCGCCTTCGGGAATGCCTTCCAGCGTGACTTTGTGGCTCTGTGGCACGAAGTCCACAGTCACCAGGCCATCGGGAAACTCGGTGCCGGCCGGCACGCCCTGGTCATTGACCACGATCACTACGTTGTCCCGCTCGTGCAGGCGGATGTAGCGCGGCGAGTCGGAATGTTCAATCAACTGCATGACGCCGCTCCTCAGGAATGCGCTTGTGACAATTTGTTGTTTGTTTCAGGACCGCTGACAGGCGGTTCCTTGAGTACCACACGTTTGATCGGACCGACGATCACCAGGTAGCTGAACACCGCGACCAGTGCGTTGCAACCGACAAATACCAGCGCCCATTTGAACGATCCGGTGGAGCTGATGATGTAGCCAATCACGATCGGCGTGGTGATCGATGCGATGTTGCCGAACATGTTGAACAGGCCGCCACTCAAACCGGCGATTTGTTTTGGCGAGGTGTCGGACACCACTGCCCAGCCCAATGCGCCCACACCTTTGCCGAAGAATGCCAGAGCCATGAAGCCCACGACCATCCATTCGATGTCGACGTAGTTGCACGCCACGATGCTGCTGGAGACCAGCAGGCCCGCGATGATCGGCGCCTTGCGGGCGAAGGTCAGGGAGTGGCCTTTGCGCAGCAGGTAGTCGGAAATCACACCGCCCAATACGCCACCAATGAAGCCGCAGATGGCCGGCAAAGAGGCGATGAAACCGGCCTTGAGGATGGTCATGCCGCGTTCCTGCACCAGGTACACCGGGAACCAGGTCAGGAAGAAATAGGTGATGGCGTTGATGCAATACTGGCTCAGGTAGACGCCGAGCATCATGCGATTGGTCAGCAACTGGCGCACGTAGTCCCATTTCGGACCTTCGGCAGGTTTGCCGGCGGCTTGCCCTTTGCCTTTGTCCTGGTCCATGTCGACCATGCCGCCGTTCTCGGCGATGTGCTTGAACTCGGCCTCGTTGATCATCGGGTGTTGGCGCGGACTGTGGATAACTTTCAGCCAGATCACCGAGAACACGATACCGATGCTGCCCATCACCACAAACACATGCTGCCAGCCGAACGTGTAGACGATCCAGCCCATCAGCGGTGCGAACAGCACGGTGGCGAAGTATTGCGCCGAGTTGAAGATCGCAGACGCGGTACCGCGTTCAGCGGTCGGGAACCAGGCCGCAACGATGCGTGCGTTACCGGGGAATGAAGGTGCTTCGGCCAGACCGACGAGGAAGCGCAGCATGAACAGCGCAACGATCGCCGTGGACATGCCGAACTCACCGACATAACCCTGGAGCACGGTGAACAGCGACCAGGTGAAGATGCTCAGTGCGTAGACTTTTTTCGAACCGAAACGGTCCAGCAGCCAGCCACCGGGAATTTGCCCGGCCACGTAGGCCCAACCGAATGCAGAGAAGATATAACCGAGAGTGACCGCGTCGATGCCGAGGTCTTTTTGCAGGCTGGAGCCCGCGATGGCGATGGTCGCACGGTCGGCGTAGTTGATCGTGGTCACCAGGAAAAGCATGAGCAGGATCAAATAGCGGACATGGGTCGGCTTGGTCGCTTGCATGTAGATGTACTCCCACTGATTATTTTTATGCGGGTAATAACAATTTCTTGCCGGATCGGACTCTTGTAGGAGCTGGGCTTGCCCGCGATGCAGGCACCTTGGTGTGTCAGTCACACCGCGGTGATGCTATCGCGGCGATGCGGCGGGCCGACAAGCCCGGCTCCTACAGAAGCCAAATCCCACAGGTGTTGCGTGTATCAGGAGCCGACGTAGGTCGTTTTTACGACCGTGTAGAACTCTTGTGCGTAGCGACCTTGCTCGCGGGATCCATAGGATGAACCTTTACGCCCGCCGAATGGAACGTGGTAATCCACGCCCGCGGTCGGCAGGTTGACCATCACCATCCCGGCCTGGGAGTGGCGTTTGAAGTGGTTGGCGTACTTCAGCGACGTGGTCGCGATACCCGCCGACAGGCCGAATTCGGTGTCGTTGGCCATGGCCAGTGCCGCTTCGTAGTCCGCGACGCGAACCACGTTGGCCACCGGGCCGAAGATCTCTTCGCGGCTGATACGCATCGCGGCTTCGCTGTCGGCAAACAGGGTTGGCGCGAGGTAGTAGCCTTCGGTGTCGCAAGTCACCAGACCGCCGCCGCTGACCAGACGCGCACCTTCGGACTGGCCGATGTCGATGTACTTCATGTCTTGTTCAAGCTGAGCCTGGGAAACCACTGGACCAATGTCGGTACCGGTTTTCAGCGCGTGGCCGACCTTGATCGACTTCATGCGCTCGGCCACGGCTTCGACGAATTTGTCGTGGATGCCGGCCGTCACGATGAAACGACTAGAGGCAGTGCAACGCTGACCGGTGGAGTAGAACGCGCTCTGTACCGACAGCTCGACCGCTTGCTTGAGGTCAGCGTCGTCGAGAATGATCTGCGGGTTCTTGCCACCCATTTCCAGCTGAACCTTGGCCTGACGCGACACGCAGCTGACGGCGATTTGACGACCGACACCGACGGAACCGGTGAAGCTGATGCCATCTACTTTCGGGCTCTGCACCAGCGCATCGCCAACCACACGACCGCTGCCCATCACCAGGTTGAACACGCCAGCCGGGAAGCCTGCGCGGGAGATGATTTCAGCCAGGGCCCAGGCGCAGCCCGGTACCAGATCGGCGGGTTTCAGCACGACGCAGTTACCGTAGGCCAGTGCCGGCGCGATTTTCCACGCAGGGATGGCGATCGGGAAGTTCCATGGCGTGATCAGACCAACCACACCCAGCGCTTCGCGAGTCACTTCAACGTTTACACCCGGACGGACCGACGGCAAATAGTCGCCGGACAGACGCAGGGTTTCACCAGCGAAAAACTTGAAGATATTACCGGCGCGGGTCACTTCGCCGATGGCTTCAGGCAGGGTCTTGCCTTCTTCACGGGCCAGCAAGGTGCCGAGCTCTTCGCGACGGGCGAGGATTTCAGTACCGACTTTATCCAGCGAATCGTGACGTGCCTGAATGCCCGAAGTCGACCAGGCCGGGAACGCGGCGCGAGCGGCGTCGATGGCGGCGTGCACTTGAGCCAGATCGGCTTTGGCGTAGTGACCGATGGTGTCGGTCAGTTCGGACGGGTTGATGTTGGCGCAGTAATCACTGCCCGCCACCCATTCACCGTTGATGTAGTTATCGAAACGCTTTGCATCTGCCACAACAATTCTCCTCACGCAAAAAGCCGCTGATCACTCAGCGGCCTTGTTTAATCGGGTGTGTTACTGCGCACCTTGCTTGTCGATCAGCGCGGCGAGCATTTCGTACTCTTCAGCGGTCAGATCGGTCAGCGGCGCACGCACAGGACCTGCGTCATAACCGGCAATTTTTGCCCCGGCCTTGACGATGCTCACCGCATAACCGGCTTTGCGGTTACGGATGTCCAGGTATGGCAGGAAGAAGTCGTCGATGATCTTGCCGACGGTGGCGTGATCTTCGCGAGCGATGGCGTGGTAGAAATCCATCGCGGTTTTCGGGATGAAGTTGAACACCGCCGAGGAGTAAACCGGCACGCCCAGGGCCTTGTAGGCTGCGGCATAGACTTCGGCGGTCGGCAAGCCACCCAGGTAGCTGAAGCGATCGCCGAGGCGACGACGGATCGACACCATCAGTTCGATATCGCCCAAACCATCCTTGTAGCCGATCAGGTTCGGGCAGCGCTCGGCCAGACGTTCCAGCAAAGGAGCGGTCAGGCGGCAGACGTTACGGTTGTAAACCACCACGCCGATTTTTACCGATTTGCACACGGCTTCAACGTGGGCGGCAACGCCGTCCTGGCTGGCTTCGGTCAGGTAGTGTGGCAGCAGCAACAGGCCTTTGGCGCCCAGGCGCTCGGCTTCCTGTGCGTACTCAATGGCTTGACGGGGCGAACCGCCCACGCCGGCCAGAATCGGCACGCTGGTTTCGCAGGTGTCGACGGCAGTCTTGATGATTTCCGAATATTCGCTGGCCGCCAGAGAGAAGAACTCACCGGTGCCGCCTGCGGCGAACAACGCCGTGGCGCCGTATGGGGCCAGCCATTCGAGACGTTTGATGTAGCCCGCGCGATGGAAATCGCCCTGAGCATTGAAATCGGTGACCGGGAAAGACAACAGGCCGGAAGAGAGGATGGACTTCAGTTCTTGTGGATTCATTATTCGAACACCCTGGGTAGCAACGTATGTGTGTGTGAGGAAACCGTTCAGCTTTCGCCGAGTTGTAGGTCATCGTACAACTTAAATAATAACCGTCAACTGCATTTCATCGCCGTCTGCATTTTTATGTAGGACAGGTTCTTTCCTTGACGTAGGAAATTTCTCGGCTACGATCCATTTAACTGTATATGCATACAGTTAGTTGAAATCTGCCTACGACATATCAAGGAGCTAGAAATGTCAGGTCTACGTACTCAATTGCAAGAAAATCCCAAGCAGGTCATTGCCGTTTTCGATGAGCTTTTCAGTGAGCATGGCATTGCCATCAGCGGCCATGAGTCGCTGGTGCTGCACTTGGGCACACCGCACAACCACGCACCGCAACCGTCCGCCTCCCCTTCCGGTCATGCCTTGAATGGCAAGCCGCAGCTGAGGTTCGAGGGTGGTGAACACACGGCTATCGGCGATAGCACGCTGCTGCGTTTCATCAAGGATGCCCCGGCGATCCCGGCCTCACAGGTCGAACTGCATTTGCCCAACGGGATGGCACTGACCTACGGCCAGGTCGTTGCGTTGGGCGGGGATTTCTACGGAATTCCCGAGCAACCGATCAGCGAAGGCGCCACCGCCCCGGACCGAATCCAGCGCTTTACCAACGCGTTCAACTCGCTGGCGGTGCTGCCGGCCGCAAATGCCGAGGCCAAGCTGATTCTCGGGGTCATGCAAAAGGAAATCGCCGCCGTGAAACAGGCGATCCAGGACGGAAAACAGCCCCATGAAGCCTATGACGCGCTCGGAGATACGTTGTCGGAGGAGTGGAACAAGATTACCGGCGGCGGCAGTTTCGTCTCGGCACTGTTTCCGTTGGGGCGTTATCTGAAGCTGGCCGCCAACAATACCGACCACTTTGCCGAAGGAGCCCTGGCGGCCTACATCGCAGGCCACACTGCGGCGGTGCAGCAAGCCGTGCTGGCGAAAAACAGTGGTGATGAAAAACAGCTGGAAATCGCCTACGCGATGAATGCTTTTGCTGATCACTACCTGACTGACCTGTTTTCTGCGGGTCACCTGCGTGTACCGCGCAAGCAGTTGGCGGCGGTGGTCACACCCAGCGACCTGGGCTCGTTGATCACCCGCTTCATGCATGACGAAGACAGCAAGTTCGGCCTCAATGTGCGCAATGGCAACGGCGATCAATGGCGCGCGTATGGCGACAAACGCTACTTCGACGCGATCGACAGCGCCAATCGCGTGCAGGTCAATCAAGCGGTTCAACTGTCTGCGGATGAGATCTTCGCGGCGTACCTCAGCGGAGTCGCTCCTTCGCCGAGCAATTTCAGCGCCTTGAAAAAGTTGCCGGACCTGCAAGCCGTGCTGAACCCCGCGGGCAATTTTTCGCCATTGTTCAGGGTTGAGGGCAGCAAGGTGCTGCGACGCAAGGACGTCAATAACCTGAACGACACCGCCACCGTCGACGACTGGTGGGGCTGGAGCACTTACTTGCTGCTCAAGGACTACTCACCCACCGGCAACGTTGCCTGATAAGGAGATCCACGATGACGATCAAATTGAAACTGGAACTGGCTTCGGGCCAATCAATGAACGGCGCGCCGCTGGAGTTGTTGTCCAAGGGCGGGGTGATTGCCCGGGCGGTGGTGAATGAACGTGGGGATGTGGTGTTTGACGCCAAGCCTGGAGTGGCTGGATTGGCGGTGAGGGTGGATCGGTCGATCCTGCGTTCAGTCTGACAATTTAGTACCGAGGCTACTGGCCCTATCGCGAGCAAGCTCGGCTCCCACAGGTTTTGCGTCGATCACAACCGTGTGAACGCACACAAGACACTGTGGGAGCCGAGCTTGCTCGCGATGGCATTCCAGCAGACAGCAGAAAGCTCCGAACCGGAAAACTAGCCCCGCTGCGCCTCAGCCTCTTCATGCGCATGACGCAACCGCTCGCGGCTGTTGGTCAGGTGCAAGCGCATCGCCGCCCGCGCCGCATCGGAATCCTGGCGGGCAATGGCGTCGTAAATCTCTTCGTGCTCACGGCTCAGGCGATTCATGTAGTGCTGCTGGTCGTCATGGGCCAGGCGCGCCGAGTTCAGCCGCGTGCGCGGAATGATGCTGGTGCCGAGGTGGGTCATGATGTCGGTGAAGTAGCGGTTACCGGTCGCCAGCGCAATTTGCAGGTGGAACTGGAAGTCCGAGGCGACCGCATCACTGGCATGCGAAGCGCTTTCGTTAAGGGCGTCCAGCGCGGCTCTCATCAAACCCAGTTGGTCGTCGCTGCGGCGTTGCGCGGCGAGGCCGGCGGACTCCACTTCGAGGCTGATGCGCAACTCCAGAATCGCCAACACGTCACGCAAGGTGACCACCGTCGCCGGGTCGATGCGGAAACCGCTCGGGCTCGGGGTATCGAGCACGAAAGTGCCGATGCCATGGCGGGTTTCAACCTGCCCGGCCGCCTGCAAACGGGAAATCGCTTCGCGCACCACCGTGCGGCTGACGCCATGGGCATCCATGATCGCCGACTCGGTGGGCAATTTGTCGCCGCGCTTGAGGTGACCGTCGCGGATCTGCTCGGACAGCACCGTCACCAATTCCTGTGCGAGGCTGCGGCGCTTGCGAGGGAGGCGTGGTGCGTCGATCGGGTTTTCCATGGTGAACATCTGTCTCGAAAATTCGGCTGAAACCGCATCATAGCTCAACGCGGTTGTACGATCACCGTTGGGTTGAACACCGCTCCCCGTGTGGGAGCGAGCCTGTGGTGATGAGTCTTGTGTGGCGAGGGGGCTTGCCCCCGTTGGGTCGCGGAGCGGCCCCCAAAAAAATTCAAAAATGCTGGGGACTGCTGCGCAGTCCAACGGGGGCAAGCCCCCTCGCCACACTGGCTCCTACAGGGATTGCGGTGTTCAGGCGGTCACGGTTTGGTCCACCAAATGGCCATTCTCGATACGAACATGCCGTGGGTGGAATCGTTTCAGGCTGCTTCGATGCCCGACGCTGACAATGCTCAGCCCCGGTATTTCATCGATCAACGCCTGATACAGCGACGCTTCGTCCTCTTCATCCATCGCCGAGGTCGCTTCGTCCATGTACAGCCATTGCGGTGCATACAGCAGCGCCCGGGCAAACGCCAAACGTTGCTGCTCACCTGGCGAAAGCATGCGCTGCCAGTGGTTCGCTTCATCCAGACGTCCAACAAGATGTGGCAAACGGCAGGCTTCCAGCACGTGGACGTAGCGTTCCTGCGGATAGGTATCGCCGGCCTGTGGATAACTCAGCGCCTCACGCAAGGTGCCAATCGGCAAGTACGGCTTTTGCGGCAGGAACAGGTAACGCGCCGATGGCAGTCGGATACTGCCGTGGCCGGCTGGCCACAGGTGCCCCATCGCGCGCAGCAAGGTCGACTTGCCGCTGCCGGAACGACCGCTGAGCATCACGCGATCGCCCTCTTCCACCGCCATGTTGGCGTTGGTCAGCAGGTGACGACCGTCCGCCAGATCGAGGCCGAGGTTGTGGATCTTCAGTTCATCGCCCTGATTCTGTACGTCGATGGCCGGCTCACGCTCTTCGTTGTCGGTCATGGCCTGACGGAAACTCAGCAGACGATCACAGGTGGCGCGCCATGAAGCGAGGTTCTGGTACGCATTGATAAACCAGCTGAAACTCTCTTGAACATTGCCGAACGCCGAACTGATTTGCATCAATTCACCGAGTTCGATCTTGCCAGCGAAGTAGCGCGGCGCCGCGACCATGAAGGGGAAAATGATCGCAGCCTGAGTGTAGCCGGCCGTAAAGAAAGTCAGTCGCTTGGACACTTTCATGATGTCCCAGAAATTGTGCCAGACCATGCCGAAGCGACTGCTCAAACGACGATTTTCGTTCGGTTCGCCGTTGTAAAGCGCAATACTTTCGGCATTCTCGCGAACCCGGACCATGGAGAAACGCAGGTCGGCTTCAAAGCGTTGTTGTTGGTTGCTCAGGCCGATCAAGCGACGACCGATCAAGTGCGTCAGCCAGCTACCGACCACGGCATAGACCAGCACACACCAGAACATATAGCCGGGAATGGTAAAACCAAACACTTCAATACTGCCCGACACGCCCCACAGAATGATCGAGAACGACACCAGACTGACAATGTTGCGAAGCAACCCAATGCCCAGTTCCAGGGTGTTCGAAGTGAAGTTGTTGAGGTCTTCGGAAATCCGCTGGTCCGGGTTATCGGTGTAACCGCCCTGCTCCAGCTGGTAATAGTTTTTGTTGCCAAGCCAACGGGCAAAGTGTTTCTCAGTCAGCCACGCTCGCCAGCGGATGGTCAGCATCTGCGTCAAATAGAGCCGGTACACCGCCCCCACAATCGCCACGGCCGCAATCGCGCAGAAATACAGAATCAGCTGCCAGAACGCCGCTTCATCTTTCTTTTGCAAGGCGTTATAGAAGTCCTTGTACCAAGTGTTGAACCACACCGAGATCCCCACGCTGATCAGCGACAAGGCAATCACGGCGATCAGCAACGTCCAGGCCTTGACCTTCTCTTCACTGCGCCAGTAAGGCGTGATCATCGCCCAGACCTTGCGGAAAAACTGCTCGCGCACGGCATCGTTGACCGCGGAATATTCAGCGTTCTGATTCATGGATAAGGCTCGATAGAGAAAAGAACACACACGAACCGATCATAGTTGATCGGCTCGGGTTATCGCGAGGGGTGGCGATGATCGTTCAGCGCCCGTTCAGCGGCGCACCGGACGTTTCTGCAGTTTGCGCTGCAGGGTTCGGCGGTGCATGCCCAAGGCGCGGGCCGTGGCGGAAATGTTGCCTTCGTGCTCGGTCAGCACGCGCTGAATGTGCTCCCACTGCAAACGGTCCACCGACATCGGGTTTTCCGGCACCAGCGTGTCGAGGTCGGCGTGCTCGGACAGCAGGGCTGCCAGCACGTCGTCGGCGTCGGCCGGTTTGCACAGGTAATTGCAGGCACCGCGCTTGATCGCCTCAACGGCGGTGGCGATGCTCGAATAACCGGTGAGGATCACCACGCGCATTTCCGGGTCCAGTTCCAGCAGCTTGGGCAGCAAGACCAGGCCCGAGTCGCCGTCCATTTTCAGGTCCAGCGCGGCGTAATCCGGCAAGTCGGCCTGGGCGATGGTCAGGCCTTCTTCGGCAGAGCCGGCGGTGCTGACGCGAAAACCACGGCGGGCCATGGCGCGGGCCATCACGCGGGTAAAGGTTGCATCGTCGTCGACCAACAGCAAATGCGGCAGTTCTTCGCCTTCAACCTGGATATCGTCACTCATGTTCGTCTCCTCGGGCGACACGGGGCAGGCGCAGCTCGGTGAGCGTGCCGCCTTCCTCATGACTGTAGAGTTTCACTGAGCCGCCGGCGCGTGTCACGCTGGCCTTGCTCAAAAACAGGCCCAGGCCGAAACCTTTGCCCTTGGTGGTAAAAAACGGTTTGCCGATCTGCTCGGCGATGGCCAACGGCACACCGGCGCCGTGGTCGCGGATGCTGATGGTCAGGTCTTCGGCGTTCCAGTCCAGCGTCACTTGCAGCCCTTCGGGGCAGGCGTCGGCGGCGTTGTTCAACAAATTCAGCAGCGCCTGGGTTAGGTCCGGTGGCGGCGCCATGCGCGGCACGGTTCCTTGGCCCAGGCGCTGGAAGCGGTAACTGGCTTCCGGGCGCATCAGGTGCCAGCGGTTCAGCGCTTCGTCGAGCCAGTCGGTGACGTCCTGCATCTCCACGGCCAAACGGCGATTGGCCTCGGCGGCGCGCACCAGTTGCTGCAAGGTCTCTTTGCACAGCTTGACCTGATCCTGCAGCACGCTCAAATCGTCCTGCAGCAGTGGGTCGTGATGGTCCTGGCGCATTTCCTTGAGCAACACGCTCATGGTCGCCAGCGGTGTGCCCAATTCATGCGCTGCACCGGCCGCTTGCGTCGCTACTGCCAGCAATTGCTGGTCGCGCAGGCCTTCTTCACGCCGAATCGCCCGCAACTCTTCCTGACGGCGCAGCTCTTCGGCCATGCGCGCGGCGAAAAAGGTAATGACCGCCGCAGCAAGCGCGAAGCTCAGCCACATCCCGTAGACCTGCAGGTTTTCCCGGGCGATCGGGAAGGTTTGCAGCGGATAGAACCGTGCGAGCAGCAAGGTGTACATCGTCAATGCGATACCCGACAGAATCACCGAATAACGCCATGGCAACGTCACTGCAGCGATGGTCAGCGGCACCAGGTAATAAGAGACGAACGGGTTGGTCGAGCCGCCGGAGAAATACAGCAGGGCGCTGTGGATAAACAGGTCGCAGGCCAGTTGCAGCGCATATTCCAGCTCGGTGACCGGCCACGTCGTGCGCAGTCGAACCGCCGTGAACACGCACAGCAGCGTCGAACAGCCAAGAGTCATTGCCAGTTGGACCCACGGCAGCGGCAGCAGGTCGAGCCAATAGGCCAACCCGACGGAACCGGCCTGAGCGGCGAGCACTAACGTGCGGATGAACGTCAGCCGCCAGAGGTTCTGGCGAGTGGCAGAAGTGATTTGAACGGGGGCGAGCATGAGCTCTCCTGATGAGCGCTCCAGGCGGATCGCACGGAGTATAACCAAGCACGGGGGCTGACAGGCAAAAGTGCGGCAAAGCGCCACAGTCTGGGCACCCTGTATTTCCTGTGGTGAGGGGGCTTGCCCCCTCGCCACGGGGTCACCTTCCCTCTATCTGTATAGAAGTTGTAACTGTGCGAACCGGATCATTAAAGCTAGAGTCTGATGGTTTCACGCAGGCTCGGACCTGACACCTGCGCATCGCCCAAGGAGCTTTCATGCACACATTGCGCCGCTGCACCGCCCTCCTCGCCCTGAGTGCCGGCACCCTCGCCAGCCTCCCGGCCCTGGCCGCCGACGAGCTGCATTACAATCAGATTTCCCTGCGCGCCGAAGTCAGCCAGGAAGTGGCTCGCGACCTGATGATCGTGACCCTTTACACCGAAGACCAAAACACCGACCCGGCCAAACTCGCCGCCGACGTCAGCACCACCATGAACAAAGCACTGGCCCAGGCGAAACAGGTCAAAGACATCACCCTGCGCCAGGGCAGCCGCAACAGCTACCCGATCTACGACACCAAGGGCCAGAAAATCACCGGCTGGCGTGAACGCGCCGAACTGCGCCTGGAAAGCTCGGACTTCGCCGCCCTGTCGAAACTGACCGGCGAACTGCTCACCGACCTGAAAATGGGCGGCATGGACTTCGCCATCGCCACGCCGACACGCAAGGCCAGCGAAGATGCACTGCTTAAAGAAGCCGTGACCGCCTTCAAGGCTCGCGCCCAACTGGCGACTGACGCGCTGGGTGGCAAGAGCTACAAGATTGTTAACCTGAACCTGAACAGCAACGGGTATCCACAACCGTACATGCGCGGCCCGATGATGATGAAAGCCGCCGCGATGGATGCTGCGCCGGTGACACCGGATGTTGAGGCTGGCACCAGTCAGGTCAGCATGACGGCGGATGGGGCGATTGAAGTGTTGATGCCTTGATTTGATAGACCGTACATAAAAACGGCGATCACTTGGGTGATCGCCGTTTTTTTATTGCCTGCCAAAAGCCCGGTTGAACCAGCAAGTTCTGTTGTGGGTGATCCGGCGCCATCGCAGGCAAGCCAGCTCCCACAGATGATCTATGTCGTGCTCAAAACCTGAGAACACACTCAATCCCTTGTGGGAGCTGGCTTGCCTGCGATGAACGATAACGCGGTCTTTGATCAGCCCTGCGGATCGACGTTATCCAAGGCCCGGTTCACCGCCAACTCCGCCAGCATGATGATCTGCTGAATCGCCAACACCGTATTACGCTGCGAGCCGATCAGGTTAGCGGCGAAATCGCTGGTCATGACGCTGGCAGAGGCCAGTGACTCGCAGGCCTGGGCCAGGAGGCTTTCGGTGTCCATGTTCGGGGCGATCATGTACATCGTGCTGGGGCGGCGGGGTTTTTCGGTGTATGGGGATGGGGGATCGAGGTAGTAGTCGAGGGCGCGTTTTATGGCTTCGCGGTCTTTTAGTAGCGTTTCGGCGCGTAAGTCTTCGGCTTCGGATTCGGTTTCTGGGGTAATGGGTGGATCGGGGATTAACTTATCCATGGAAACTCCTACTGGTAACGGGAGCCCTCCCTTCGCCGGATCTCAAGCGGCGAAGAGGTGGCAGCTATGTGCAGAGTGAGATCACCGGTAGTAGGCACCCGGCCAGACCGAAGTCTGCCCGCACACAGCCGCCATAACGCATTTACAGGCAGCGGATAAGCTGGCGCCAATTATGGTGGCATTGGCGCTAGATGAATACTAATAGCCGGGGATCTCACACCCGGTCGCTGATTTTGCAGCGACAGCCAGAGGTTAGAGACAGGGCTTCCTACCCGGCAACCTGAAAAATGCGTGGGAAAGCTCTGTGTTTTTTACACATCGTTCAACACAAAACGGAACGCGGAGCGTCCCTGGCGGCATTCCCACGCGGGAGCGTGGGAACGATCAGTAGGGGGCGGCAGAAAGAGATTGGTCGTCTGTCAGGACGCCATCGCAGGCAAGCCAGCTCCCACAGGTAATGATGTACACCTGATAAAGATTGGTCGGCTGTCAGGCCGCCATCGCTGGCAAGCCAGGCTCCTACAATAGATCCGTGTACTGCCCTTGCTTCCCACCACTCAACAGGCCGAGCGTTAGCTCGCCTGCAGCTTTTGATGTTGAGGCACCGCACCCTCGAGAGGCCGAGTGGAGGTTCTGCGCAGTGGGCAACCCGGCATGGATGCCGGGTTAGCCGCCCCCGGCCATGGATGGCCGATGGCGGCGGGCCCACGGAGCAGGACCGGAGCGAGGGCATGCGGAGCCAAAGCGAGGCACCGAACGAAAGGGGCAAATGCGCTTTGGTTACTTTGGCGCTCTTCCAAAGTGACTCGCTGTAAGAGCGAAACCAATAGAAGCCGTTACCGCAGGAATGGATCTGTACACCGCCATCGACAAAAGGCGCTACCAATAAAAAACCAAGGTTGCACCCAGTACAACTCATAAACACTCAGCCCACGACCGTGCGCCAACTGTCGCCACAAATGTACTGATTAGATCAATAACCAAGATGTCCACTGTCAAACACCAACCATTCAAATTGCATCCACAGCCACAACAAACCCGTTAAACAACAGATACCTACCACGCCGCCCATCGCTCAACAGCATCCAAGCCAAGGTGCGAGCAAATCACTCCAGCCCAAAAATCCCCCACCCAACACACTCAGCCCCAAACCGTGGGTATAAATAAGTAACACCACGCGCCAACCGGGTGCGCACGCCTCGCCAATTGCCCCGCAGCGGTGCGCCGGTTGCACCGAAAAAAACCTGCGCAAACGGTCAAATGCGCCTGAATTTATACAAATGCGACATTAAGGTACGTACGTGCCACTGTTTAACGCCTGTGGTCGCTCTGGATCTTGCATTGGGTACGGCCCCTGCATAAGTATCCGCAGGTCGACTCACGAGGTCGTCCTCTAATTCCAAAAATGACAACAATCA
>Ga0302168_1000130_pt1 | contig 18896 bp, 15 predicted proteins | sample I_Fen_N1_2_FD_193494 | JGI IMG/M metagenome (GOLD analysis project Ga0302168, IMG submission 193494) | Peat permafrost microbial communities from Stordalen Mire near Abisko, Sweden - I_Fen_N1_2 | ecosystem: Environmental > Terrestrial > Soil > Wetlands > Permafrost | place: Sweden: Abisko...
CGCCGCCCTGCGCGAGCACCCGCTCCTGAAAAAACGCAACAAAAGTGGCTGGGAACGCCGTGAGTTGATGAATCAGTACTTCGACACGCCTGAGCGCGACCTGGCCCGCGCCAAGGTTGCCCTGCGCCTGCGCCGCGATGGCGAAGAAGTGATTCAGACGCTCAAGACCCGTGGCCAAAGCGTCGCCGGCCTGTCTGAGCGTAACGAATACGACTGGAACCTGCCCAAGGCCAAGCTCGACGTGAAGAAACTCGACGGCGAATGCTGGCCCGAAGAGCTGGCCGAGCTGGACAAGAAAACCCTCAAGCCGATCTTCACCACCGATTTCGTTCGCGAACGCGCGGAAATCGCCTGGGGCCGTGGCAAGACCAAAGTGGTCATCGAAGCTGCGCTGGACCTGGGCCACGTGGTGGTTGGCAAGCAGAAAGAAGAAATCTGCGAGCTGGAACTGGAATTGCGCGAAGGCGAGCCGGCTGCCCTGCTGGAACTGGCCGCCGAACTGGCCGCTACCCTGGCCCTGATGCCTTGCGACATCAGCAAGGCCGAACGCGGCTACCGTTTGTACGACGCCAACAGCTACTCGCTGAGCCTGCCGGCACCGCAGATCACTGCTGAAATGCCGCTGGACGACGCTTTTGCCGCGTTGAGCTGGCATTTGCTGGGCAGCAGTCAGCGACTGGCCGAGCAGTATCGCTTCAACGGCCACTGGCGCCTGTTGCAGGACTGGGTCGAAAACCTCGCTGAATTGCGTGCTTTGCTCAGCAGCCTCGGCCAGGCCGCGCCACGTCAGTCGACGCACGACCTGCGCCTGGCGCTGGATGCGTTGCTGGAAGACTGGCGTCCGCTGGTGCAGGCCGGTATCGATGACGAAGACGTGCGCAAAGCCGCGCCGGAACAATTCCTCGAAGAACTGGAAGACCCGCGCTGGGGCCTGTTCTCGCTGAACACTTCACGCTGGTTGCTGGCCCGCACCTGGGCGGCTGATCGCAACGTTCGCGGCAATCGTCAAGGCGCTGCGCAACTGGGTAGCTGGTTGCCACGTTTGCTAGGTGAAGAAGCGACCTCCCTGCAATTGCAGCGTTATCAGCAACAGCCGGAAGATCTGGCCGAGCAACTGCCGCGCATCGAGCGTATCCAGGCGTGGCTGCACCATGCCCGTGGCGTGCTGGACATTCCGGAAATGGATCGCCTGTACGGTGAGCTGAAACAGCTGGCGCAACTGGCCAACGAGCCGATCACCGATGAATCGCTGGATGCGCGTAAGCAGCAGGCGATTGCGGTGTATCAGAATCGTGCCTGGAAAATGCTGCTGCGTATGTAAAACCCTGTGGCGAGGGGGCTTGCCCCCGTTGGGCTGCGCAGCAGTCCTAAAATAATGGGAGCGCTGCGCACTCCAACGGGGGCAAGCCCCCTCGCCACAAAAGTGCTATACCGGCAAACTCGTCGTCGACTTGATCTCCGACAACGCCACAATCGAGTTCACTTCCTGTATCCCCGGCACCATCGACAGTTTTTCAAAGAAAAACCGCTCATACGCCTCAATGTCCGCCGTCACAATCCGCAGCAAAAAATCCACAGACCCCATCAGCACATAACACTCCAGCACTTCGGGAAAGCCACGAATCGCCTCGGTGAACTCCGTGAAGTTAGAACGCCCGTGCGCGTTGAGTTTGATCTCGGCAAAGATCTGCGTGTTCAGGCCGATCTTCTTGCGGTCCAGCAGCGTCACCTGCCCACGAATGATCCCCTCCTCCTTCATCCGCTGAATCCGCCGCCAGCACGGCGACTGCGACAGCCCCACCTGTTCGGCGATATGCGCGCTGGAGAGCGAAGCGTCCTCTTGCAGCAACGCAAGAATCTTGCGGTCGTAGCCATCGAGCTCGCTTTGCATAGAAAAACCTTTAATCGCTGACAAATTGAATTGCACGATTCGATAAATCGCCAATAAGCCCAATCATAGATAAGAAATGCCCGGCACCGAATGTAAAAATTCCTCCAGTGAATTTGGAGCCCGACCATGCCGCCTCTCGAAGCCGTCCACACCCCGCCCACCCGCGCCGATGCCTGGAATGTCAGCAACGCCCACTGCCGTGTCTATTACCAACTGCTGGCCGAAGCCGAGCCGGATCTGCTATGCCGGGCGCTCAATCTGTTCGCCTTGCAGTTTTTGACGCCGCAACAGGTCAACGTGCAGCGCCACGACGACTTGCTGTCGATCGACATCGTCATGGACGGTCTCAGTTGGCACCGTGCCCAGGTGATTGCGGAAAAATTACGTAACCTGATCAGCGTCTGCTCGGTCGAGTTGCAAATGGCTGATGCAATGTGGGATCAACCGGCCCAGGCGGCCGGCTGAAAAATCCCGACACGGCTTCGTCGGGTAGTGGCCCAACGGTCGACGGCTGCGCGACTATCCTTTGCGGACTGTTGTTCATGAGGAGCCCGCATGTCCGTTCAACTTGCCATTCAGGACCGCTGGCTGGATCTCAATGATTTGCTGCGCGAACTGGTCGCCCAAGGCTTCATCAGCCAGGATTCGGCCGAACACGCGCTCAATGCCCGTCGCCGCCACGCCGCCAATGGCCAGATGCACCCGCTGGAATTCATCGCCAGCCAACACCTCGACGATCTCAGCCGTCAGGGCAAACACCTGGACCTGGAAAGCCTGACCCTGTGGCTGTCGCAGCAGGCCGGCCAGCCTTACCTGCGCATTGATCCACTGAAGATCAACGTCGCGGCCATTACGCCGCTGATGTCCTACGCCTTTGCCCAGCGCCACAAGATTCTCGCGGTGTCGATCGACCGCGACGCGGTGACCGTGGCCAGCGCCCAGCCCTACGTCAGCGGCTGGGAAGCCGACCTGACCCACGTGTTGAAGCTGCCGATCAAACGGGTCGTGGCCAACCCGGTCGACATTCAGCGCTTCAGCGTGGAGTTTTTCCGCCTGGCCAAATCGGTCAGCGGCGCCAGCAACGCCGATCAGCAGACCAGCACCCTGGGCAACTTCGAACAACTGCTCAACCTCGGTGCCAGCGACCAGGAGCCGGACGCCAATGACGCGCACATCGTCAACATCGTCGACTGGCTGTTCCAGTACGCCTTCCAGCAGCGCGCCAGCGATATCCACATCGAACCCAGGCGCGAACAAGGCACCGTGCGCTTTCGCATCGACGGCGTGTTGCACAACGTCTATCAATTCCCGCCGCAAGTGACCATGGCCATCGTCAGTCGCCTGAAAAGCCTCGGGCGGATGAACGTCGCGGAAAAGCGCAAACCTCAGGATGGCCGGGTGAAAACCAAAACCCCGGACGGCGGTGAAGTCGAACTGCGGCTGTCGACATTGCCAACGGCGTTCGGCGAAAAAATGGTCATGCGGATTTTCGACCCCGAAGTGCTGCTCAAGGATTTCGATCAGTTGGGCTTTTCCGCTGAAGACCTGCGCCGCTGGCAGGACATGACCCGTCAGCCCAACGGCATCATTCTGGTCACCGGGCCGACCGGTTCGGGCAAGACCACGACCCTGTACACCACACTGAAGAAGCTGGCGACGCCCGAGGTCAACCTCTGCACCATCGAAGACCCGATAGAAATGGTCGAGCCCGCGTTCAACCAGATGCAGGTCCAGCACAACATCGACCTGACCTTCGCCGCTGGCGTGCGCGCGCTGATGCGACAAGACCCGGACATCATCATGATCGGCGAGATACGCGACCTCGAAACCGCCGAAATGGCGATTCAGGCAGCGCTCACGGGCCACTTGGTGCTCTCGACGCTGCACACCAACGACGCGCCGAGCGCGATCAGCCGCCTGTTGGAACTTGGCGTGCCGCATTACTTGATCAAAGCCACGGTGCTCGGCGTCATGGCCCAGCGCCTGGTGCGAACTTTATGTCCGCACTGCAAGGCACCGCTGACGTTGGGTGAAGAGGATTGGCAAACCCTGACCAAACCCTGGCAAGCCCCGCTGCCGACCAACGCGCAACGTGCGATCGGCTGCCTGGAATGTCGCGACACCGGCTATCACGGCCGCGCCGGGGTCTACGAAATCATGCAGCTGACGGACGGCGTCAAAGCCTTGATCAACCCAGACACCGACCTGCTGGCGATTCGGCGTCAGGCGTTCAAGGAAGGCATGCGCAGCTTGCGGCTTTCGGGCGCACAGAAAGTGGCGGCGGGTTTGACCACGATCGAAGAGGTACTGCGAGTAACGCCGCAGAGCGAGCAAAAGTAGGCGCGGCGGTCATGGAACTCGATGGGGGGATGGCTATCCAAGGCCGTGTAGTTAACCCAGTGGAGTCACCCATCATGCGTTTCAAACTTGCTGTCGCCACCGTCGCGCTGCTGTCCCTTCCAGTCGGCTCCGCGATGGCCGATAGCTTTTGGACTAATGTCCTTTCATCCGGCGCGACCACCGGCTCGACCTACCTGACGTTCAAGGATCACAAGCTGATCGTCGCGGCCCAGGACGATGCAGGAAGCTTTGTTGCCAGTGACGGCGGGATTCGCGGCCCTTACCTGGAAGCGGCGATGCAGAAAGTCCGCGCCGACAACCCGGGCCTGCAGGCGACGGACATGGAACTGGCGAATGCGATTCTGGCGAAGAACGCCGTCGCTTCGAAGTAAGTCCATCGATACAAAAATGCCGCTCACCTGAGCGGCATTTTTTTGCCCGAACATACATCCCCTGTAGGAGCGCGGCTTGCCGGCGATGGCGTCCTTAAGATCGCCATCGCCGGCAAGCCGTGCTCCTACAGGGGTCAGGTGTATGGCAGAATTTCAGCGGTAATCGTCCACCGGGACGCACGCGCAAAACAGATTCCGGTCGCCATAAACGTTATCCACCCGGTTCACCACCGGCCAGTATTTGTGCTGTCGGGTGTGCGCATCCGGCGTCACCGCTTGCTCGATGCTGTACGACCGCTCCCACACTCCGGTGATGTCCGCCAACGTGTGCGGCGAACGCTTCAGCGGGTTGTCTTCGGCCGGCCAATTGCCGTTTTCCACCTCGCTGATTTCCGCACGAATGCTCAGCATTGCCCCGATAAACCGGTCCAGCTCCGCCTTCGATTCACTTTCGGTCGGCTCGACCATCAAGGTCCCCGGCACCGGAAACGACATGGTGGGCGCATGGAAACCATAATCCATCAGGCGCTTGGCAACGTCCTCTTCACTGATCCCGGTCAGCGCCTTCAGTGGCCGCAGATCCAGGATGCATTCGTGGGCCACCCGCCCGTTGCGCCCGGTGTAAAGCACCGGAAACGCACCGGATAAATGCTGCGCCAGGTAATTCGCGGCGAGGATCGCCACTTCGCTGGCGTCCGCCAGTTGCGGCCCCATCATCGCAATGTACATCCAACTGATCGGCAAAATGCTCGCACTGCCCCAAGGCGCCGCGCTCACCGCGCCGTTCTGCGGCAACGGCCCGTCGATGGGTACCACCGGGTGATTGGCCACGAACGGCGCCAGGTGCGCCCGCACACCAATCGGCCCCATGCCCGGCCCGCCGCCGCCATGGGGAATACAGAAGGTCTTGTGCAGGTTCATGTGTGACACGTCGGCACCGATGTCCGCCGGACGAGCCAGGCCAACCTGTGCATTGAGGTTGGCGCCGTCCATATACACCTGACCGCCGTGGCTGTGGATAACTTCACAGATCTCGCTGATGCCTTCCTCGTAGACGCCGTGGGTCGATGGATACGTCGCCATCAGGCACGCGAGTTTGTCCCCTGCCTCCGAGGCTTTTTGCTTGAGGTCATCCAGATCGACGTTGCCGGCTTCGTCACACTCGACAATCACCACGCGCATCCCGGCCATTTGCGCCGAGGCCGGGTTGGTGCCGTGGGCCGAGGATGGAATCAGGCACAGATCCCGTGCCCCTTCGTGACGGCTCTCATGGTATTTGCGGATCGCCAGCAACCCGGCGTATTCGCCCTGGGCGCCGGAGTTGGGTTGCATGCAAATCGCATCGAAACCGGTGATCGCGCAGAGCCAGCGCTCCAGCTCTTCGATCATCAGCGAATACCCCACGGCCTGTTCCTTCGGCACGAACGGGTGCAGGTTGGCAAACTGCGGCCAGGTGATCGGGATCATCTCGCTGGTCGCGTTGAGTTTCATGGTGCAAGAGCCCAGCGGGATCATCGACTGGTTGAGGGCGAGGTCCTTGTTCTCCAGTTGCTTGAGGTAGCGCAGCATCTCGGTTTCACTGTGGTGCGCATTGAACACCGGATGGCGCAGATAAGGCGAGGTGCGCAGCAGCCCCTCAGGAATGCCCGTCGCCAGCGTTTCAGCGTCCAGTTCGTCGACATTCAGGCCATGATCGGCGCCGAGGAACACATCAAACAACTTGGCGACGGTGCTTTCGTCCGAGGTTTCATCGAGGCTCAACCCCAACCGTCCCCGCCCCAGAATCCGCAGATTGATCTGCGCCGCTTGAGCGCTTTCGATGATCGCGGTCTGGGTGCCGCCGACGTCCAGGGTCAGGGTGTCGAAGAAGTGCTGGTTGAGGCGGCTGACACCATGCCGCTCAAGGCCGGCAGCGAGGATGCAGGTCAAGCGATGCACACGCTGGGCAATTCGCTTGAGCCCTTCAGGTCCGTGGTAGACCGCATAGAAACTGGCAATGTTGGCCAGCAACACCTGAGCGGTGCAAATGTTCGAGTTGGCCTTCTCGCGGCGAATATGTTGCTCGCGGGTTTGCAGGGCCATGCGCAACGCAACATTGCCGCGAGCATCTTTGGACACACCGATGATCCGCCCGGGAATCGCCCGCTTGTATTCATCGCGGCTGGCAAAAAACGCCGCGTGCGGGCCGCCGTAGCCCATGGGCACACCGAAACGCTGGGATGAACCGAACACCACGTCGGCGCCCAACTCCCCCGGCGGGGTCAGTAACAACAGGCTCAGCAGGTCTGTAGCAACACACGCCAAGGCTTGCTGTGCATGCAGGTGATCGATCAGCGGCCGCAGATCGCGGATCTCGCCGTGGGTGTCGGGGTATTGCAGCAGGGCACCGAATACCTTGTGCTGTTTCAAGTTATCCACAGCGTCGATGATCAGCTCGAAGCCAAAGCCTTCGGCGCGGGTCTGTACCACGGAGATGGTCTGCGGATGGCAGTTCTGGTCGACGAAGAACAGATTGCTTTTGGACTTGGCCACCCGCTTGGCCAGCGCCATGGCTTCCGCCGCCGCCGTCGCTTCATCCAGCAGCGAGGCGTTGGCCAGTTCCAGGCCGGTGAGGTCGATGGTCAGTTGCTGGAAATTCAGCAGCGCTTCAAGCCGCCCTTGGGCAATTTCTGGCTGATAAGGCGTGTACGCGGTGTACCAACCCGGGTTTTCCAGGACGTTTCGCACAATCACGGTCGGCGTGAGGGTGCCGTGGTAGCCCATGCCGATCAGGCTGGTCCAGACCTGGTTTTGCTCAGCGTAGCCGCGCAGCTTGGCCAGCGCCGCTTGTTCATCGAGGGCCGGCGGCAGGTCGAGCGGACGGTTCAGGCGGATACCCGGCGGCACCGTCTGCTCGATCAGTTCGACCCGACTGCCGAGGCCGAGGCTGTCGAGCATCGCCTGCTGCTCGGCGGCATCGGGCCCGAGGTGGCGGCGCAGAAAGGCATTGGGGTCGCGTAACTGGCTCAAGGACGGCAACTGGGACATGACGGGCTCTCTCTAGACTGGCGCTCAGCGTCGATGCAACACGGTCAAACCAGCATAGCAGTCGATATCCGCGCGGATGGCTTGGCGCCGACGAGCATTGCAGACATCATGCTCGGCATCTGCCAAATGTCCGCTGATCAGGTGCCTGCATTTATGAGCCAACAACCTTTCCTGCCGTTCTCCAAACCCACCATCGATGAAGCGACGATTGCCGCGGTTGGCGACGTATTGCGCTCGGGCTGGATTACCAGCGGCCCCAAGGTCCAGGCCTTTGAGCAACAACTCTCGGAGTTTTTTGGCGGGCGCCCGGTGCTCACCTTCAATTCCGGCACCTGCACCATGGAAATCGCCCTGCGCATTGCCGGGGTCGGACCGGGCGATGAAGTGATCACCACGCCGATTTCCTGGGTGGCCACCGCCAACGTCATTCTGGAAGTCGGCGCCACCCCGGTGTTTGCCGACATCGACCCGGTCACCCGCAACATCGACCTGGCACAGCTCGAAGCGGCCATCACCCCGCGCACCAAAGCGATCCTGCCGGTGTTTCTCGCCGGGCTGCCGGTGGACATGACGCGTCTGTATGCACTGGCGAAGAAGCACAATCTGCGGGTTCTGGAAGATGCAGCCCAGGCGCTCGGCTCGAGCTGGAACGGCCAGCGCATCGGCTCGACCGGTGATTTCGTGTCCTTCAGTTTCCAGGCGAACAAGAACGTCACTTCGTCAGAGGGTGGCTGCCTGGTGTTGAACAATGACGAGGAAGTGCGACTGGCGCAGAAGTACCGTTTGCAGGGCGTGACTCGCAGCGGCTTCGATGGTCTGGATGTCGATGTGCTGGGCGGCAAGTTCAACATGACCGACGTCGCGGCGGCCATCGGCCTTGGGCAATTCGCTCACATCGAAGCCATCACGGCCCATCGCCGTGAACTGGCCCGGCACTATTTTGCGTGTTTCGGTGAGGATTTCGAGGCGCAGTACGGGGCTCAATTGCCCCCGGCGGATTTCGAGAACAGCAACTGGCATTTGTTCCAGCTGGTGTTGCCGGAGCGCGGGGATGGCCTGCCGGCACGGGCGACGTTCATGGAGAAGATGCAGGCGTTGGGCGTCGGGGTCGGCTATCACTATCCGCCGATTCACCTGCTGAGCCTTTACCGCGAACGCGGGTTCAAGGAGGGCATGTTCCCGGTCGCGGAACGGGTCGGCCGTTTGATTGTCTCGTTGCCGATGTTTACGGCGATGAGCAAAGCGGATGTCGAGCGTTCGGTGGCGGCGGTCAAAGCTGTTCTGAAACCTTGAATCGTTCCTTGTAGGAGCATGGCTTGCCAGCGATGGCGTTTTCGAGGACGCCATCGCTGGCAAGCCATGCTCCTACAAGGGCGAGGATTACTCGCCGATCGCAGCCTTGTAGCCGGCCGCGTCGAGCAGTTTTTCCAGGTCAGCGGTGTTGCTTGGCTTGAGCTTGAAGATCCACGCGCCGTACGGGTCGGTGTTGAGCAGTTCCGGATTGGCGCTCAGTTCTTCGTTGATCGCAATCACTTCACCGGCAATCGGGGAGTAGATGTCGGAGGCGGCTTTCACCGATTCAACAACGCCAGCCTGATCTTCAGCAGCAAACGTGTTGCCCACTTCAGTCAGTTCAACGAACACCACATCACCCAGCGCTTCCTGCGCGTGATCGCTAATGCCCACGGTGACGGTGCCGTCGGCTTCCAGGCGGGCCCATTCGTGACTTTCGGCAAAACGCAGGTCGGCAGGAATATCGCTCATGTTCTGTGTCCTCAAGAAAAATGTCAGCGGTTGTAGTCCGCCAAAAAAGGTTAGATCAAGGTTTTGCCATGGCGTACGAAGGTCGGCTTGACCACTCGGACCGGGTACCACTTGCCACGGATTTCCACTTCTGCGCGGTCGGCAGTTGCCATCGGCACGCGCGCCAGTGCTATCGACTTGCTAAGCGTAGGAGAGAAACTACCACTGGTGATCTCCCCTTCGCCAACATTGGCGATGCGGACCACTTGATGAGCGCGCAAAACACCACGTTCCTCAAGGACCAGCCCCACCAGTTTGTGCTGTACGCCACCGGCCCGTTCGGCTTCCAGGGCGGTGCGCCCGATGAACTGGCGAGAGGCCGGTTCCCAGGCAATGCTCCAGGCCATATTGGACGCCAGTGGCGATACATCTTGATGAATGTCCTGACCGTACAGGTTCATGCCGGCTTCGACCCGCAAGGTATCCCGCGCGCCCAAGCCGATGGGGGAAATGCCCGCGCCGACCAGATCGTTGAAAAACCCTGGGGCTTGATCAGCCGGTAGAACGATTTCCAATCCATCCTCGCCGGTGTAACCGGTACGGGCGATGAACCAGTCACCTTCTGGCTGGCCTTCGAATGGCTTGAGCAGCTGGATCAGGTTGCTGCGGGCCTGGGAGACCAGTTCGCAGATTTTTTGACGGGCATGAGGGCCTTGAATGGCCAGCATCGCCAGCTCTGCACGCTCGTTGAGCTGCACATCGAAACCATCGAGGTGAGCCTGCATCCAGGCGAGGTCTTGATTGCGGGTGGAGGCGTTGACCACCAAGCGATAACCGTCGTCGAGGCGATAGACGATCATGTCGTCGACGATGCCGCCGCGCTCATTGAGCATGGTGCTGTACAAGGCACGGCCGGGGCTGTGCAGGCGTTCGACATCATTGGCCAGCAAATGCTGGAGCCAGGCCTTGGCCTGGGGGCCGCTGACATCGATCACGGTCATGTGGGATACATCGAAAACCCCGCAATCGCGGCGCACCTGATGGTGTTCCTCGACCTGCGAGCCGTAATGCAGAGGCATATCCCAACCGCCAAAATCGACCATCTTCGCGCCGAGGGCGAGATGAAGGTCATACAGAGGCGTACGCTGTCCCATGGGTTTCTCCTTCCGGGCGTGGCGAAGGTGCGGGCAGGTGCTGCACGGGATGAAAACCTTGAAGTAGAAGGCTTTCAGCCGATTTCAGCTACCGGGTCTGTCAGACGGACCGCACCGAATGCCGCGCATTGTAGCCGCAAGGTGTAGGACTGGCACCTAGCTGTTTCGATGCGCCGAACGTCGAATCAATCCGATGACCGGTAACAGCCCGACCAAAACCAGCGTCAGTGCCGGCAAAGACGCCCTCGCCCACTCTCCTTCGCTGGTCATTTCAAAGATCCGCACGGCCAGCGTGTCCCAGCCAAACGGGCGCATCAGCAGGGTCGCGGGCATTTCCTTGAGCACATCGACGAAGACCAGCAACGCGGCGCTCAACGTGCCCGGCAACAACAACGGCAGATACACCTTGAAAAACAGTCGTGGCCCACTGACGCCAAGGCTACGTGCTGCTTCGGGCAAAGATGGCCGTATACGCGCCAGGCTGCTTTCCAGTGGCCCGTATGCCACCGCGATGAAACGAACCAGATAGGCCAGCAACAACGCCGACAGGCTGCCCAGCAGCAAGGGCTTGCCGGCCCCGCCGAGCCAGCCGGACAACGGGATTACCAGTTCGCGATCCAGGTAACTGAAGGCCAGCATAATCGAGACCGCCAATACCGAACCCGGCAAGGCGTAGCCGAGGTTGGCCAGGCCGATGCCGGCGCGGATCGTTCGGGTCGGCGCCAGGCGTTGCGCGAACGCCAACACCAGGGCAACGCTGACCGTGATCAGCGCCGCCATGCCACCCAGGTACAAGGTGTGAAGAATCAGGCCGGTGTAACGCTCATCCAGATCGAAGCGCCCGCGCTGCCAGAACCACACCAGCAGTTGCAGCATCGGGATGACGAACGCACAGGCAAACACCAGGCCGCACCAGCTCATCGCCGCCAGCGCCTTGAAACCCCGCAAGTGATACAGCGCCTTGACCCGCGGCCGTTCGTTGCTTGCCCGGTTGGCCCCGCGAGCACGACGTTCACCGTACAGCACGACCATCACCACCAAAAGCAACAGGCTGGCCAGTTGGGCGGCGGTGGACAGGCTGAAGAATCCGTACCAGGTTTTGTAGATGGCGGTGGTGAACGTGTCGAAGTTGAACACCGACACTGCGCCGAAATCCGCCAGGGTTTCCATCAGTGCCAACGCCACCCCAGCGCCAATGGACGGGCGCGCCATCGGCAAGGCCACCTGCCAGAACGCCTGCCACGGCGATTGGCCAAGCACCCGGGCCGCTTCCATCAGGCCTTTGCCCTGCGCGAGGAACGCCGTGCGGGCCAGCAAATAGACGTAGGGATAGAAAACCAGCACCAGCACGATAATGACCCCGCCGGTGGAGCGCACACGCGGCAGCCTCAGGCCCGTGCCAAACCACTCGCGCATCAGGGTTTGCACGGGGCCGGCGAAATCCAGCAGGCCGACGAAGACAAACGCCAGCACGTAGGCCGGAATCGCGAATGGCAGCATCAGCGCCCAGTCCAGCCAACGCCGGCCAGGGAACTCACAGAGGCTGGTGAGCCACGCAAGGCTGACACCCAGCAGGGTGACACCGACTCCGACGCCGAGTATCAGGGTCAGGGTATTGCCTAAAAGGCGCGGCATCTGGGTGTCCCAGAGGTGTGACCAGATCTGTTGATCGATGGTTTGCCAGGACAGCAGTAAAACACTGAGGGGCAACAGGACCAGCGCAGCGATGGCGAAGACCAGGGGATACCAGCGGCGTTGGGCGGGGTGGGCCAAAGGGGTTCTCTAGAAAATGTTGGGCCACTGGCCGAGAAGAGAGCGAGCTTGCTTTGTGGCGAGGGGGCTTGTCGGAACGCCGCATCGCCCCGTTGGGCTGCGAAGCAGCCCCAAATCATTCAACAGAGTGGTATCAGAAATACCGCGCTTGGCGATTTTGCGACTGCTTCGCAGGCGAACGGGGGCAAGCCCCCTCGCCACAGGTACGTCACTCTCCGCAAAGGCAGTGTCAGTTCCAGCCAGCGCGATCCATCATGCGGATCGCTTCGGCCTGACGCTTGCCAGCCACTTCCACCGGCAGGGTATCGGCCACGAACTTGCCCCACGCCGCCACTTCCTCCGATGGCGCTACCGTGGGGTTGGCCGGGAATTCCTGGTTCACGTCAGCAAAGATTTTCTGCGCTTCAGGGGTGGTCATCCATTCCACCAGCGCCTTGGCCGCTTCCGGGTGCGGTGCGTGTTTGGTCAGGCCTATACCCGACAGGTTGACGTGTACACCGCGATCAGCCTGGTTCGGCCAGAACAGTTTCACACCCAGGTCAGGCTTCTGCTTGTGCAGGCGACCGTAGTAGTAGGTGTTGACGATACCGACATCACATTGGCCCGCGTTGATCGCTTCCAGCACCGCAACGTCGTCCGAGAACACGTCGGTGGACAGGTTGCTCACCCAGCCCTTGAGGATCTTCTCGGTTTTTTCCGCGCCGTGGACTTCGATCATGGTGGCGGTCAGGGACTGGTTGTAGACCTTCTTCGCCGTGCGCAGGCACAGGCGCCCTTCCCAGTTCTTGTCGGCCAGTGCTTCGTAGGTGGTCAGTTCACCCGGCTTCACGCGCTCCGTGGAGTAGGCGATGGTCCGTGCACGCAGGCTCAGGCCGGTCCAGGCGTGGGAGGCAGCGCGGTATTGCAGCGGAATGTTCGTATCGATCACTTTGGAGGTGAACGGCTGCAGGATGCCCATTTGCTCGGCCTGCCAGAGGTTACCGGCATCGACCGTCAACAGCAGGTCGGCGGTTGCGTTCTCGCCCTCGGCCTTGATGCGCTGCATCAGCGGCGCTTCCTTGTCGGTGATGAACTTCACCTTCACCCCGGTCTTGGCGGTGTAGGCGTCGAAGACCGGTTTGATCAGCTCGTCGATACGCGAGGAGTAAACCACCACCTCGTCAGCGGCCTGGGCGGCGGTGCTGCCAATCAAAGACAGGGCGAGTGCGGTCAGTAGACGCTTCGGCAACATGGGAGCGATCTCTCGATTGAAAAAGTGAGGCCAAATGATAAGGACTCACATTTAGCTTCTCAATCAATCAGTTCGCGGAGGAGTTACCAGATGTTGCACTAGGGATCATGTTGCCTAATGTGGCGAGGGGGCTTGCCCCCGTTGGGCTGCGAAGCTGCCCCAGCAATCATTCAGACTAAAATGTGTCAGCCTTAATGCGACCGCTCCGCGCTCGAACGGGGCGATGCGGCGTTCCGACAAGCCCCCTCGCCACAAGGCCATGCTCGCCTCAGGCCTTGGCCAGCGCCGGCAAATCCCCGGTCAACCCCAGCGCCTCACGCACAAACAACGCCTTGGCCTCGGGCATCTGCTCAACCATCTTCAACCCGGCATTGCGCAACCAGCGCACCGGCAACGGATCGGCCTGGAACAACCGCTCAAACCCTTCCATCGCCGCCATCAACGCCAGGTTGTGCGGCATGCGCCGGCGCTCGTAACGGCTCAGCACTTTGACATCCGCCAAGCGCTCACCCCGCTCAAATGCTTGCAACAGCACCTCGGCCAACACGGCCGCATCGAGGAAACCAAGGTTTACACCCTGACCCGCCAGCGGGTGAATGGTGTGCGCCGCGTCGCCGATCAACGCCAGGCCTTCGGCCACATAACGCTTGGCGTGACGCTGACGCAGCGGCACGCACAAACGCGGATCGGCGCTGAGCACGGTGCCGAGTCGCCCTTCAAAGGCCCGTTCCAGCTCGCGGCAAAAGCCGTCGTCGTCCAGCGCCATCAGGCGTTCGGCTTCACTCGGCGTGGTCGACCAGACGATCGAACACCAATCCTGCTGCCCATCACGCTCCAGCGGCAAAAACGCCAGCGGACCGTGGTCGGTGAAACGCTGCCAGGCGGTCATTTGGTGAGATTTTGAGCTGCGCACACTGGTGACAATCGCGTGGTGCAGGTAGTCCCACTCGCGCGTCGCCATGCCGGTCAGGCGCCGAACGGCCGAGTTGGCGCCGTCCGCCGCAATCACCAACGGGGCGCGCAAGGTGCGGCCGTCGGCCAGGGTCAGCAACCAGTCATCGCCCGAGCGACGCATCTGCTCCAGACGCGCATTGGCCAGCATCCCGAGGTCGCAGTCGTGCAAACGGTCGAGCAAGGCGTCCTGAACCACACGGTTCTCGACGATGTGCCCAAGCACGTCGGCATGCACGCTGGCGGCCGAGAAATGGATCTGCCCGGTGCCGCTGCCATCCCAGACATGCATGTCGGTGTAAGGACTGCTGCGGCGCTTGGCGATGCCGTCCCACACGCCCAAGCGTTCGAGAATCCGCTGGCTGGCCGCCGACAAGGCGCTCACCCGCGGCTCGAACGGCGCCTGGCCATCGAAGGGTTTGACGCTCAGGGGGCTGCCATCCAGCAACAGGACTTCCAGCCCGCTGTCCTGCAACGCCAGCGCCAAGGCGCTGCCAACCATTCCGGCCCCGACAATCAGCAGATCTGCGCGCATGTCCATGCTTTAAGCCTGTCTCGCTTGCGGCTTGAGCCGCACGTAAAGGGTTTTTTCGACCCGCGCCACCAAGGTGCCGGCGCCGTCGTGAATATCGACCTGCAATTGCGGCAGGTACTTTTCGCCATCGGCCGTTTGCCGGCGGATCTCGTCGAGCAAGGTCTCGTCGATGCGGAATCTGGCGAACACCGGGCCTTTGCCCGGCGAAATGAAATCGATGTCGGCGGCTTTGTCCCAGACGATGTAACGGTGCCCGAGGTTTTCCATCAGCATCAGCATGTAGAACGGATCGACCATCGAATACAGGCTGCCACCAAACTGTGTGCCCACGTAATTGCGGTTGTACCAGCTCAGGCCCATGGACACCGTGATGTCACGAAAGTCATCGCTGATGTGCCGCACCCGAACCCCGGCGCCAACGTACGGCGGGTAAAAGCACATGAACCAACGCATCAACCGCGCTTTGCCAAACCTGCTCGTCAGCCACTTAAGCATCGGGGCGCGTACCCAGACCCATGGCCTGCCGGGCGAACCAGCGCTTGGCCGGCGGCAGCAGATCGAGACCGAGCAGGCCGAGATTGCGACCCAGCGACACCAGCGGCTGGGTGCTACCGAACAACCGGGTGACCTGATCGGAGAAGCCCACGGTCAGGTTTTGATCCAGACGCTGGCGTTCACGGTAGGCCTGCAAGGTGGCAAAGTCGCCCGGCCCGTTCTCGCTGGCCAACAAGGCCTCCGCCAACGCTTGCGCATCGCGCAGCGACAGGTTGAAACCCTGGCCGGCAATCGGGTGCAGGCTGTGAGCCGCGTTGCCGAGGATCGCCAGATGCGGACGCACCTGCTCTTCGGCTTCGATCAGTGTCAGCGGGTAAAGATGCCGCGCGCCGACCTGCTTCAACGTGCCGAGGCGATAACCGAACACACTCTGCAATTCGCTGAGGAAGCTCTTTTCATCCAGTGCGGCCAGCCGTTGCGCGTCCATGCCCAGACGAGTCCAGACCAAGGCGCAGCGGTTTTCCGGCAGTGGCAACAGCGCCATCGGGCCATCGTCGGTGAAACGCTCGAAGGCCATGCCGTTGTGCGCTTCGCTCGGCGTAATGTTGGCGATCAGCGCACTCTGGTTATACGGACGCTTCTTGATGCCAATCCCCAGTTGCTCGCGCAGGCCCGAACGGCCGCCATCAGCCAGCACCGCGAGGTCGCACTCGAGGGTGGTTTCGTCATTGAGGGTCAGGCGGTAGCCATCGGTCAGCGGTTCCATGCGCGTGACTTCCGCCGGGCAACGCCAGGTGACCACGTCCTTGTCCAGACCTTGCCACAGGCATTGGCCGAGCCAGGCGTTTTCCACCACGTAACCCAGCGCCGGAACGCCTTCTTCCATCGCCGATAAACGCGCGGTGGAAAAACGTCCACGGTCGGAGACATGAATCTGCTTGATCGGCTCGGCGCGGCGGGAGATGTCCTGCCACACGCCCAACCGTTGATAAATCTGTTTGGCGCCGTACGACAGCGCCGAAGAGCGGGCGTCGTAGCTCGGCTGATAGGTATCGCCGGGAGCGAAGGGCTCGATCAGGACGATCTTCCAGCCGCGCGCCTTGGCCCCGGCCTGCAACGCCAAGGCGAGACTGGCGCCGACCAGGCCGCCACCGATAATTGCCAGATTGACCCGGCTCATGCTGCTTGTGTCCGCGCTTGCGCCATCAGGGCCTCGATGTCGGCGACCGTTTTCGGCACGCCTTGGGTCAATATTTCACAACCGGTCTTGGTCACCACCACGTCGTCCTCGATGCGCACGCCAATGCCGCGCCATTTCTTCGCCACGCTCTGGTTGTCCGGGGAAATGTAGATCCCCGGCTCCACCGTCAGCGCCATGCCGACTTCCAGCACCCGCCATTCGCCGCCGACTTTGTATTCGCCGACGTCATGCACATCCATCCCCAGCCAGTGGCCGGCGCGGTGCATGTAAAACGCTTTGTAGGCTTCGCTGGCGATCAGTTCGTCGACGTCACCCTGCAACAAGCCGAGCTTCACCAGCCCGGTGGTAATTACCCGGACCGTGGCTTCGTGCGCTTGATTCCAGTGTTTGTTCGGAGCTATTTCAGCGAAGGCGGCTTCTTGTGAGGCCAGCACCAATTCGTAGATCGCTTTCTGTTCCGGTGAATACTTGCCATTGACCGGCCAGGTGCGGGTGATGTCGCTGGCGTAGCAATCAATCTCGCAACCGGCGTCGATCAGCACCAGATCACCGTCCTTGAGTACCGCGTCATTCTGCTGGTAATGCAGGATGCAGCTGTTGCGCCCGGCGGCAACGATCGAACCGTAGGCCGGCATTTTCGCGCCGCCCTTGCGGAATTCGTAATCAAGTTCGGCTTCAAGGCTGAACTCGTGCAGCCCCACGCGGCTGGCCTGCATGGCGCGGATGTGCGCCTGGGCGGAAATCCGTGCGGCTTCGCGCATCACCTTCACTTCTGCCGCCGATTTATACAGGCGCATGTCGTGAAGCAGATGATCCAGGGCAACAAATTCGTTCGGCGGCTGGGCACCGAGGTGCGCCTTAGAGCGGATCACGTTGATCCAGTCCATCAAGTGCCGGTCGAATTCGGGGTTGCTGCCCATGGCCGAATACACCCGGTCGCGCCCTTCGATCAGGCCCGGCAGGATGTCGTCGATGTCGGTGATGGGGAACGCGTCGTCGGCGCCGAAGTCGCGGATCGCGCCTTCCTGGCCGGCGCGCAAACCATCCCACAATTCTCGCTCGGCGTTGCGTTCACGGCAGAACAGGATGTATTCGCCATGGGCACGCCCCGGCATCAACACGAGGACCGCTTGAGGCTCGGGAAAGCCGCTCAGGTACTGGAAATCGCTGTCCTGGCGATAGACGTGCTCGACGTCGCGGTTGCGGATGGCGACCGCGGCGGCGGGCAGGATCGCGATGCTGTTGGGTTCCATCTGCGCCATCAAGGCCTTGCGGCGACGGCTGTATTCCGATTTCGGGATATGAATCATGGGCAGATGGCTTTTCCTGGCACGCGATTAATGCAACGACGGTTTGGCGGCTGGCGGCACGTCCGCTTTTTTGGTTTCGGAGAACAGCAGCAGGGGGGCGACGCGCAGGTATTCCATGACTTCCATGTAATCGGTTTCGCCGTCTTCGGACTCTTCCAGGGCGTCTTGCACCTGAGAAATGGCCGCCAGGTCCTGCAATACTTCGGTGGCTTCAGTGCTGAGCGCGCTGCTGTCCCGGCAGTTCAAGCCGAAACCGCTGAGGAAGCCCTGGCACCACTCACCCAGTGCGACGGCACGGTCAACCAGGGGCGCGTCATCGGTCGGCAGCAGCAGAACGACGGTCACGTCGTCGCCGGTCAGCTCGCCCTTGACCATCTCCTGCAAGCCGATCAAGGCATTGCGGACGTTGTCCTGAATGTCGCCTTCGAGCAACTCGGCGGCGTCGATCAACCAGCCTTCGGCATCGAAGCCGGCACCGGCGCAACTGCGGCCGAGCAACAGGCCATGCAGTTCGGCAGGCGAGACGTTATGACCGCTGGAAGTCAGCAGAGTGGAGAAGGCTTGGTACGGGGAATTCTGAATGGTCATGGGCAGCTAGGCGCCAGACGGCGCTATGTCTAGAATGAAGGCCTTGTATCCTACATCGACAGACTCGCCAAGACTATTAAAGGCTGTCCACCCGCCTGGGGCTGTATGAAACTAGTGCGCCCGACGCGTCGGCAGTTTCCTACAGGACCTGCCACCCATCAGACACCTATTCAGTGGACACAATGGAAGACACCGATCTGCAAGCGCTGATGGCCAGACTCGAATTACTAATTAGCCGAGTCGAGCAACTAAAGAGTCAAAACGG
>Ga0302168_1000131_pt1 | contig 18876 bp, 15 predicted proteins | sample I_Fen_N1_2_FD_193494 | JGI IMG/M metagenome (GOLD analysis project Ga0302168, IMG submission 193494) | Peat permafrost microbial communities from Stordalen Mire near Abisko, Sweden - I_Fen_N1_2 | ecosystem: Environmental > Terrestrial > Soil > Wetlands > Permafrost | place: Sweden: Abisko...
GGTCGGATCGCGGGTGATCACCCGGATCGCACCGGCGCTGCTGTTACGCCCATACAGCGTGCCTTGCGGGCCGCGCAGGACCTCAACGCGCTCGACGTCGTTGAAGTCGAGCATCGAGGAAATCGCTCGGGGGATGTACAAGTCATCGGCGTACACCGCGACGGCGGACTCCTGTATCGGATCGGTTTCGCCGATGCCACGAATCCCGTAGGTCTGCGCGCTGTAGGAAATCGACTGGCGGCTGAGGGTCAGGTTCGGCACTTGGCCGGACAGGTCGCGGATGCTTTTGATCTGTTTGTCTTCGAGGGCCTTTTCGTCGAATGCGGAAATGGCCAGCGGAGTCTTTTGCAGGTCTTCACTATGGTGTTCGGCGGTGACGGTCACGACGGGGAGGGCACCATCCTTGGTGTTTTCTTCGGCGTGGGCTGACAGGCCGAGCATTGCCAGCGACAGGGTCAGCGTCAGACGGTTTGAGCGCAAAGTGTTGTGCATGGTGAGCCCCAGGTGTGTATGTGCTGCGTTGGCGTCGTTATTTTTTGGGCAAAGCGTTGCCGTGACCATGGTTTGAAAGCCATGGCGGGATTGGCTTGAGCCGGTTTTGGTTTGGGTGTAACGGTTGACCGTGGAGTGGTGTCGGCCGGAAAAACGAGTGGTTCCGTGAGCCTCCACCTGGTCAGGGGTCGGTGATGGCTGTAACAATATTTATATAAGCGAGCTGTGTAAAAGTCCGATTAGTTATAAGTTAATTATAAAAACTACGCATTAAGCCATTCGTAAAAATGCGTAATGCTGATGTTATTTGCGGCGGTATGCACAAACAACTGTGGGAGCGGGCTTGCCCGCGAAAACGGAGTGTCAGACGACATTTTTGTCGATCGACATTCCCTCTTCGCGGGCAAGCCCGCTCCCACAGTAGATTTGCGTTTGGTTCAATACCCGCGTTGAACGTCCGCCTGATTCTCCAAAGGCAGGCCATTGAGAAAACGTTCGAGATTGGTCAGGAAGCTGTCAGCGATTTCATGCCGGCTGTTGCTGGAAATCGCCGAGGTATGGGGTGACAGGCGCACCCGTGGATGGGTGTAGAGAGGATGTCCGTCCGGCAACGGTTCCGGCTCGGTAACGTCCAGCGAGGCCAGGCTGATGTGGCCGCTGTCCAGCGCCTCCAGTAGCGCTCCATGGTCAAGCAAACCACCACGGGCGATGTTGATCAGGTGCAGGCCGGGCTTGGCGCTGCCAAGAACGGCGCTATCGACAATGTGTCGGGTTGAATCGATCAAGGGCGCCGCCAGCACCAGGTGATCGGAGCGGGAAAACAGCTCATGAATATCCCGCGCCGATTCGACGCCTTCGACTTCGAACGGTGTCTGGCTCTGACGCAGCGCCAGTACGTTGATACCCAGCGCCTGTGCCTTGGTGGCCAGGCTGCGACCGATCGCGCCAAAGCCGAGAATCCCCAACGTCGTGCCCTTGAGAGGCGTCAGCGCGGTGAAGTTCCATTGCGCGTCATGAACCCATATGTCCGGCAGGCGCTTGGCCGCGGCGAAGATCGCAGCCAAGGCGAACTCGGCGATGTTTTCAGCGGCGCTGCCGCGCGAGGTGCTCACCGGCGGGCCATTGAATAGCCATTTCGGGTAGAAGTCGATGCCCGATGACACCACCTGAATCCAGTGCAGCCCATAAGGCCAACCCGGTGGCGGCGTGTCCGGCGCCAGGTAACCACGCACGTTGATCGGCCGTGCCAGCAGCACGCTGACCTCGGCCGGCAAATCGCTGGGCACCCCGATGGGCACACTAATGACACGGACCTCAGGGTGGGTTTTAGCGAGCCGCTGGCGGATCACTTCGTTGAAGTCTTCATCCAGTTGGCTGGCGATGACGAGTTGGCTCATGGGCGTTCCCCAAATTGGAATGCAGACTGGCGCTGGGCGAAGACGGCTCTGCCGACCCCTTGCAGGATGGCGTCGTTTTGGGGGGTATGGACTCGGCTGCACAACACATCGCGGTAGTGCCGTTGCAGTGGGTTCTGGCGTGACAGGCCGGGATTGCCGGACGCCTCGATGGCGAGTTCTACCGCACGAATCGCGTTGCCGGTCACCAGGTATTTCAGCTGCGCGGCGTTACTGGACGGCGTGTGCCCCTCGGCGGCGGCGTCGAGCAGGCTACGGTTGGCGAACAGCAGGGTATCGATGTGGCCGACGGTTTCCTGAAAGCGCGGCAGGGTCGACAGTGAGGCGCCGAGATTGGACGGTTTGCGTGTCTGAAGCCAGTCCACCAACCAGTCGCGGGCGGCCTGGGCCACCCCGTCGTAGACCGATGACAGCAACACCGACATCCACAGGAAACCATCACCGTCGAGTTCAGGTTGCGGCGCGCTCCAGCGGCTCACGCTGACCGCGTGATCGAGCGGCACCAGTACGTTGTCGAACACCACCTCATGGCTGCACGTGGCGCGCATGCCCAGATGATCCCACTCTTCGATAATGCTGATCCCCGGCGTGTCCTTGTGTACCAGCCAGGCGCCGACCAGCGGATCTTCATCGCTGCTGCGTGCCCAGACGCTGAACCAGGTCAGGCCGTGGCTGCCTGTCGAGTAGATTTTTCGACCGCTGATGCGCCAGCCGGCCGCGGTGCGTCGGGCCACCGTCGCTGGCAGACCGCCACGCGCGGGGGTGCCCAAATCAGGCTCGACGCGCAGGGCGTTGATCAATGCGCCATTTCGCACGGCATCTTGCGCCACTGCCAGACGCAGGGCTTCGGGCCAGGTCGGGCTGTCTTGCAGGCGCGCATGCTGGATGTACTGCATCACCAGGATCAACGCCGTCGACGGCTCACCCTTGGCGATCGCACGGATTGCCTTGCGCGCCTGCGCGAGATTGGCGCCGCCACCCCCCAGGGCCTTGGGGACGGTCAGCGCGACCAGTCCATGGTCATGCAACAGCTTGAAGTTGTCCTTGGGGAAGGCACCGCTTTCGTCATAGATGTGGGCGGTGGCGCCGAGCTGTTCGCTGAGGCGTTCGAGCAGTGCCTCGAAATTGGCCACCTCGATGGATCGCAGGGGTGGAGACAGTTGAGAAGTCAGACTCATGATGAATTCACTCGATCAAAATGGATGGCGCGGGCTCACAGCGGCAGCAGCGGGAAGTTTTTGTCCCACAACGGGCTGACATCGAGCCGTTCGCTCAACACGCCCGCATCGAAGAACAGGTCCGCGACTTCTTGCTGCGAGGCGATGGCCTGATCGTTGACCTGGATGATTCTCGAAGCCTGGCTGCGGTTGTTGTGCATATCGAGGAATACCGCTTTGTCGACGCCCAACAGTTGCGCCGATTTGGCGGCCCAAGGCTCGGGATTGTTGTTGATCCATTCCAGGGTGCGGGCCTCGCGCTGCAGGTAGTCCTGAATCGCCTGCTTGCGCAGTGGGTCCTCCAACGCGGCGGGGCGGGCGGCAATCAAGTAGTTGCCGGACAGATACCCCAGCGCGGTTTTCAGAACGCGGGCGCCACTGCGGAATTTCGCTAACTGGATGAACACGCCATAGATCACCCAGGCATCGAGCTGGCCGCTCTGGAAAGCGCTGAAACCGTCCTGGGGCGTCAGCGCCACTGCCGTAATGTCTTTCATGGTCAGGCCCTGTTCCTTCAGCGCCTTGATCAGAAAGTAGTGCGAAGTGGTGGAGCGAACGTAGCCGACGCGCTTGCCGCGCAACTGCCCGACCGATTCGATGCTGGAGTCCTTGGGGATCAGGAACACCTGGTTGTTCACATCGCTTTGCAGCACCGCGATCAGTCGCGGCTGGCGATGGCTCTGGATCGAGAAGATCGGGGGAATCTCACTCATGCCACCCACGTCCAGACTACCCGAGGCCAAGGCTTCGACAATCAGATTGCCGCCGGCGAATTCTGCGTATTCGACTTTGTAGGGGGTATTGGCGGTGCCGGCGTCTTCGGCGAAATACGAGTCCTGGCCTCGATAAGTCGCGACGCTCAGGGTCAGGTCCGTGAGCTTGTTGGTCTGGGCGAATGCGCGCGGGGCCAGCCCCAGGGAAGACAGCCCCAACGCACCGAGCGCAATGGAGCTGGCCGTGAGGAAGCCGCGACGATTGAACTGTCCCTGTAATATCTTTTTCGTCATGGTCAGGCTCTTGTCAGATGGCGATTTGCACGGAGACTTGCCCCAGTAACTGTTCGACGGCGCGGATGATCGGGTCGGCTTCGGTACGCACCAGCCAGTCCGGGCTGACGTCGGCGAAGGCCACGGTTGCGTCCCTTGCGATGATCACCACGGTGGGTTGCGGCAGTTCCCAGGTGCCGGTGCCGGTGGTTTCACCGATGCTGTTGCTCTTGGCCAGTGCGGCTTTACGCGACGCGTCATCGAAGCTGTAGAGAATGCCCAGGCGGCGCCCGAGCTGGTTGTCCGGGTCGCTGGCCACTTGCAGTTTCAGGTGGTGGCGGGTCTTGATCTCCACCAGGCGTTCCGGCACCTGCGGGCTGACCGCTACCAGCGGTACGCCCAGGGCGTGGAGTTGCGGATAGAGCTGACGCTCGTAATAGGGCAGGGCAATGTTGCAGGCGGGGCAGCCAGCGAAGCGGAAGAAAATCAGCACCGCCGGTCCCTTGGCGAGTAACTCGTCGCGGCTCAGGCTGCCGCCTTCGACCTTTAACAAGTTGAACGACTCCAGTGTGTCGCCGACTTTGACGAAGTCTTCAGTCCGGGCTTCATCCACCAGGCGCTGGCGCTGATCGATGTTGACCTGCAGCGCCGCCGGCTCCCAGGTCGCCACCCGTTGTGCATGCAAGTCCGCCAGCAAGCGGTTGAGAGATTCGCTCATGCCAGTGCCTCGCTGTCTTCCCGAGCCGTGACCAAGGCGTGAACATTACGGTTGGCCGGGACTTGCAGGCCAAGGTTGTCGCGCAGGGTGCTACCGCTGTACTCATCGCGGAACAGGCCGCGTTTTTGCAACACGGGCACCACCAGCTCGGTGAAATATTGCAGGCCATCAGGCAGCAGTGAGTTGATGATGAAACCGTCTGCCGCTCCTTGTTCGAACCATTTCTGAATGGCATCGGCAACTTGTTCAGGTGTGCCGACAAAGTCACGGCGCGGCCGTGAGAAGCGCAGGGCGACTTCACGCAAGGTCAGGCCTTCCTCCCGAGCGAGCTTTTTGATCCGGTCCGATCCGCCTTTCTGGCTGTTGGACCCCAGATCGCCCAACTCGGGGAACGGCGCATCCAGTGGATACTGGCTGAAGTCATGATCGTTGAACGGCCGGCCAAGGGCGACGATGGCGTCCTCGATGGACACCAGCTCGACGGCCTGCTGGTAGCGGCTTTCCACTTCGGCGGCATCGCGACCCACGATCGGGCGGATGCCCGGCAGTATCGACAATTTCTGCGGATCGCGACCGAAACCTACCGCACGGTTTTTCAGGTCCTGATAGTAGGCGTGTGCGTCGTCGAAACTTTCGGGGCTGACGAATATCGCGTCGGAGTTTTCTGCGGCGAAATTGCGTCCATCCTCAGAGGTGCCGGCCTGGAAGATCACGGGCTGGCCCTGCTTTGAACGGGAAATGTTCAGCGGGCCTTTCACCGAGAAAAACTCACCCTTGTGCTCCAGGGCATGCAACTTGCCGGGGGTGAAAAACTCGCCGCTTTGCTTGTCATAAGCGAAGGCATCGTCTTCCCAGGAGTCCCACAGGCCCTTGACCACATTCACATGTTCTTTGGCGATGCGGTAGCGAACGGCGTGGGGTGGGTGTTCGGATTTACCGAAGTTGTCGGCGGTGCCGCTGAGCCAGGACGTCACCACGTTCCACCCGGCGCGACCGCCGCTGATGTGATCCAGCGAGGCAAATTGGCGGGCAACCTGGAACGGTTCGGTGTAGCTGACGGTGACGGTCGCCACCAGCCCGATATGCTGCGTGGTGGCCGCCAGGGCCGAGAGAATGGTCAACGGTTCGAAGCGGTTGAGGTAATGCGGGCTGGATTTCTCATGGATGTGCAGGCTGTCGGCAATGAACACGAAATCGAACTTGGCCGCCTCGGCCAGTTGTGCCTGTTGTTTGTAGAAATCAAAGCTCACGCTGGCATTGGGCTGGGCCTGCGGGTGGCGCCATTCGCCCCATCCGTGGCCGACGCCATGGACCATCGCACCGAGTTTGAGTTGGCGTTGCTTGCTCATGGTCTTACTCCTGAGTCCGTCGCATCGTTATCGAGATGCCTGGTTGAGTGGGGCGCGCTTGGCGTTGAAGCTCTTGTCAAAGCCTTGGGAAACGTCGATGTGTTTGCTGAGAATGCCTTCTTGCTGATAGATGTCGGCGGTGGTTTGCAGGCCGCCGATGACCTGATCGTCAATCTCCACCGGTTGCATGTGTGTGCCTTTGGCCACGGCGATGTGCACGTCCAGCGGCAGTCCGGTAACGCGCGCCTGGGCGGCGGCATATTCCTCGGGATGGGCGTTGGTCCAGCGATAGGCGCGATCGACTCGGACGATGAAGTCGTCCAGTTGCTGGCGCTTGTTGGCGATGGCCTGGCTGGTGGCGGCGAAGTACAGATGATTGGTCAGCAGTTTTTCGCCGCTGACCAGCACCTTGGCCTGACTTTGGGTGGTGGAAATGGTGGTGTACGGGTCCCAGGTCGACCAGGCATCCGCGCTGCCGTTGTCCAGCAGGATGCGCGACTCGCTCGGCAGCAAGTAGATGAACTGCACGTCCTGGGTGCTCAGGCCCGCACTGCGCAAGGCTTTGATTGCCAGGAAGTGGCCGATGGACCCACGGGTGGTGACGATTTTTTTGCCCTTCAGGTCGCTGGCGTTGTTCAGCGGCGAATCCTTGGGCGCGAGGATGGCGGTGGTGTAGCGACCCCCGGCATGCACGATGCTGACAACCTTGATCGGCGCGCCAGCCCCGAGAGCGAATACGTAGGGCGCGTCACCCAAGGCACCGATATCCACTGCGCCGGCATTCAGCGCTTCCCCCAGCGGTGCGGCGGCCGGGAACTCGGAAAACTGGATGTCATAAGGCACATTCTTCAGCTCGCCGGACACTTCCAGCAGCACCTTGATCGACGACTTCTGATTGGCCACCAGCAGAGGTTGCAGGTCCGCAGCGTGAGTGGAAACAACGAAGCCCAGGGTGAAAAAGAGGCTCAACAGGGATTTGGGTAACATGGGGACTCCAGGCAGGTTGTTGCGCTTCAAATACCTCCGCCTGGAGAAGGGGTCGGTGTGGACTTGACGTTATATCTATAAGAATCGTCTGTGAAATTCTTTATGGTTATATGCTAATTATGAAGTTAGCTGATTATGGTTTTTGCTAATATAAAATAAATGCATTTAATGGTTCACGAAAATTATTCGTTCGCCCACAGGTCCAGGCGGGATCACCGATCGCGATGTGCAGGACCATCAGAAGTTGTAGGCAATTCGCGTGTAGTAGTAGGAGCCACCAAACCCGAACGGCGAGAACTGGCCATATTTGTAGGCCCCGGCCCAGTCCTGAATGCCGTTCTTGTCCGGGTATACGTTGAACAGGTTGTTCGCACCCAGTGCCACTGTCAGGTGCTGGGTCAGTTCGTAAGCGGCATCGATATCGGTAATCCACTTGGCGCTGAATTTGCGGTCGTTCACCGGATTGTTGTCGCCCTCAATGTAACTGCCGAAGCGAGTCACTGCCAGGTTGAGGTTGTAGTCCGTGACTTTCCAGTTCGCGGCCAGGATCAGTTTCGATTGCGGCGTGGCGACCGTCAGGTCCTTTTGCAGGCGTCGGTCGAACAATTGCAGGCCCGAGCCGCTGAGTTGTGACGGGTTGTCCTGAATCTTCTCGATTTTGGTCTGGTTCCAGTTATAGGCCGCGCTCCAGCGCACCTGGCCGTACTGATCCAGTTGCTGACGGAACTCGTTGACGATGTCCACGCCCCGGGTTCGCGTGTCCACCGCGTTGGTGTAGTACTGAGCAAACAAACCGGGGGACAAGCCGTTGGCGGCAAGGATCTGCGAGACCGCCGTGCCGCCGAGCAGGCTGGTGGAGACGATGCGGTCGCGGATGTCGATCTGGTAGAGGTCGGTGGTTAGCCGGTAGTTTTGCGTGGGTTCATAAGTGAAACCGAAGCTGTAGTTCAGGGACTTTTCCGGCTTGAGTTTCTCCGCACCCAGGGCCTGGGCCTCTGGGGTGTCCACTGGCAACACCTTGACCGGGACCGAGATCTGCTGGCCGTTGACCACACCGCCGGAGGTGAAGGTCGACGAGGCATAAATGGTCTGCGCCAGGGACGGCGCGCGAAAACCATTGTTGATCGTGCCACGCAGGGCGAAGGCGTCGGTGAAGGCATAGCGGGTCGAAAACTTGCCGCTCCAGGTGCTGCCGATGTCCTGGGTGTAGTGCTCATAGCGAGCCGCCGCGCCGACAAACCATTTGTCCGTCACGTCCAGGCCCAGATCAACGTAGCTGGCGACGTTGCTGCGACTGATTTCACCCGAGTCGGCGGGACTGGTGCCGTTGTAGGAGGCAAGGCCGGGCAAGGGCGTCCGACCGGCAAACGGTCCGCTGGGAATAACGTAATTGCCAGGTGTGTACGAGTCAAAGTCACCGGGTTCGATCTGGTATTTCTCCCAGCGGTATTCGAAACCAAAAGCGGTTTGCAGCGGGTTTTTCAGGCCGATGTCGAAGCCGCGGTTGAAGTCGAGGTTGTTGGTCCACTGATCAAAGATCTGTGACGCCAGGTTGAACTCGGTGGGGCTGGCCGGGCCCAGGGACGGATTGAGGGTGTTGTTGGCATTAAGCGTCGAGTCGTCTTCACCCCAGGTGGAGCTGGCGTCATAGTTCCAGCCACCGACCTCGCCTTTGAATCCTCCCGCCACCTGAAAGTCTTTGGTGCGGTTGCGTCGCTGGGCATGGATGCCGTCGGGGTAGGGGGTGTTCGGGTCGCCGGCCAGGGAAGTAATCTCGTTGGGCCGATAGTTGCCGGTGACTTTGGTGGTCTCCATGTAACTGGCGGTGGAGAACGAGTAGAACCGCAGATCGTCCTGCAGCGGCAGTTCGAGGTTGTAGCTGACGTTGGTGACCTTTTCCCGGCCCAACCCGTAGCTGGGGTTCCAGCCGTGGCGATTGACGGTCTGGTCGCGGCTGTCGGGAAAGCCGGGCAGTGAGTACAGGTTGCCCGTGGCACTGCCGGTGCGGTCGAAAGGTTCTTGGTCCTTGCTGTCCAGCGCCAGGTTGGCGAAGCCGTCGTTGGGCAGCGCCAGTCCGTAGTTGGCCGTCTGGTGCACGGTGTCACCATCGCCGCTGCCGTAGCGCCCGAAAGAGGTTTCGACGCTGCCGCCGCTGTCGTTTTCCTTGAGGATGATGTTGATCACTCCGGCAATGGCGTCCGAGCCGTACTGCGCGGAGGCGCCGTCACGCAGCACTTCGATATGATCGATGGCCGAGACCGGAATCAGGTCCAGGTTGACCGGCACCGCTGCCGTGCCGATGCGCGCCAGGTTGTTGATCAGCGCCGTGTTGTGCCGTCGTTTGCCGTTGACCAGCACCAGCACCTGATCCCCGGACAGCCCGCGCATGGTCACGCCACGAACCGACCAGGACGTACCGCCGCCATTGATCGCCGGCAGGTTGAAGGAGGGCAGCAGACGCGCGAGCAATTCCTTGAGGCCGACCTTTCCACTGGCTTGCAACTGTTCGGCGCTGATCACGTCGATCGGCGAGGGGCTGTCGGTGATGGTGCGTGGCTGGCTGCCACGGTTGCCGGTCACCACCACGGTGTTCAGGGTTTTGTCCGGCTCAGTGTATTCCGCATGGGCCTGGAGGCTGGCGGCGAGCAGGCTGAAGGCGGCAGTTACGTAATAATCGTATTTCACTCGGGGGCTGGATGAGCTCATGACGCGAATTCCTGAAAGATTGCACGCACAGGCAAACCCCTTCGCGCATGTTTGCGAATTGAAAGGGGTTAACCAATACCGATCTGTAGGAGCGAGCTCGCTCGCGAAGGACTCAAGTACGCCGCGTTCAGCCAGTCAACACGCGTTATCGTTGACGACCATCGCGAGCAAGCTCGCTCCTACGGGTGGGGGGAGGGTCAGGCCGCGCTGGCGCGTCTTGCCCGATGAGGAATGTCGTCGTAAGCGATCAGCACCCGCTCCATGCGGCGCGGATAATCGCCGTAGTTGTAGACCGGGTAGTGCAGGGTCGAGCGGTTGTCCCAGAACGCCACGGAGTTTTCACGCCATTTGAAGCGCACCTGGTGTTCGGGCTTGTTGAACTCCAGCAGCAAGCGATCAATCAGCTGCTTGCTCTTCTCCGGTGGCCAGCCGATCACCGAAGGGTTTTGCGAGAAGTTGATGAACAGACCGTCTTCGCCGGTTTCCGGGTGAGTGCGGACCAATGGATGGGCAAGGATCGGATAGTCGTAGCCGACCTTTTCCAGCGAGGACTTGAAGTCGTGGACCACGTGCAAGTCATCGATCTCTTCGCGTAGCGCGTCGGGCAAGGCGCGATAGACCGCGGCCGTGTCGGCCCAAACGGTATCGCCCCCGACGGGGGGCAAGTCGACCGCGCGCAATACCGCGCCAAGCGTGGGGCGCAGCAACCAGCTGGTGTCGGTGTGCCAACGGCCGCTGATCCTTGGGCCGTAGAGTTTGCGCTCGTCCTGCGCCTGAATCAGGTGCGCTTGCGGTTGCGTCGGGTCGTTTTGCTGGGTCGTGGGGTGAACGTACAGCTCGCCGAATTCTCGGGCGAAAGCAATCTGCTGTTCGGTGCTGATGGCCTGGTCGCGGAAGAAAATCACCTTGTGCTCAAGCAGCAGGCGGCGAAGTTCATCGCGCAGTGCCGGCGTCAGTGGCTGGCGCAGATCGATGCCGCCGACTTCTGCACCGATGCTGGGTTCCAGGCGGGTAACGAGCAACGTTTCGGCGGGTTGTGAGTCGGTGTGATGCAAGGTAGCGGGCATGATGCCAATCCTCTCGGTTATGGGTTCAGCCTCCGCCTGGAGAGGGGTCGGATGTAGGGTGGGTTTGCCCCTTTGCCTGCTACGGCGCCGGGGCGTGCACTGTCAGATCACGAAAAAGCCGTGGGTGCCGTCACGGGCCAGTTGGTCGACCAGTCCGAACTCCCAGTCCAGATAGGCCTGCATCGCTTCGCGCGGGTTATCGGTGCCTTCATAGGGGCGGCGATAACGATCGATGCGCGGTGAGGCCAAGTGGCTTTCACCTTCCTCCAGGGGCAGTTGCGCGGCGATCCAGCTGGCCGTGCCGCCCTTGAGCAGAAACACCGTTTTACCGGTCAACGCCTCGACCTCGGCCACCGCCAGGCGCGCCAATTGACTGCTGCCGCAGGTCAGTACATAGCGCTCGGCGGGCGGCACCTTGGCCAAGCCCTCACGCAGTTGGCTGCGCAATGCCCACCAGGCGCCCGGGATATGGCGTTTGACATAGTTGGCGCTGCTGGTGAAGTCCAGGACTGCAGTGTCGCCGTGGTTCAGCCAATCGGCCAATGTCTCAGGGCTGACTTCCTCGGCTTGTTGTGGTGCGGGAATCGGTGCCTGCCACGCACCGTGTTCGCTGAAGTGCGCAGGTTCAAGATCGTCCAGCACATACACTTCCCAACCGAGTTGCGCGAGCCAGGAAGCCGACATGTTGGCGCGTACACCATCGTCGTCGACCAGCACCAGGCGCGCGCCGCGCACACTGGCGAAGTGATCGGTTTCCTGGACCAGTTGCCCGCCGGGTGTCGAGCGCGCGGAAGGCAGGTGTCCGGCTTCGAATTCCTCAGGAGTGCGCACATCGAACAGGTAAGTGCTGCGGGTCGGCTCCTGTTGCCAGCGCTGCAAGTCCGCCAGCCTGGCGCGACCGACGAGTGCTTTGTCGGCGACGCGGCGGGCATCGCGGGCGGCAATTTGCCGATGCTCTTCGCTGGTCGGCGCGAATCGGCGCGACTGGCCGTGCTGCAGTGTCTGACCGGCCAGGGTCCAGCCGATGGTGCCGTTGCGCAGGGCTGAAACCGGGTTGGCGATGCCGGAGTTGATCAACGACTGGGTACCGATGATGCTGCGGGTACGACCGGCACAGTTGACGATGATTCGCGTGGACGGGTCGGGCGCCAGTTCCCGGGCGCGCAGCACCAATTCCGCCCCGGGAACGCTGATGCCGGTGGGAATGCTCATGGTCTGGTATTCATCGAAACGCCGGGCATCGAGCACCACCACATCGGCCTCACTGTCGAGCAGGGCCTGAACTTCTTCGGCCGCCAGGGACGGTGTGTGACGCTGGCTTTCTACCAGTTCGCCAAAGGCTTTGCTCGGCACGTTGACGTCGATGAACAATTCGCCGCCGGCGCGACGCCAACCCTCGAGGCCGCCTTCGAGCAGGCTGACATTGGTATAGCCAAGCGCTTGCAAGCGCTTGGCAGCGATGTTCGCCAGGCCTTCGTCATTGTCGTAGACCGTCACTTGGGTATCGCGCCGTGGAATCCGCGAGAACACTTCAAGCTCAAGTTTCGATAAGGGAATGTTGGCGGCAAACAGTGGATGCGATTCGGCGAAAGGGGCTTCTTCGCGCACATCCACCAACGCCAGTTCTTCATGGTTCAACAAGGCCTTGCGAATTTCGGCATAGGAGCGGGTGAGTGCAGTGCTCATAGGGCTTGGCTCTCTTTGGACAGATCCCAGATATTGGGCAGGAAGGCGTTGGAATAACCGGAGATGAACAGTTTCTCGCTGCCGTCGGCCTGATACACCGCGCGACGCACGGCGCCGATGTTGGCGCCATAGACATGAATACTGATGGATACCTGGTCATCAAAGGCGTTGCTGACTTGATGGATGTCGCCGATCTTGGGTGATACGGCCTCGACCTGACCGGGGCGCAGGTGCACGCGGCTACCTTCGGCGATCAAGGAACCGTCGGTATGGCGCTGGAATCCTTGGGAGTACTCCGCGCCGCGCAACATGCCGATCAGCCCCCACACACGATGGTCATGAATCGGCGTGCTCTGCCCGGGGCCCCAGACAAAACTGACGATACTGAAACGCTGCCGTGAATCGGCATGCAACAGGTATTGCTGGTAGCGCTCGGGGTCTGGCCGGGCAAAGTCCTCCGGCAGCCAGTCGTCATGGCTGACCAGTTGGCTGAGCAGCTTGCCGCCACGGTGCAGCAAATCACCCTCGCGGGGATTGCTGTCGATCAGTTCCGCCAAGGCGCCTATGAATGCTCTGAGTCTCTCCGGGTGTCGGGCCTGGGTCATGGCGATTCCATCGTTCGTTGTGAAATGTCGATAGATTTATTTAAACATAATGTTTTGTGTCAATATGCGATTGTTTAATGATTAGGTTATAACTGAAGGGAATTTATAACTGGTCCGCATAGCGCTATAGGCTATTGATCAATGGGCAGATGTAGGGCGGACTATCCTTCTCTCAACAATGGAACTATGCTTTTCAGACATCTTATTGACTGTTCTCTATGTGCGGGCCAAATGAAAATTGATGATATCGACGCCTTTGTCGAAGTGATTCGTTGCCAGTCCATCAGCCATGCCGCCGAGTCGCTGCAATTGACTCAGCCGGCTATCACGCGGCGCGTGCAGAACTTTGAGCAGGCGCTGGGCGTGGAGTTGTTCGACCGCAATACCAAGCCGCTCAAACCCACACTGATCGGTACACGGGTGTATGAACAGTGCCGAGTGATCCTGCGGGAGATGGACGCGCTGCGCGAACTGGTCGCCACCGATGCACCGCCTACCGGGTTGTTACGCCTGGGGGTTCCGCAAACCATCGGTGATGTGGTGTTGCTCGACGCACTCAAGCATCTGCGTATCGAATACCCCGATTTGCGCGCTCAAGTGGCCACGGGTTGGGGGAGTCAGCTGGTCGGCAAGATCGAGCGCGGTGAGCTGGATGCGGCCGCTGCATTGTTCCCGGCCGGGAAGATTTTCCCGGACAACATCATCGGTGAGTCGATCGGCAAGATGCAGTTGGTGGTGGTGTGCGCCAAGGCGCAATTGCCCAAGCGTCCGTGCAAGCTGGCGGACGTTTATCAGAATGGCTGGATTCTCAATCCCGATGGCTGCGGCTTCCGCGCCGGGCTGCAACGCACCTTGTCGGACCAGGGCCTGGCTCTGCGGGTCAATCTGGAAACCTTTGGCACCGAGTTGCAACTGGGCCTGGTCGCCGACGGCCTGGGATTGGGCCTGGTGCCGCTTCCGTTGCTAGAGCGCAGCGTGCATTTCGATCAGTTGGCCGCCATGCCGCTCAAGGATTTCAAACCGGTGATGGACCTGTGGCTGATCTACCCGCACTTTCTCGGCAACCTGCAAGGGCCAGTCGATGCCTTTGGCAAACTGGTCGCTGGATCGCTGCAGAAGATCAAGAATGCGGCGTGAGGGAAGGGCGGCCACATAATAAAAAAAAATAATAATTAGCTTAGATTAAAATGTGATTTTTATTATTTTTTGCCTTCCCCTAGGCTTGCTGGAGTCCTTAAGGCCATCCAGGAAGTTTTGCCATGAGCAGCGTCAGCCCGTTATCCAGCGTTTCGAAAAATGTTCGCCAGCGCGTCAGTCCCGAAGAATGGGAAGTGCGTGTAAAACTGGCTGCGGCCTATCGGCTGGCAGCCCTGTTCAAGTGGACCGACCACATCTACACGCACTTTTCCGCTCGGGTGCCAGGGCCCGACGAGCATTTCCTGATCAACGCCTTCGGCCTGTTGTTCGACGAAATCACCGCCTCCAACCTGGTCAAGGTTGACATCGATGGCACCCTCATCGATGACCCGACCGGCCTTGGCATCAACCCTGCCGGGTACGTGATCCACAGCGCGATTCACGCTGCGCGACCCGACCTGCAAGCGGTGCTACATACCCACACACGTGACGGGATCGCGGTGTCCGCCCAGCGTGACGGCCTGCTGCCGATATCCCAGCATGCCATCGGTTTTTCCGGGCGAGTGGCTTATCACGGTTACGAAGGCGTGGCGCTGGATCTGGACGAGCGCGAACGGCTGGTGGCGGATCTGGGCGACAAGAGCGTGTTGATCCTGCGCAACCACGGACTGCTCACGGCGGGCATCAGCGTTGAACATGCATTCCAGCAACTGCACGGTTTGGAACGGGCCTGCAATATTCAGATCGCCGCCCAGGCCGCCGGCAACGCCGAACTGATCTTCCCACCGGCCGAAGTGGTGGCCAAGGTCGAGAAGCAGGCGGAGGTGTTCAAGAGCGGTGATGGACCGGGAGTGGCCCGGCACTGGAATGCGCTGATTCGTCAGCTGGAGCGCGGTGATACCGAGTACAAGAATTGAGTGATTGTGGTGTACGCATACTTTGCGTACACCACATGTGTTCCTCAGGCTCTTCAGTTCAGGGGCTTCAAGCTACCTTTTCCGCGGCCTGCCGTTCACGCTCCGCCACCAGTTTGCGGGTCAGGGGGATCAGGCGTTTGCCATAGTCGATGGCGTCGTTGAGCGGGTCGAAGCCGCGGATCAGGAACGTGGTGATACCCAGGTCGTAGTAATCGAGCAGAGCTTCGGCCACTTGTTCCGGGGTGCCGACCAGTGAGGTCGAGTTGCCTTGCGCACCCAGCAAACCGGCGATACCCGTCCACAGGCGTTTGTCCAGGCGCGAGCCCTGGGCGGCAGCAGCGAGCAGGCGGCGGGAGCCTTCGTTCGGTGGTTCGCGGCGGACAAAACCATTCTGCTCAGCCAATGCAGTGGCCTGTTGCAGGATGCGCTCGGCGCGTTCCCATGCCTGGGCTTCTGTATCCGCCAGAATGGGCCGCAGCGACAAGCTGAAGCGAATGCTGCGGCCATGTTTGGCCGCCTCGGCACGCACCTGCTTCACCACCTCGCGGACCTGTTCATAGGTTTCGCCCCACAACGCATACACGTCCGCATGCTTGCCCGCGACTTCAATGGCCGCTGTCGATGAGCCGCCGAAGTACAGCGGGATGTGCGGCTGTTGCGGTGATTTCACCGCCGAGTGCGCGCCCTCGACCTGATAATACTTGCCTTCATAGTCGAAGGGCTTTTCGCGGGTCCATTCCTGACGCAGTACATCGAGGTATTCGTCGGTGCGCGCATAGCGCTCATCCTTGCCGATGTAGCTGCCATCGGCCCGCAGCTCGCGATCATCGCCGCCGGTAATGATGTGCACGGCGGTGCGTCCGCCATTGAAGACGTCGAGGGTGGTGAACTGTCGTGCAGCCAGGGTCGGCGCGGCAAAACCCGGGCGGTGGGCAATCAGAAACTTGAGATTGCTGGTCACGCTGGCAGCGTGCGAGGCAATCAGGGTGCTGTCCGGGCTGTTGGAGTGGAAGGCCACCAAGGCCCGGTCGAACCCGGCTTCGTCATGGGCGCGCGCGACTTTTTCGACATACTCGGGCTGCAACACCGGGCCACTGCGAGGGTGGATTTCCGAAGAATGGTGACCGCCGATGTAGCCGATGAATTCAATACTCATGGGGAGTTCCTTGTCGTTGAATAGGCGTGATTCAAGCCTCCGCCTGGCATGGGGTCGGTCTGTAGGGTCAAAAGTAGACGTAGCCGGGCGCGGCTGTGAAATGCCGTTTGGTTCTAAGTTAATTATTAAAAAAAAGAATGATGTTAATTCGTAGATATCAGGTAACTGCATTTTAAACCTGGGCAGTCATGCAGGCCGCGGCGGGGCAGGGCTGGCTCTGTTTATTATGCAAACAATTCATCCGAAGGATCTTATTTCTAATTTTTAATCATATTAGGTTATGCCTAAAAAGAATTTCACTGAGGTTTTTTATACGAATAGCATGAAAACCAAAGCTGACCCATGGCACCTCTGGCCATGTTCTTTATGAGGAAGGAAGCCTGATGACTGAAAAGACCCTCGATACACAGAGCCCCGGTAGCTCGTTTTCCGTCAATAAGGCTGCCCGCCACACAGGCGAACTGCAGGGCGCGTCAAGGCTGCTCCCGCTCTGGCTGCGCAACTGGCGTACACCTGATGTATTGCTGCGATTGCTCAGCCCGATCGCGTTGTTGTTGCTGTGGGAGCTGGCGTCTCAAGCGGGGCTGATCCCACAACGAGTGATTGCGGCGCCCTCGCAAATCGGCGGCACGTTGTGGGCGATGATCGCCTCCGGTGAGTTGGGCAAACATCTGCTGGTGTCACTGCAACGGGCGCTGGTGGGCTTGAGCATTGGAGTCAGTATCGGTGTGGTTGCGGCCCTGATCAGCGGATTGTCCAAACGCGGCGAGGTGATCCTCGATTCGCCGCTACAAATGCTGCGCACGATCCCTTCGCTGGCGCTGGTGCCGTTGTTCATTCTCTGGTTCGGTATCGGCGAATTCACCAAGATCGCGCTGATCGTCACTGGCACAACCTTCCCGGTGTACCTGAACCTGTTCGCCGGCATTCGCAACATCGACCCCAAACTGATCGAGGCCGCTAACACCCTGGGCCTGAACCGTCGCGAGCTGATCTGGCACGTGATCCTGCCGGGCTCCTTACCCTCGTTTTTTGTCGGCCTGCGCTACTCCCTGGGGATTTCCTGGCTGGCGCTGGTGTTCGTCGAACAGATCAACACCACCGCCGGCATCGGCTTTCTGGCCAGCGATGCGCGGGACTTCATGCGCACCGACGTCATTGTGATTTGCCTGCTTATTTACAGCGTTCTCGGCCTGTTGATCGATGGACTGATCCGCACGCTGGAGCGTTTTGCCCTGGCCTGGCGCCCAACATTTGTGAGGAACTGATATGTCGAGCATCGATCTTTTGGACGCGCCGAAATCTGCTCAGCCGGCACCGGTACAACTGCGCAACGTGGTGCGCCAGTTCGGTCAGCAACGAGTCATCGATGGCCTGGACCTGGACATCGCACCGGGCGAGTTCGTCGCCTTGCTGGGGGCTAGTGGTTCGGGCAAGACCACTTTGCTGCGCAGCCTGGCGGGTCTCGACAGTATCGACAGCGGTCAGTTGCTGGTGCCCAAAGCGCGGGCCGCGGTGTTCCAGGAGCCTCGCTTGATGCCCTGGAAGCGTGCCTGGAAAAACGTGATTCTCGGTCTGCGCATCCCGGACGCCAAGGCGCGGGCGGTGCAGGCCCTGACCGAAGTGGGGTTGGCCCATCGGCTCGACGCTTACCCGGCCACGCTCTCCGGCGGCGAAGCGCAACGGGTGGCACTGGCCCGTGGCCTGGTGCGCGAGCCCAAGCTGTTGTTGCTGGACGAACCGTTCGCCGCACTCGATGCGTTGACCCGCATTCGCATGCACCGGCTGATCATCGAGTTGTGGCGTAAACACACGCCGGCCGTGTTGCTGGTCACCCATGATGTCGATGAAGCCATCCTGCTGGCCGACCGGGTCATCGTGCTGGCCAATGGCAAGATCGCCGAACAGGTTTATATCGATCTGCCGCGGGCCCGAGACACTGGACAGGCTGGTTTTCAAGCCATCCGGGCACGTCTGCTGAATTTGCTGGGCGTTGAAGTGGAACACGCGGCCGTCGCCGAGCGACACGCGACCAACAACACTGTCCGGCGTTTCGCCCATGGCTGATTGCGTTTTCAAACCGTTGCTACAGGGATGTTCCGCCATGTCGATCCACGCTTGGAAAGCTACTGTCTTATTGCTATCAGGGGCCGCGCTGCTGCTCAGCGGGTGCGGTGAAACGCTCGACAGTAAAACGACCTCAGCGGCCCACTCTGACTTGTCTGGTGTGACGCTGATACTGGGTGATCAAGCCAAAGGCTTGCGCACCGTGGTCGAGGCGGCGAATGCGCTGGAAGGTATCGACTACAAGATCGAATGGGCCAACTTCCAGGGCGCCGCTCCGTTGTTCGAAGCCTTGCGCGCCGGTGCTGTCGACCTGGCGCCAGCCGGGGACACGCCGGTACTGGCCGCGGCAACCGGCGGCGCGCCGTTGCGCA
>Ga0302168_1000134_pt1 | contig 18376 bp, 15 predicted proteins | sample I_Fen_N1_2_FD_193494 | JGI IMG/M metagenome (GOLD analysis project Ga0302168, IMG submission 193494) | Peat permafrost microbial communities from Stordalen Mire near Abisko, Sweden - I_Fen_N1_2 | ecosystem: Environmental > Terrestrial > Soil > Wetlands > Permafrost | place: Sweden: Abisko...
GCAACTCCCGGCCAGCGAGACGCACCACCATGCTTATCTCGGCGGCATGCTCGACCATGGGCTGGAACTGGTCGCCTGCAGTTTGAAACTGCGTCAGTCGTATCTGCTTCCGACCGGCGCCGCGCCCGAAGACCAAGCCGCCCAGACTGATGCCTGGTCCGCCGGAATCGCTTATGGTGCCCTGCTGCATGATATCGGCAAGATCGCCGTGGACCTGCTGGTCGAACGCCAGGATGGCCGTCTTTGGCATCCCTGGCAGGGACCGCTGGATCAGCCCTACCGTTTTCGTTACCTCAAGGGTCGGGATTACCATCTACACGGCGCCGCCGCCGGCTTGCTCTACACCCAGATTCTCGACCGCCCGATTTTGGACTGGCTGAGCGGATTTCCGTCGCTGTGGGCCAACCTGCTGTATGTCCTGGCCGGCCAATACGAACGCGCCGGGGTGCTGGGTGAGTTGGTGATTCAAGCCGACCGCGTCTCCACCGCGCAGAACATCGGTGGCAACCCGAGCAAGGCGCTGCAGGCCCCTATCCATTCGCTGCAACATCACTTGATCAGCGGACTGCGTCATCTGGTTCAGCACGAACTGAAACTCAACCAGCCAGGTGCCGCGGGATGGCTGACCCAGGACGCATTGTGGCTGGTCAGCAAGACCGTCACGGACAAGCTACGAGCCTACCTGCTGTCGCAATCAATTGAGGGCATTCCCTCATCCAACATCGCGGTGTTCGACGAGCTGCAATCGCATGGATTGGTCGAGTCGACCCCGGAAGGCAAAGCTATCTGGACCGCCCTTGTCGGTCAGGGAGACTGGCAGCAGAGCTTTACCTTTCTGCGCCTTCAACCAGCGTTGATTTGGGGAAGCGAAGACCGCCCCGAGGCTTTTAGCGGAACGGTGAGCATGGCAGTCGATGACCACCCGGCTGACGCTCCGGCATCTGCTCCGGCCCCCAAGGCAGGCGGAACAGGATCGCCTCAAAGCCAATCGCAGTCTGATCCCATGGCGATGGAGGATGCCGACTACCTTGGCACACTGCTGGATATGTTCGAGTTGGAGAAGCCTGTGGCCAGTGATGCATCGTCCGCAAGCGCTCTCGAAATCTCAAATTCTCCTTCGAATAACCCCGGTCAGGTTTTCCTGAATTGGATCAAGGAAGGCATCCAGAGCCACAAGCTGATCGTCAACGACAGCAAGGCTAAAATCCACACGGTGTCTGGCAGCGTATTTCTGGTCACACCTGGCCTCTTCCAACGCTATACACAGGAGTTTCCTGATATCTCACAGGGGGCTGACCAAGAAACTGAAGAGTGGCGCTGGGTGCAGAAGCAGTTTGAGAAACTGAAGATCCACAGGAAGCGAGACAACGGTTTGAATATTTGGGCGTGCACAGTGCAAGGTCCCAGGAAGAAGACGACCTTGAAGGGGTATTTAATTGAGGAGCCGAAGCTATTTTTTGAATTGATACCACACGACAATCCTTTTCTTAAAATCGAACAAAATTAAAACTCGTCGCGTTGCCGGAGACACGGAGGCGATGTCTGTTTCATCTCCCGACCCCCTAATTCGGTCTCCCATCGCTGGCTGTACAGGTCGACGATTTCGTCGGACGGGAAGCGCAGCGGGTCGGCCATCGACGTCAGGATCTGACCGTGTCCGGAATGATCCTGCACGACAAGCGTGTGCGCTTCTACTCCACGGTTGATCTGGTCAATCTGCTGGAGCGCGAGAAGCACGACGGCAACCCAGGGCGGATCGCCAAAGCAATGTTGCGCTTGGATCTAGCATCCTCGATGAGCTAGGTTATCTGCCGTTTAGCCAAGCCGGCGGTGCCCTGCTGATTCATCTGCTGCCCAAGCTTTACGAGCATATCAGCGTAGCTGATCACGACCAACCTAAGCTTTGTTGAATGGTCGAGCGTGTTCGGCGATGCAAAGATGACAACAGCTCCTCTGGGTCAGCTTACGTATCACTGCCACATCGTCAAAATTGGCAATGAGCCCTACCGCCTGCAACACAGCCGCTTGGCTACTCAGTCCAAGATCAAATCAGACGAACGAAAGCGCCAGGGGGACAACGATACGCTGCTCGACGAACCGTTTTGATTTTGTGTGTGGGGGGGCTGCATGGCTGCATGTGGTGGGCTTTTTAACCGCAGCATCAGGCTTTCGAAAGGAAATATTTACAAGCAGGTCGGCTGCTAAACTTATCCACAGTTGCTGATGTAATAGCAACCCGCCCTGGGTCAATTTTCAATCGGCAGGGTGGGGGTCAGTTTTCTATCAGCACCAACACACCAGTGCCACAGCCAGATGCAGTGCAAACTCTCAGTCTGCATACCTGCTGGCACGGGAAAATGCTGAGCCCCACACCTGAAGCGCACGGGGCGTCACGCAAGGAAATCTTGATGCCTGGACACAAGCAGACCGAGCCAGAAGTTGATAGATCGATTGAATCATTTTCGCTGAAAACAGTGCAGGCAGAAACGACCTTCCGACTCACCGTCAGCTTTATGCTGCTAGTGATCGTGGCATTCATGGCGATCGAGGGTTGGCGAACATGGCGTGACTACCAATATGCCTACGCATCTGCCCGCGACTCCGTGTCAAATCTGGCCCGCGCGACTGCCCAGCATGCAGAGGATGCCATTCGGCAGGTGGATGTACTGACAGCCGTGCTTAGTGAACGTTTAGAGGGCGACGGTTTACAGAACATCAACGTCCCGCGCATTCACAATCTTCTGGTTCAGCAATCCAAAATCATGCCGCAGTTGCACGGTCTGTTCATTTATGGCGCTGACGGGCGGTGGATCGTTACGGACAAAGAAGTGATCCCAGAGACGGCGAACAACGCCGACCGCGACTATTTCCAGTATCACCGCACTCACGACGATCGAAGCGTGCGTATCGGCGAGGTGCTCAAAAGCAGATCCACCGACGATTTAATCATTCCAATCTCTCGTCGATTGAACAATCCCGATGGATCCTTCGCCGGCGTGCTACTGGGGACGATCAAGGTCAGCTACTTTGTTGATTACTACGGCGACTTCAAGATCGATGACAAGGGCGCTCTGGTATTGGCCATGCGAAATGGAACAATATTGGTGCGGCGTCCGTTCATTGCTTCAGTGATCGGGAAAAGTCTGGCGGGTAGCGAGATATTCACGAGCTATTTGCCGAGTTCAAACGAGGGCGTTGCAGAAATCAAAGCCTTGGAAGACGACACCGAGCGCCTGTACGGCTATAGGGCATTGACCACCTATCCACTGGTAGTTGAAGTCGGGCTATCTCGCGAGTCCATCACCACCCCCGGGAGCCGCGACCTTCTCAAGACAGGGTTGTTGCTTGTCGTCTTGATCGCTGTACTAGTGGGCTTTGGGCTTCTCGTACTGAGTCAACTGCGTCAGAAAATGGCGATGGAGAGGGAGGTTCGCAAGGCCCACCAATCCATGCGAGAAATGGCACTGACAGATAGCCTCACCGAGCTGGGGAATCGTAGGCGTCTCGATATTGCGCTCATATATGAGATTCGTTTGGCCAGGCGCCAAGGGTCTTCCCTGTCAGTGATCATGCTTGACGTTGATTTCTTCAAACGCTTTAACGACAGGTACGGACATACCGACGGAGATGAGTGCTTGCGTAAGGTTGCGAGTGCGATCCAACAGGCCATTGAACGGCCTGGGGATCTGGCCGTCAGGTACGGCGGTGAAGAATTTACGGTGCTACTGCCCAACACCGATAAAGCGGGCGCCATCACTGTCACTCAAAAAATACTCGATGCCATTCGATCCCTCGACATCGAACATTCCGAGCATCCTCTGGGATACGTTACAGCCAGCGCCGGCATAACTACCAGGCAGCCAAGCATTGAGGACGTTACGCCGGCCACCATGATCAAATCGGCGGACGCATTACTCTACTTGGCCAAGCAAAAAGGCCGCGACCGTTGGTGCTCTGCTGAGGATTAGATTTGGATAGGTTTTAAATTTCGCTGCGATTTGTTGCCTGAGCTGCCGGCTGAGGGGCTGGCATTGTTCAACGCCACGATATAAAGCCATGGCCCCGTCGAGCAGGCTTTTCCTGCAGAGAGCCAGAAAACAATGAGTGCAAGGCCAGATAAGTAGCGACTTGGTCTCGGGTGGTCATCATGGTCGGCACCCGAATATTGGATCATGTCGCCGCAGGATATGAAGGCTGCGTATCGTTGGCTAAACGAGGTTATTTGCAATATGATGGCTAACTGCCTCTATTGTTAGCTTTGGCTGAGGTACTGGATACCCACATGCATCATTGGCAATGAGTAACGGAATGGCTTCAATCGATCGAGGCCGTGTGACAACGCACAAACGTGATTTTCGCTTCGATTTCGACTGTCAAACTTGCTCTAAACGTTTTCACACAGCCTAGATCAGAAGCAGAAGTTCTACCGACTTAATTTTTCGGTTTCCTCAATGCCCCCAAACAATCACCAACATCCGAGCCTTCCAGTCTCCGTTTCAATCGGATCCATAAAAACTGGCCAAGGCACGATGTGCCATTTATGCGTTGTGCGGGAGGAGTGATGCTAACTAAAAGCCGGCGTTCTCTCGTTGGATTCATTCTATTGGCCGGCGGCCTGATTGGTCTCTCGACCCAGTTGCTGTTGACGTCCAAGATTCGCCGCTGGGAAACGCAGTTTTCTGAATATGTGCAGAATATTTCCAGTGTTGTGCGCAATCAGTTAGATACCAATGAAGCTGTCTTGGTGGGTTTCGCAGCATTTCTCCAAGCCGTCGACCAGAGCGGCGCAAATGCTGCGAGCCTCTATGCCAAATCCGTTTTGGCCGCTTACCCTCATATTTACATGCTTGAGGTAGCAAGGGGGATACCCATGTCCGAGCAGACGGCCTTTGAGTCGATGTTGCGCCGTACGTGGCGACCGGACTTTGAATTTAAGGACTTCTCGAGTCTTACCCACCAACCTCCCCAGAGCCAGGTATATCTCAGCAATACTTGGCCTGTGCTGTTCATGTATCCGGTACTCACCCAAGCCCATGCGATATACGGCGTCAAACTGGAAACCGTCGGCTATCTGTCCTACGCGCTGGCCCGGACCCACAATAATCTGAAGCCTGTCGTATCGCCGGTGTTCTCGATGTATGAAGGTGAGAGCGCCTACATTCTGATGCAGCCAGTCAGTCGAGCGGAACAGGCGCGCGACAATTCCAAGCCCGATTTTTTCGGCAGCCCAATGGTAGCGTTACTATTGATCAAAACGGGCTGGTTACTGGAGGCTGTGAATCATGCGAATGCAGACCCCCTGGTTGGTATCAGTGCCGTCCTCAACACTGCTTCCGGTTCCGACAGCTATGTGTTTTCAGCGAAGACTGAGCAGGAGGGCATCTTGGACCGCCTGCTCTTACCGCGTCTGAATGAACGAGTCGAGATCAGGAGTGCTTCGCAACCCATGACCTTGTTGTTCGAGCGCCAGTTACGTCTAGCGGATGTCCTGACTAGGGAAACGCTGATGCTCTTGGCATTTCTGACTGCGGCCTTCGTTCTGATGCCGGCGGCACTGATTCGGCATTTCAATGCAATCAAAAGGGCAGAGCGTGAACACGAGCGCGCGGCCTATCTCGCAACCCACGATGCGCTCACCAAACTGCCCAACCGCTACCTTTTTGCCGATCGCTTCGATCGGGCACTCTCCCATTGGGAAAGACATGGGGTTCCATTTGCCGTGATGTTGATCGATCTAGATCATTTCAAGGAAATCAACGACAAGTACGGCCATGAGGTTGGCGACCAAGTTCTCCGAACCGTGGCAGAGCGCATGCGTCAGATAACGCGCTCGGGGGACACCGTTGCGCGCCAAGGTGGGGATGAGTTTGTTGTTCTCGTTGCGGATCTTGCCAACCTCGAGAATGCTGAGATCATGGGCGAGAAGGTGCTAGAGGCCATCGGGAAGCCAATCGTGACGAGCGCAGGAGGACTGTCCATCTCCTGCAGCATCGGAGTTTCGCTATGCCCGATCCATGGCCAGAGTCTCGATACGTTGCTTCGGGCGGCGGACCAGGCCATGTATCGCGTCAAGCAACTGGGGCGGGAAGGGATTGCCTTCAGCAGTAGCAATGTCCGATAGAATGCCTTGGCTGATGCCTGGGCGGTCATAGGCACGGTGTGTAATTGCATTCATCTGACCACCTGTTTGCATTCAATTTGACCAGTCGTTTCAGATCTTTACGCCCATACTAGTCCGATTGGCAGGTCTCCGTTGAAGCTCCAAAAATTGGTGCTCAAGGCTAAGGAGCTTTCTGCACCCCTCGGCCTCGAACTTGGGTGCAGGTATTCTTTGATATTACGCGCGGCTACTCGCTTTACCGCCATCCCTCGATTCCCCGAAATGGGGCGGAAGGTGGCGGTGCATCAAGTCATGCGCAATAGGGTTTAGGTATTTGGCTAACTACCTGACTGCTCATTTACACCGGCTCGGTGCTCTCGACTTCTAGAGTATTCGTAGAAAGCAGATGCTCGAACTCGCTTAGCGGCATCGGCCGACCAAACAGATAGCCTTGGAAGCGCCGGCAGCCAAGCTCCAGCAGAGCCATGTATTGCTCATGAGTCTCCACCCCTTCGGCAATCACCTCAAGTTGCAGGCTACTGGCCAATGCGCAGATCGCCCGGACGATTGCCAGACTGTTTGTATCCGCTATCAGCTCACGAACAAAGGACTGATCGATCTTCAATTGATCCAGGGATAATTGCTGCAAGTAGGCCAGCGACGAGTAACCGGTGCCGAAGTCGTCGATCGAGAAGCGAATTCCGTGGGTCTTGAGTTCACATATGCGAGCAATAGCCCCCGGCAAGTCATCGAGCAACAGCGTCTCGGTGAGCTCCAGCTTAAGTCTGAGCGGGTCCGCGCCACTTTGCTCCAAGAGTTGGAGCAGGCGCTCGACAAAATTTTCTTGATAGAGGAGTCGCGCACTCAGGTTGACCGACAAACTGAGCGATGCGGTGGCCGACTCGTGGTGCCATACGGCCAACTGACGACAGGCCTGCTGCAGCATTTGCAAATCAAGTGTCTCAATCAAGCCAGTTTGCTCAACCACCTCAATAAAAGCAGCGGGACTCAGCAGCCCTCGCTGGGGGTGTTGCCAGCGTGCCAATACCTCGGCACCAATCAGGCGGCCTGTGTCATCCAGCTGCGGCTGTAGGTAGGGGATGAACTCTTCTGCCTGCAGCCCCCGATGGATATCCTGTTCCAGATTAAGTCGCGCGCTAACAGTCTCCTGCATGCGCGGATCGAAGAAGCGCACCGTATGCTTACCCGCTGCTTTGGCCTCGTACATCGACAGGTCAGCGCGCTGCATGAGTTCGTCTATTGAACAAGACTTGTCGTGAAACAGTGTCACGCCAATACTGGCACTGCTGCGCAGTTCCAGTCCGTCAATCTGATAGAGCTCGCCCAATGTGGTCAACAGTAATTTGGTGACATGCTCGACCTGCATGGCGGCCTTTTCGGATTGCTTGTCGAGATGTTCCAGCAGCACCACGAACTCATCACCGCCAAAGCGCGCCACGGTATCACTCACCCGCACGACATCGTTGAGCCGTGCAGCGGCCTGGCACAAGACCTTGTCGCCAATATGATGTCCATGCAGATCGTTGATGTTTTTAAACCCGTCGAGGTCGAGAAATATCAGCGCCGCACACTCGCCGCTACGTTCGCAGTTATCCAGCGCGCGCTGTAAGCGATTGAGCAGAAGGCTGCGATTGGGTAGTTCGGTCAGCCCATCAAAAAAAGCAAGGTGCTGGATACGTGCCTCGGCGGCCTTGCGCTCGGAGATGTCGTCAATCGATGCGACATAATTGACCACCTGTCCCTGGGGATTTCGTACCGCGCTGATCGACAGCCACTCGGGGAATATTTCTCCGTTCTTTCGTCGATTCCAGACCTCACCTTGCCAGCGGCCTACTGCCTTGAGCTGCTGCCACATCCCCTGATAAAACGCCTGAGATTGGCGTCCAGAACTGAGCAGGCTGGTGCTCTGTCCAATAGCCTCCTCGTGACTGTAACCGGTGATGGTGCTGAAGGCCTGATTAACCCTTAGGATGCGGTTGAACTCATCGGTGATAATCATGCCTTGCTGCGTTTCGAAGGCAGCAGCTGCGATACGCAGTTCGCGTTCGTCATTCACCAGTCGGGTGATATCTCGGGTGAGTATGACCACTGCCTGCTTGCCATTAAGTTGAATGTCCAGGCGCTGGGCATGCGCTTCAAGCACCCTTATGCCCTCTGCCCCCTGTCGAGTGTATTCGATGAGTTGCGAGTCATCGCTGGCCAGGGTGTGCCGTAGAAAGGCCATTAAGCGCTCGGCTTCGCCGTGGGGGAGTACATCGTGCACGGTTTGGCCAATTCGTGCGTCGAGAGCACCAGCGTGCGCCTCTTTCTTGGAAGGGGTCACCTCTAGATAGAGACCATCTTCATCCAGCAGCAATAGGGTGTCCGGAATCGCCTCAGTAATGGCGCGCAGGCGCGACTCTCTCAGTAGTAGGGCAAGCTCCGCTCGCTTACGCTGTTCGATCTCCTTGAGCATCAGACCCAGTACAACCGTGGCAAGTGGCATTACCAGCAGTAAAGGGACAGCCATCTGCTCACGGCTGGATACCGCTTGGGCAGCGGGAAACAACAGCAAATCCAAAGCCTGCAGTAATAGGCCCGAGCACCAAAGTTGCCAGGGGCCGATGCTGAACGTACCGCGCAAGTAAAAATTCCGAAAAGCCAGGCCAAACAGTACCGATAGGCCGATCTCAGCCAGACCATACGCCATACCGCTGCCGGCCATCCATATTCGGTAAGCTCCGGCGACCAGTCCTGCGACAACGGCTACCAGCGGTCCGCTAAACAGCGCGGCCATGCTCAAAACGACACTGCGTCCGTCGATGAATATACCAGGCTCTGGCGAGATCGGGCTTAGCATGCCAATCACGCAGGTAGCGCCAAACAGCAGGCCTGACACCAACTGTATGGCAGCGCTGCGCTCGTCCCAACGACTTGAGATAAACGCTTTCAGCCAGCACAGTGCCAGAAGTAATGCGGCGCCATTAATAAGATTGATAATCAAGGTTCGCCCCATCCCTTAAGGACTGTTAGGCCAGCCTCCACAGAAAAGTCCGTTTAGGCGGGTTTTTCTGTGGGGCGATTGAACAAAAGAGGCCGTTATGCGCAGCGCTTTACCAAAGTTGTTCGAAGTTTCCTCAGATCCTGAAGTGACTGACCATTACTTGAAGCTCGTTGCCTAGGCGAGCCAGCTCTACACTAGAGGCAGCCGTCTCATCACTGGCACCCGCGGTTTGCTCAGAAATGTCGCGCACGTTCAACACGCTACGGTTGATCTCCTCAGCTACAACGGTTTGCTGTTCGGCGGCAGTCGCGATTTGATGATTCATCAACTGAATAGTTGACACAGTACGGGTGATACTTTCCAGTGCCGTCCCGGCGCGACGGGTTAATTCGACGCTGCTGTCAGTCAGAACACGACTGGTCTCCATGACCAAGGACACTTGTTGGGTGCCGTTTTGCAGGCTGACGATCAACCCCTCGATTTCTTCGGTAGATTGTTGAGTGCGCTGCGCCAAGCTGCGGACTTCATCGGCTACCACCGCAAACCCCCTCCCTGCTTCGCCAGCTCGAGCCGCTTCGATGGCCGCGTTCAAGGCTAGCAAATTGGTCTGCTGCGCGACGGCCTTGATGACATCTAGCACGGTGCCGATTTTGTCGCTTTCTTGCTTGAGAGTGCTCATGGCCTGCGTGGAGTTGCTGACTTCGGTGGCCAGACGTTCGATTTGGTCTATGGCTTCGCCGACAACTTTGTCACCTGCGCGTGCTTGTTGGTCTGCAACCTCAGCGGCTTCGGAAGCCGCTTGGGCATTACGCGCGACATCCTGAACGGTGGCGGTCATTTCATTCATAGCGGTAGCGACTTGATCAGTCTCGATCTTTTGGCTATTAACACCAGCACTGGTCTGCTCGGTAACGGCCGAGAGTTCTTCCGCCGCACTGGCGATTTGGGTGATGCTATTACTGATACCGCCAATCAACCCACGTAGTTTTACCGTCATATTCTGCATACTGCGTTGCAGTTGCCCCAGTTCGTCGCGCCGATCGACACTGATGTCTTGGCTGAGGTCGCCGGAGGCGATGCGTTCAGCGGCTTGCAATACATCCAATAGAGGACGAACGATCTGAGCGGTGATGATCCAGGCCGCAAGAATGCCAAGAACCATGGCTAGAACTGAAGTGATCACCATCTGTTGATGGGCGCCTTGAGCATCACTGGAGCGCTTGTGGGTTTGACTTTCAATAAGCTCCTGGCTCAAGGTCTCCAACCGCTCCCCCACGGCGATCATTTGTTTACGAGCCTCTAACCCCGCCTCAACTTCTGTAGCGAAATTCTGCAGGTTGCTGCGGTACTGTTGCAGGGCTTGTGCGACCTGTTTCAGGTTAGCTTGTTGTTGCGCGGAAGCATTTGCCAAGAGTCCGGCCAACTCGGAAATGACCTGCTCTATCCCAGCCCTGGCACTGTGTTCTTTGTTTGCATCGTTGGTGTAGCTGTAACCGTATACCTCAAGGAGCACTTGTTGGATCTGCTGGGTGATCTGGCTGATTTTCAGTAATTGCTGAAGATTGTCCTTAGAAACAGCGGAGTTGATGATCTCGTCAACAGATTCATTTAGCTCCTTGCTGGCTTGCTTGGCGGACTGCCTCAGCGAGGCGAATGCGACATCCCTCTTAGCAAAGCCCTGCTCGAGGGCGGTGAAGTAACCCCGGTAATCCTGAACTATACGGCCTTGCTCGGAAAGGAGTCGCAGGTCGTCAGGAGCAGTCAGTAATTTTCCAAGATGTAGCTGATTATCTTCAATATTCTTAATCGTTTTAGTTACAGCGGCCGCGGTCTGTTCGTTACGGTCGCTTTGATAGCGCAGACGTTGAATGCGCAAATCTTTCGTCAGGCTATTGAGTACACCGATATCGCTGATTTTATCGCTACGCTCAACAATGCTGTTGGTGCTGTGCCAGCCAGTCAAGGCGATCATCATGGTCAGCAACAGAACTATGCCGAATCCCAATGCGAGTTTGGCATTAACCCTAATATTACTCAGGGCCTGACTGAGTACTCTGAACATTTTTTTCCTTAAAAAACCGCGAGTAATGTGCTGACAAATGCAGGGTCATGTTGGTTATCGGCGCACCAAAAAATTACTGAAGGGAAGCCGGTACCCCAGTGAATGCTTTCCGGACGTACTATTATCAAAAAACCTAAAAGCCTTCGATCGTCTAGATCATTGTTGATGCGCGATCACTGCGGGGTGCAAGGCCCTCAATCCGAGGCGGTTATCCAGCCACGCATTCAATTCATAGAGCGCCACGCGCACCGCCCAAGAGTAATCCTCTAGAGCTGCAAACAATATCTGTCGAGCGCCATCAGTGGGCTCAATGTCTCTGGTCTGAATGTACTGCGTAATGAAGTACTCAATACAGCAGCGCTCTGATGATGACAGATGGACTTGATCTGGTTTTGTCGAGCGTGTGTTTGTAGCGAGAGAGGACATCCATGATTCCTTGTTCGTGCGTGTTGAGGCTTAAAGCTCGTTATTAGGGGCGCGCCACCGAGTGGTGGAAAATGCGGCGCTCAATAATACTTATACCCATGCGCCGAGTATGTATATCAGAGCGCCATCATCGACGAACGGTGCACGACTTTCGTCTGATACCTCAAGGCGATACATCGACAGCTAACGAATTTTAGGGCGTACCGTTTACTCATTCAGAGTCTCAGCATTTGCTGGGGCTTTTTCGTTGCGCGCAAGCGCAACCAGCTTGGCTGTGGTGACCACGCTGGTGACTTGAAGGTGAGAGTCCTCTACATACCCGGCAATATGCGGTCGCGATAGGAACGGCAGTTGCCTGCCGCCTCTCCAACAGCACGGGATCAGAGCATGACTGGCGTATAACGCCATGCTCCATATTGCCTTCTGCTTCGCATAACAGCATCGGCATCCCGGATTCCTGATTACGCGGCTCAATGGCTGGCCCATCGGTTTCCCCTGTCAACGCTTCACCCTGAACCTCACGGTGCAACGTGCATGACTCGGGGTTTGGTTGATTCGCCATTTCTTACCAGTATCAAACTTTCATCGATTATCCTCCGCCAGCTTTAACTGGCGCACTATGCGTCCGGCCATCACGCCTTGTGTAACTAAACCTGTTGCCACTTATGCAGTAGTAACTGGTCGAATTCACTCGCCCGCTGCGTCAGTACGAACAGGACGCTTAGAGCGCTAGCTAGGTGTATCACATTTCGGTCGAGACGCGTAAAGCTGCCGAACATGGCATGGTAGTGATCCAGCAAGGGGCGAGCGAAATGCGGGAAACTGCCACTGATATCGAGGATTGCTGGATGTCATTTCCAGAAGTGCAGTTGACTTCTGACATTGGGTGCAGTTTTCATTCCGTAATGAAAGGTGACACTCTCACAACTGGCTGAATTGATTGCTCATCACCTATTTACCGCGCAGCATTCGATGCCACTCAGATAAACTTCGTTGTTTTAAACTGTTTCGTTTGTAGTGATACGGAAAAAATCGTCCCGCCCATCTGGCTTGCGAAACACGAATCTTACCTTAGGAAGTCTCCATGCATGAACGCGAAAAGCCAGAGCCGACTGTTGACAATGCCACTGAAGCTTTCTCTCCGAAAGCTGTGCGAGCTGGAGCTACGTTCAGACTCACAATGAGCTTTATGCTGGTGGTGATTGTGGCGTTCATCGCGGTCGAGGGCTGGCGGATATGGCGAGACTATCGTTCGGCCTATGCGTCTGCGCGCGACTCAGTTTCGAATCTTACCCGTGCGACGGCTCAGCATGCAGAAGATGTCATAAGGCAAGTAGACGTATTGACTGCGGCACTGAGTGAGCGGCTGGAGGGCGACGGTTTTCAAAACATCAACATCCCTCGCATTCACAATTTGCTGGTTCAGCAATCCAAAATTATGCCGCAACTGCATGGTCTGTTCATTTACGGCCCTAACGGGCAATGGATCGTCACCGACAAGGATGTCACCCCAGAGACCAGGAACAATGCCGACCGCGATTACTTCCAGTATCACCGCACCCACGATGGTCGTGACGTTCGCATCGGGGAGGTGGTCAAAAGCCGATCCACCAACGATTTGATTATTCCGATCTCTCGTCGCTTAAACAATCCCGATGGTTCTTTCGCCGGCGTGCTGCTGGCGACGATTAAGGTCAGCTACTTCGTCGATTATTACGGCGACTTCAAAATCGATAACAAGGGCGCGCTGGTATTGGCCATGCGCAGCGGAACCATCCTGGCGCGGCGGCCATTCATTGCGTCAGTGATTGGAAAAAGCTTGGCGGACAGCGAGATTTTCACGAGCTACTTGCCGACATCAAACGAGGGCGTAGCGGAAGTCAAGGCCGTCATAGACGACACTGAGCGTCTTTACGGCTACAGGGCGTTAACCACCTATCCACTGGTAGTTGAAGCCGGCCTGTCTCGTGAATCCATCACTGCGCCTTGGCGCCGCGACCTTCTAAAAACAGGGTTGGTGCTTGTGATGTTGATCGCTGTTCTCGTGGTCTTTGGACTGATTGTACTGAGTCAACTGCGACAGAGAGTGGCGATGGAGAAGGAGGTTCGCAAGGCCCACCAAACCATGCGAGAAATGGCCCTAACAGACAGCCTTACAGAGCTTGGGAATCGAAGGCGTTTGGATATTGCGCTAATAGATGAGATTCGTTTGGCCAAACGCCAGGAGTCTTCTCTGGCTTTGATCATGCTCGATATTGACTACTTCAAACGCTTCAACGACAGATACGGACATGCCGCTGGTGATGACTGCCTGCGACAGGTTGCGAGTGCGATTCGACAGGCCGTTGAACGGCCCAGCGACCTGGCCGTCAGATATGGTGGAGAAGAATTTACCGTGCTGCTGCCCAATACCGACAGAATGGGCGCCACCATGGTCATGCAAAGGATATTTGATGCTATTCGATCTCTGCCCATAGAACATTCCGAGCATCCTCTGGGACATGTCACAGCCAGCGCCGGGATTACTTCGTGCCAACCGAACATTGAAGACGTGACGCCGGCCTCTCTGATTAAGTCAGCGGACGCGTTGCTATACTTGGCCAAGCAGAGAGGACGAAATCGTTGGTGCTCTACTGACGAATAGCACCTGAGCGTTGAGGTGCTGCGCAATAACATCAAAAACCTGCACCTTGACGTCTATCCACACTTGGGTCGGATATGCGTAGCGGCCCTATTAGCGGTCGCCGAAGGCCCTGTGCGCTTAGCGTAAGACAAGTAGCCATGGTTTGCGGGTATCACGGGCACTGGCCCCCGAGGCAAAGCGCATCGTTGTCCACATACATGTAGTAGAAAAGATCAACATTGACCTGATCGCGCGCGGATCAGAAGATGCTTTCCTTCAACCCAACTCTAGGAGAAGGAATGCTCACCCAAAACGATTACTTCAACGTCGGCCCCGAGGATTTAGAAGATCAGACCTTGACTCAGCTTGCTGAGCTCCAATCTCTACCATTGCGCTGCGTGGGGATCGACTTTAGTGATCAGGATCTGTCGAGAGTTAGCCTAACAGGCGCCCTCTTCGAGCGTTGTATTTTAGCCGATGCAGATTTTACTTCTGCGAATTTGACCAATACTCGGTGGGTCAGCTGCCGCGCGGGTGAAGCAAATTTTCGCTCTGCGATTCTCACCGATGCCCGTTTCGAACGGTGTGATTTGAACAACACAAAGTGGCAACGCAGCAAGGTAGCTCACGTGTGCTTTGAAGGATGCAAGCTTACCGGCGCTAACTTCGGCGACACCTCTGCTCTGGGTTTGACCTTTCGTGACTGCCTGTTGAATAGCGCCATGCTGTCTGGTGTTTCTTTTTACAAGTCGGAACTGCACAAAATCGATTTCAGCGATGCAGATCTCACTTACTGCGATTTTCGCAAAGCGGTGTTCGTCGAAGGTGGAAGTCTGTCAATGGCTCGGGTGAATAATGCCCGCTTCGATGACGCAGATTTACGCGAGGCGAGCCTGCAGGGGCTACGATTGGTCGACGCTAAATTATTCAAGGGAGCGATTATCTCTCGGAGTCAGGCCGGAATTCTATTGGCTGGATTGGGCTTGACCGTTCTCTGACAATGCTTGGAAATATCAACCAGTCGCCTGTCGCTGTACCGTGCAGCAAGCAAAAAGGGTCTTAGGGCTGTAGACGCCGACGTCAGGGGACAGATTAAGCGGTTGCAGCTTAGGCCTAGTTGCCCCATCTTTCTCCATCAAATGGGCCAATCACTGGCTGCGAATCAGGAATAAAAAATTGCTTACCCGTCCCGATAAAGACGCCCTCCGTGCGATGCTGGAATCGCAAGTTCAAGAAAAGCTGCAGCACGACCCTGACGCGTTAACGACTTATGCAGCCAAGCCTGAACCAGAGCGCAAACCGTACACCAGCAAACCCACGGTTCAGGACAAGGCATTTCATAAAGAGCTCGAACAGATGCGTGCGGATGCTGAAGCCGGAGTGATACATACCCCTAAGCGCGAGTCTCTGGACACGGGGGCTCCTAGCCTTAGGCTTGATGATTATCCGGATATGTAAAGGTGCCACTGAAAATCTACAGGCGGGAACGGCTTGCCGGCTCATAGCAACGGAGATCAAATGTGAAAAAACCACCCATGAAAATCATCATCGAGGAATGGGATGGTGACGGTGCGATTCGAATTCCCGATAAGGCGCTGCAGGAGATGGAGCTTGATGTTGGCGACTCGCTGTATTTGATAGAGGAATTTGTCGGCAACACGCGCTGCCTAGTCCTATCAAAAAAGCCTCAAATCGCGGATCGAATAGACGAGCTCACTGAAGCCTGGGATAGCGGACGACTTGACGATGCCAAGGGCATATGAGGAATCGAGCATACCTGCCTGCCGACAAGGTGGTGTTTCCGCCCGAACTGGCGCTGCTGATAATCAGAAAGGCCAGCGCCATGGCGGCAGCCTTTGAAGAGCAGGCGCCTGACCAGCTCACCAAGGACGCCAGGCAATCGCTTGCCCAAGGCGCGTGGAACCTCGGCAAGTAATCAGGGAAATTCGGCTGTAGGCGACGGTGCATGAGGTACATTGGAGTTTGATCCTCTAACCAAAACAACATCAGCCAGGGTGACACCATGAACACCAATCAGAAGCTGCGAACCTTTGACCTGATCCGCGAAGCAGTGGTGCCGGAGTTCCGAGATCGAGTGGCCGAGTACCTGTGTATCTACGAAGAAGCACTACACGATGACAATGCTCGCTCTGACGACCTACGCACATCGGCAAATCAGCTCAGGGGCTACCTGCGCGGTCTCAATACCACCAGGGTACTGGGCATGGCTGATTGGGAAGAGCTAGACCGCCGTATTGCGGAATCATGGTTATAACGACGGAGCACCGCACGGTAAGCCCCCTCAGCAAAGTTCAGAGAGCTGGGATTGAGTCCATCCCGATAAGCGGTGACTTTCTCCCTATTGAGTTGTTGTTTGGCTGGCTATGCTCAGAACCAATCACCAGTAGTCTTTTTATGGGGATGCGCCATGAGCTTTACGATCTGCTACGCCTTCCAAGGTCAAAATAGGGTGTTTGAGCTTCCTGCCAACTATCTCACTCCGCACGATGCCGTGTGTTACGCGCTGTTTAATTCGCCCGCGGTTATACAAGAAAGACCATCGAGCTGGGAGGGGAGCTACTCAGCCATCGTTGAGTTTGCAGAGCGATTTGGCGTCACAAACGTGAGATGGCATCAGTCAATCACCCATCCTCATATCCAGGAAGTCACCGAGGCGCACCACTGCGCAACAGTGGAATGACGCCGCGGCGAAAACCAACCCAATGAATGAGCCGGGTCAATAGCCGATCCCTCCTGAAACACAGTGGCGGGAATGCCATAGTCTGACGCTGACAGCGCCCCCTCACATTTGCAGAGTCAGTCAGCCGTCAGCTTTCATGGGTTGCCCATCGAAGAGAGAGCAGCAGCTACATTGCAGATATTGTTGCCAGTTAGCGAGGAAACTTCCCAATGAGCCAGCTATCCGACTGAACGGTGGTGAAAAAATGAACACACGCCAACGCCGCCAACGAATGATATTTTGGCGGGGCTCGTTCCCGGTGATACTTGGCTTTATCGTTCTTGTCATGGCATTAGTGCTCGCTGACCGAATAGCCCCCACCCCCCCAGAGATCGACGACGTAAATTTGGGCCCGCAGGTGGAGCACTCACCTAAATTGAGAAGTCAGGAAGTCGTACCAATTGCGATACCCTCTCAACGGCTCGAATAGGCCCGTTCTTCAGGCGGATCTAATTCGAGTAGCCACCTGACAAGCACCACCCAAAAAAGATAAAAAAGGGGCAGCACTGAGAAAAGTGGGTAGATTTGTGAGTAGAAAAATAAACGTAAAACTTGAAAGCCATTAAATACGTGACCTTCAGCCATTGGTTCGATTACGTCTCTGGCACCATTACTTTTAAACCCCTGACTCTTTATGGTTTCAGGGGTTTTCTATTTGCGGGCACCGCAAGCAACGATTCGAACACAACAATTACTCGAACACCACCTTTCCTCTCTTCGCCCAGCAAGCGCCACCAGGTAATGGGAGACGCGACGCTCGGCATTTGCGAAATTTATGGTGCCTGCAGTCAGTCATGGAGCGAGAGCTACCTCGATCAAGCGTGCGTTAGGTACGGCTCGGCGCACGTCTTCTATGGCCCTCTCGTGCAGAGGGTGCTTCACGGATGAATTCAAGAGCTATCTGGCTTGCAGCGCGACGATTGAATCAAGTTAGGTTTCACTGGCCAGGCATCCGGCACGGATCGGAAGTCGAACTCGATAACGAGCAGTTCAAGCCTTGGTACTGGGGCTGACTTGGCAGCGGGTCGCTGCGGGCGGCTCGATCACAGTGCTTTAGTAACTGCGATTCGCCTATTTGTTTATCGCCGCTGATTGCCTGCTCTGGCGAAATCATCTGCATGACTTCCTCACCCAACCTCGACCAGATGACACCGGAACAGCTACTTGCCTTGGCCGAACAGGCGCTGCGATCGATTAGAGGCTTGTACGAAGTCGAGCGGCAAGCACTGGATATGAGCGATGAAGATTGCTGGCGAATACAACAAAAAAGGCAGCACCGATCCTTGAGACGCAGCACAACTGGATGATGGCCCAGCGTAATCTTGTACCCAAGGGATCAGCAACTGCCAAAGCTCTGGATTACAGGCTTAAACGCTGGGTAGCGCTGACGCGCTACTTGGAGGATGGAGCCGTGCCGATCG
>Ga0302168_1000137_pt1 | contig 18037 bp, 15 predicted proteins | sample I_Fen_N1_2_FD_193494 | JGI IMG/M metagenome (GOLD analysis project Ga0302168, IMG submission 193494) | Peat permafrost microbial communities from Stordalen Mire near Abisko, Sweden - I_Fen_N1_2 | ecosystem: Environmental > Terrestrial > Soil > Wetlands > Permafrost | place: Sweden: Abisko...
GGAAGTCGTGACTTTCGAAGACGCCAGCACTGCACCGATCTCTTACATGCGTCCTGTTGCGGCCGTGTAAGTAAAAACCTCTCTAGTTTTTAAAGGCTGCCTTCGGGTGGCCTTTTTTTATACTCCGTTTTACTGCATTGCCTGGGCGGGCCTCTTCGCGAGCAAGCCCGCTCTCACATTGGAATGCGATCAAATGTGGGAGCGGGCTTGCTCGCGAAGAGGCCGGCTGCCACAGCGCATACTCACTGCGCAGCCACCACGCGATTCCGCCCACCTTCCTTGGCCTGATACAGCGCTTTGTCCGCCATAAACAGCAACTGCTCCAGACTGATTTCCTTTTCCATCGTCCAGGTACTGATCCCGATACTGACAGTAATCGGTGTTTCAGCGCCCGCCACCAACGGCATCTGCTCCACCGCCACGCGGATTTTCTCGGCAATCTGCCGGGCCCCCGCATTGTCCGTTTCCGCCAGAATCACCGAAAACTCCTCACCTCCGTACCGCGCCACCAAGTCTGCGGGACGCCGTACATTGGCGCAGATCACCTTGGCGACGGCCCGCAACGCATCGTCGCCACCCTGATGGCCGTGGCGATCGTTGAACGCCTTGAAGTGATCGGCATCGACCATCAGCACCGACAGCGGCTGACCCGAACGTTGGGCGCGAAACCACTCATGGCGCAGGGTTTGATCCAGGGTCCGGCGGTTGGCGACACCGGTCAGGGCATCGGTGGCGGCCAACAGCGCCAGTTCCTGTTCGGCGTGATGGCGCAGCCGAAGTTCGCGGCACAGCAGCCAGGTCAGCCAGAGCAGGCCGATGCACAGCACTCCGGTGGCACCGCTGATGACAATCGCTGTGCGTTTCCAGGTGGCGAACACTTCGTTGCCGGAGAGGGCGACGATAACCGTCAACGGCAGGTTGCCGACCCTGGAAAAGGTGTACAGGCGTTGTTGATGATCGACGCTGGACACGCTGTCGAAACTGCCCGCGCCCTCACGCAGGATGCGTATGACATTGGGCCGACTGGCGAAATTCTTGCCGATGGGGTCGTTGATCAGATGAGGCTTTTGCGCGAGCAGAATGCCGTCGTCATTGATGATGCTCAGGGTGCTGTCGTTGCCGATGTCCAGGCTGTTGAATAATTGTTCGAAGTACGCGAGGCGCATCGACGCCACGGCGACGCCGAGAAACACGCCAGTGGACGAGGAGATGCGTCGGCTGAAGCTGATCCGCCACTCTTCGCTCTCGTCACAGTCGCAGCGAGGCTTGAACGGCCGGCTGATGAACATACCGGTGTCACTGTTAAACGCATGGGCGAGGAAATAGTCGCGGTCCGCGAAGTTGCCGGGCTTGGGCTCAATCAGCGATGAATCGGCGAGCACTTCGCCGTGCTTGTCCAGCAACAGAATGTCACCCTTGAAGCGCGCCGTGGTGGAGCGATCGAACAGCACCAGATGGCGAATCTGTGGTGAAACCTGTTTCAGGTCCTCCCGTTGCGAGGCCGCAATCAGGCCTTGCAGGGTCAAATCGTAGAGCTCGACGGTGCGCAGCACGTCCGCATCGATCAACTGCGCAATGGTGGTCGCGCTGCGGGTGGCGGCCTGCTGGGCGTTGGCGTGTTCGCGGATCAGCAGAAACGCGACGATGCTGAGAATCGCGATCACCGTCAGCAAGCTGCCAAGCATCACCATGATCTCAGGTCGACCTGTCTTGCCTGAAAGGTGTGGGGGGTGGCTCACTGGCATGGGGCGGCTGTCTACTTGAAGAGCATAAAAAAGGCCAGCAAAACACGCTGGCCTTTACTTGTTCAAGCGTAGAAGACATTGGGCGGGAGCGCACTTGCGCTAGCCCCAATGAAAAAAAGCCGCTGATAGCAGCGGCTTTGAAGACAACTTTTCAAAGGGAAGAGCCGATGAAAAGTGTCGAGGGAAACAGGTGTTCGATGAATCAGCTGTCTTTTTCAACCCGTGGCTGGGTGGCAAAAGTGGACGCTTGAGGGGTTTGCGCGGCATCTTGAGCCTTGGCCGTCATTTCGCTCTGATACTGATCGTAGGCGGCGGCGCGTGCGGCATTTTGCGCGACGAACGTCTGCGATTCTTCCGCGATTGCGAACGGCGACAGGAACAATGAGGACAAAACGAAAGCGCTGGCAATACCCGTAATGTTGGACATCTTTTAAACCTTCTTGCTTGGCAAGTGCTGTTTGGTGCGGGCAAAGATAAGGATCTTGGCCTGTCGGAAACAGAGCCAATCGAAGAAAGGACTGTTGCGCCAGCGGCAACAGTTACTGAGATCAAGTGGACGGGTCTTTGTGGCGAGGGAGCTTTTGTGGCGAGGGGGCTTGCCCCCGTTGGGCTGCGAAGCGGCCCCTTCTTTGAGCGTTTGTGAAAAAGCGCCAGTGCTGCGCACTGGAACGGGGGCATGCCCCCCTCGCCACAGGGAATTGGATGGGGCTAGACGGGGAGGTGGATACCGAAGGTATTCACGCCGTGGTCGCTGCGCACAAACACATCGCCGCCATGCATCAGCGCAATCGCCTTGACGATTGCCAACCCCAATCCGTGATTGTTGCCGCTGTTGCTGCGCGACGCATCCACCCGATAAAACCGCTCAAACAACCGTGGCAAATGCTCGCTGGCAATCGGTGATCCGGGGTTGGCGACACCAATACTCACCTGATGCTCCTCGACTTCGATTCGCACCTGAATCACTTGCCCGGGTTCAGTGTGCTGCACTGCGTTGCTCAGCAAATTGATCAACGCCCGGCGCAGATGCGCGATCTCGATCCGCACCTGGGCATCACCGCTGACCTGAACCTGAACTTGCGCATCCTCAAGAATGAAATCCAGATACTCCAGCGTCGTCGCCACTTCATCAGCGAGCGAAGTGGACGTCAGTTTGGTGGCCTTGCTGCCCTGATCCGCGCTGGCGAGGAACAGCATGTCGTTGATGATCGAGCGCAGCCGTTCCAGTTCTTCGAGGTTTGATTGCAGCACTTCAAAATAGTGTTCGGCTGAGCGCCCGCGTGTCAGCGCGACCTGGGTCTGGCCGATCAGGTTGGTCAGCGGCGAGCGCAATTCATGGGCGACGTCGGCGTTGAACGACTCCAGCCGTGAATACGCCTGCTCGACCCGCTCCAACGTGGAGTTGAACGAATTGACGAACTGATTCAACTCCGGCGGTAGCGAGGACAAGCGCAAGCGCCCGGAACGCAGCGGCGGCGCCAGGCGCTGGGCTTCCTGGGACAACTTGATCAAGGGCTTGAGGCCGATCCTCGCCACCCAATAGCCCAATGCAGACGCCAACAACACACCAATAATCGCCAGGCTGATGAGCGCGATCAGCAGGTGATGCTGAGTTTCGAAAAACGTTTCGGTGTCGATGCCAATCATGAAGCGCAGCGGTGGGCGTTGATCCTTGGCCGGGAACTGGCTCACCAGCACTTTCAGCGGGTAGGGATGATCCGGCAACTGCAAGTCACACATGCCCAGTGGCCCTTCGGCGAAGGCGCGAATCTGCGGCGTCGGGTTGCCATATTCGTAGTGCGGGTCGCCGCTGATAATCCAGAAACTGATGCGCTTGTCTTCTTCGCCCAACAGCTTGAGCTTGTTGTTGATCTTCACCCAGTGCTCGGGAGTGCCGTAACGGCCGACGGTGGATTCGAGCACGCTGTAGCGCGCATCCAGCTCGGCTTCGGGCAGCAGACCCAGGCCCTTGTCGACCTGCTGATACAAGGCCCAGCCAATCAACAAAAACACCAGTAGCGCCACCAGCGTGAACATCCCGCTCAGGCGCAGGGCGATGGAGTTACTGGACACCACGGCTCTCCAGCACATAACCCATGCCACGAATCGTGTGCAGCAGTTTCTCGTCGAACGGCCCGTCGAGCTTGGCCCGCAGACGCTTGATCGCGACTTCGACAACGTTGGCGTCGCTGTCGAAATTGATGTCCCAAACCATCTCGGCAATCGCCGTTTTCGAAAGGATTTCGCCTTGCCGACGGGCCAGCACGCTCAGCAGCGAGAACTCTTTGGCGGTCAGGTCCAGCCGTGCGCCGGCGCGGGTAGCCTTGCGGCTGATCAAATCTATCCACAGGTCGGCGATGCTCACTTGCACCGGTTCGTGACCGCCACTGCGCCGGGTCAGCGCTTGCAGGCGCGCCACCAGCTCAAGGAAGGAAAACGGCTTGCCGAGGTAATCGTCGGCGCCGTCGCGCAGGCCTTTGATGCGATCTTCGACGCGCTCGCGGGCGGTGAGCATGATCACCGGGGTTTGCTTGCGCGCACGCAAGGCGCGCAGCACGCCGAAGCCGTCGAGGCCCGGCAGCATGACGTCGAGGACGATCACCGCATAGTCACTTTCCAGCGCCAGGTGCAGGCCTTCAACGCCGTCGCGCGCCACGTCCACGGTGTAACCCTGTTCCGTCAGGCCACGGTGCAAATAGTCCGCGGTTTTTTCTTCGTCTTCGATAATCAGAACGCGCATGACCCCGCCTCAGTCTGTGGTCGCCAACGCCGGTGCCGGCGATGGTTTGGGCCTGTGAAATAGCCGCTCAAGCCACAAGTATATGACCGGAGTGGTGAACAGCGTCAGCGCCTGGCTCACCAGCAAACCGCCGACCACCGCGATACCCAGCGGCTGGCGCAGTTCGGCGCCGGTGCCGTAGCCGAGCATTAGCGGCAAGGCACCAAGCAGGGCGGCGAGGGTGGTCATGATGATCGGCCGGAACCGCGTGATGCAGGCCTGGAAAATCGCCTCTTCCGGTGGCAAGCCACGATTGCGCTGGGCGTCCAGCGCGAAGTCGATCATCAGGATGCCGTTCTTCTTGACGATACCGATCAGCAGCACCAGCCCGATCAGCGCCATGATCGAAAAGTCCTGGCCGCAGATCCACAGCATGATCACCGCCCCGAGCCCCGCCGACGGCAGCGTCGAGATAATGGTCAGCGGATGCACGAAGCTCTCGTAAAGCACACCAAGAATGATGTAGACCGCCACCAGCGCCGCCAGGATCAGCCACGGCTGGCTGGCCAGCGAACTCTGGAACGCCTGGGCTGCGCCCTGGAAATTGCCGCTCATGGCCGCCGGCATGCCGATGTCGGCCTTGGCCTGGTTGAGCATGATCACCGCATCGCCCAACGCCACGCCGGGCGCGAGGTTGAACGACAAGTTGGCGGCCGGGAACATGCCGTCGTGGGCGATGGACAACGGGCCGACCGTAGGCGCGTCAAATTTGGCCAGCGCCGACAGCGGCACCATTTCCCCGCTCAGCGGTGAGCGCAGGTAGAAATAGTTGAGGCTTTCGGCTTTGCCGCGTTGTTTGGTATCGAGTTCCAGGATCACGTTGTACTGGTTGATCTGCGTCTGGAATTCATTGACCTGGCGCTGACCAAACGCATCGTACAGCGCTTCATCGACGTCACTGGCCGTCAGGCCGAAACGCGCGGCGGCGCTGCGGTCGATGCTGATGTGGGTGATGCTGCCGCCCAGTTGCAGGTCGTTGGAAATGTCGCGAAACGCCGGGTTGCTGCGCAGTTTTTCCGTGAGGCGCTGGGTCCAGGTACTGAGGGTCGCGCCGTCGTTGCTCTTGAGCACGTATTGGTACTGGGCGCGGCTCGGGCCGGAGCTGAGGTTAATGTCCTGGCCGGCGCGCAGGTACAACACGATGCCCGGGACTTTCATCAGTTGCGGACGAATCCGGTCGATGAACTGGCTGGCCGAGACATCGCGGTCGCCGCGTTTTTTCAGGGAAATCCAGAAGCGGCCGTTGGCGATCGTCTGGTTACTGCCCGACACGCCGACCGAGTGGGAAAACGCCGCGACCGCCGGGTCCGCCGCGACGATTTCGGCCATCGCCAGGTGTTTTTTCACCATTTCGCCGTAGGAAATATCGGCGGCAGCTTCGGTGGTGCCGAGGACAAACCCGGTGTCCTGCACCGGGAAGAAGCCTTTCGGAATGAAGATGTAACCGACGATGGCCAGACAGAGGGAAAGACCGAACACACCGATCATCAATTTCTGATGGGCGAGGGCGCGGCGCAGCAGTTTTTCGTAACCTGCCACCAAGCGTTCGCCGAAGGTCGGTTTGCTGTGGGCGTGATGCACCGGCGCACGCATGAACAGCGCGGCCAGCGTCGGCGCCAGGGTCAGCGACACCACCACCGAAATCATGATCGTCGACGTCGCGGTCAGGGCGAATTCCTTGAACAGCCGCCCGACTACGCCGCCCATGAACAGCAGCGGAATGAACGCCGCTACCAGCGAGAAACTGATCGAGACCACGGTAAAACCAATCTCGCCCGCACCCTTGATCGCCGCTTCGCGCATGCCGTCGCCGGCCTCAAGGTGGCGGTGAATGTTCTCGACCACCACAATCGCATCGTCGACCACAAACCCCACGGCCACCACAATCGCCACCAGGGTCAGGTTATTCAGGCTGAAGCCCATGACATACATCAGCGCGAAACTGGCGATCAGCGAAACGCCCAATACGGCGGACACGATCAGCGTCGCCGACCATTGGCGCAGGAACAGCGCCATCACCGCCACCACCAGCATGATCGCGATCAGCAGGGTGATTTCCACTTCGTGCAAAGACGCGCGAATGGTCTGCGTACGGTCGACCAGCACCTTGACCTGCACCGAGGCGGGGAGCATGGCTTCCAGGGCCGGCAACGCGGCTTGAATGCGATCCACCGTCTCGACGATGTTCGCGCCCGGTTGCCGGGAGATCACCAGGTTCACCCCGGGCTTGTCGCCGGCCCAGGCCTGCACGTAGGCATCTTCCGAACCGTTGACGACTTTGGCGACATCCCGCAGGTGAACCGGGGCGCCGTCCTTGTAGGAAACGATGAGCTGGCTGTATTCCTCTGGGTGAAACAACTGGTCGTTGGTTGACAGCGTGGAAATGCTCGACTCGCCGTACAACGCCCCTTTGGCCAGGTTGAGGCTGGTGTTCTGGATCGCCAGACGTATGTCGGCGAGGGTCAGGCCGATGGCCGCGAGTTTGTCCGCCGAGGCTTGAACGCGAATCGCCGGACGTTGCTGACCGGTGATGTTGATTTGGCCTACGCCATCGATCTGGCTGATCTGACGCGAGAGCAGGGTTTCCACCAGGTCGCTGAGTTCAGTGCCGGGCATTTGCGTGGAGTTGACGCTGAGGATCAGCACCGGGCTGTCGGCCGGGTTGACCTTGCGCCAGGTCGGCAGCGTCGGCATGTCCTTGGGCAGCTTGCCGGCGGCGGTGTTGATCGCGGCCTGGACTTCCTGGGCAGCGGTGTCGATGCTTTTGTCGAGGGTGAATTGGAGGGTCAGGTTGGTCGAACCCAAGGCGCTGCTCGACGTCATTTGGGTCACGCCGGGGATGGCGCTGAATTGCACTTCAAGCGGCGTGGCCACCGACGATGCCATGGTTTCCGGGCTGGCGCCGGGCAATTGCGCGGCCACCTGAATGGTCGGGAATTCAGCTTCCGGCAGCGGCGCAATCGGCAGGCGCGGGAAGGCAATGGCGCCGAGCAATACCAGCGCAAAGGTCAGCAGGAGGGTGGCGACCGGGTGATCGATGCACCAGGCAGAAACCGAGCCGTGGCCCTTCATGGTTTCGACTCCGATTGCACCACTTGTGGCGGATCGGTCATGACTTGCACGGTCGAACCCGGCTTGAGCCGCGACTGGCCGTCACTGACCAGCACATCGCCCGGTTTCACGCCTTTGATGATGTCCTGGCCGCTGCCTTGAGCAACCACCTGCACGGTCACGGTTTCGACTTTGTCGCCGTTGACCCGGTACACGAAGTGTTGATCGAGACCCCGTTGTACGACGGTGGGCGGCACCACCAGCGCATCTTTCTCCAGGGCGGTCTGAATTTTTACCGTCACCAGCAGGCCGGGCCAGAGTTTCTGCCCGGGGTTGTTGAATTCGGCCTTGGCGCGGATGGTCCCGGTGTTGGCGTTGATCTGGTTATCGATCAGGGTCAAGTGTCCCTCGCCCAGCAGATTGCCGGTTTCACCGTCGGTGTCGGCGCCAATGTAAGCTTTCACTTGTGCGCGTTGCGGGTCGCCGATCAGCCCTTGCAGGGTCGGCAACATTTGCTGCGGCAGGGAAAACTCGACGGCGATCGGGTCGATCTGCGTCACGGTGAACAGGCCCTGGGCGTCGGTCATGCGCAGGAAATTGCCTTCATCCACTGTGCGAATCCCGACGCGACCGGTCACCGGAGAGCGAATCTGTGTGTAGGAGAGTTGCACCTGAGCGGCGTCGATTGACGCCTGATTACCTTGGGCAGTGGCCTTGAGCTGATTGACCAGGGCTTGTTGCTGGTCGTAGGTCTGTTTGGACACACCGTCGTCGACGCTGAGCAGTTTGTAGCGCTTGAGGTTGACCAGTGCCACTTGCAGCTGCGCCTGGCTTTCGCCCAATTGGGCGCGGGCCTGATCGAGGCTGGCACGGATCGAGCGGTCGTCAATAGTGGCCAGCAGGTCACCTTTGTTCACCAGTTGGCCTTCCTTGACCAGGATTTTGGTGAGGATGCCGTCGATCTGCGGGCGCACCACCACACTGTGCAAGGACAACACCGAGCCGATACCGCTGACATAACGCGGCACGTCTTTTTCAACGACGTTGACCACTCGCACCGGGATGGCGGTCGGGGTGGCGAGCTTGGCCGTGGCCGGTTTGACGAGGTACCAGGTGCCCAGCGCTGCCAAGGCAATTAGCAGACCTGCGATCAAGGCGGGTTTTTTCTGAATTCGCATGCGAGTGGGGCGCCGGGCTGAGAGGTTGGGGTATTGTCAGATTTATACCCTTCTTTATAACCCTGTCAGCCCGTCAGGAAGGTGACTGCTAACTGACGGGGCTGTCAGTTTGAGATTCAGCGGCGGTGGGGCAGCCAGCACAAAACCCGACGGACTCACGCGCGGTGTGAAGCTTGCAGCTCTCGACACAGGTATACTGCCGCCTTTCGCGGCTCGCTGACCGGGCCCGACTCTATGTGCATCACCCGGAGCTTTCATGACTTCCCCGACACAACCGCCGGTTGCCGACGCTTTGAGCGACGACCAGGCAGACCTGCCAGACAGCGTCGACTCCAGCGCAGACAGCGAAACCAAAGCCGCCATCCCGGCGTTCAAGTTCCCGTTCAAACCGGGTGATCTGGCGGCCGCGAAGAACGCCAGTCAGCCTTGGTACAAGAATGGCGCGAAGAATGGCCATACCAAGACGCCTGGCGCGGCGCCTCCGGGTACGCGTCGTTCCATGGGTAAGCGCTGAGTTTCAGATTCTGCGGTGCTTGATCTACCGCTTTCGCGAGCAAGCCCGCTCCCACATTGGATCTCCATCTGACACAGATGTTGTGTATGTCAACGATCCAATGTGGGAGCGGGCTTGCTCCGGGCGGCGTTCCGACGAAGGGGGCATAACAGGCAACTAATCCCTTGGATCAAGCCGCCCGCAACGAAATAAACGCATAGTTCGCCGGTGCTTCAGTCACCAGTTGCGCCCCCGCCGCCTGCACTTGCCCGGCAATGTCATCCCCCGACACATGAAACAACCAGTCACTCTCCGCCGCCGCCAGTGGTTGCGCTGATACCTGGTCAATGACCGTGGCAAACGCGTTCATGTCCGGCAGATAAGCGGTAAACCCGTCACCCTTAAGTGCCGTAGTCCGAATCCCCAGCAACGCGCAAATAGCCTCCTTGGCCTGAACGTCATCGCGATCTGCCTGGCGAGAACGCTGGATCAACTCCGCCAGCTCCTGATCCACCCACTTGCCGCCGATGATCAAATCAGGGCCCTGTTCCCACGACTCGGGCGGGCAATCCTTGGTCGCTGTGTTCAGCGGGATGTGCGGGTTGATTTCCGCCGGGTAGATGCGGCACACCAGCGGTCGGCGCTCATAGATGCCGCAGCGGTTATCTTCGTCAAGATTCCGGCAGGGCCCGACGTTATAGGCGGCAAAGGTGATCGCTACGTACGCCTCGGACGCGCCGCTTCGAACCACCACAGAACGGCGTTCGGCGTGTTCGCGTTGCTGCTCGGGCAAGCCCAGGCCATTGCCCAGAAAACCCTCGACCAGCACGATCACTTGACCGCCATCGGCCGCCCACATGCGGGCTTCCGCCAGGGTCAGGGGAACGTGGTGGTCGTTGCAGCACTTGCCGCAACCTACGCAGGAAAACCTTGTATTCATTGATCGCCGGGCCGAATGTGAGGGCAAGAAACGGCGACAGAATGTCACCGCACTGCTCAGCGATGAAGCAAGTTATGCGCCATTCACTGGGCTTTGGCGGTCGGGCGAATGGAGTCCCATTCGGTCACGTAGGCGGTTTTGGTCTTCTTGTTGTAGAGGCACAACTCGGTGCCTTGCTGGCCTTTCATGTGTTTTTGCGGGTATTGGCCTTGCAGCAGGAGGGCGGTGTAGTCGACGCGATCATCGAATTGCGCAGGGTTGCCGACGGGTTTGGCATTTTTCAGGCCGCTGGCGTTGGTGCAACTGGTGAGGACTGCTTTGTCGTAGGCGGCCCAGGCGTCGGGGCTGGAGGCGTGGGCCTGGGAGGCGAGGGCGGTGAGGCAGAGGAAGGTCAGGGTGGCGGCTTTCATGGTTCGGGCATCCGTTGGGCTTGTACGGCCGAGTATGCCTGAGGGGTTGATGTCGGTGTGTCAGGCAGGAACCGGTTCCCGGCGGACCACATACATCCCGGCACTTTCATACAATCGCTGCGCTCGAAGGTTGTCTTCCAGGACCTTCAAATCAACAAACCCTTCCCGACGTAGCTGAAACACGTGAAACGCCTGCAGCAACAAGGCGCGGCCCAGCCCGAGGCGTTGCGCCCGTGGATGCACCACCAGGTTCTTGATGTAGGCACTGGTCCAGCACTGGCACACACCGACGATACCGTCGGCATCCAGTGCAGTGAAACACAGGGCTGGATCGTATTCGGGGTCGGTTTCAAACCGCTGCTGCCACACCTCCAGTGCCGGCACGCGGCCGCCACCGTCCCGGTAACCCAATTCCATCAACTGATGAACGGATTCTGCCCATTCAGGGCGGTATTGGCTGAGGACGATGCCTTCAGGCCAGGTGATCGCCGGCACAGCCTCGGCGAGGTTGCGCCGCATCAAATAGCAAAAGTCCTTGGCCACCTCTTAATGACCTTGTTCAGCGACAGCCCGGGCCGCCTCGATCAGGCATTTGGTCAGTTCAGGCGAAGAGAATTTGGTCAGCACCGCGTTAGCCCCGGCCAGACGCGCTTTTTCGCTGTTCATCGCACTGTCCAGGGACGTGTGCAGCAGCACGTACAGGTGCGAGAAGTCCGGCGTTTCGCGCAGGGTGCGGGTGAAGGCGTAGCCGTCCATCTCCGACATCTCGATGTCCGAGACGATCAGGTTGATCTGTTGGGCCGTGCCTTGCAGGTCGAGCAGGCAGTCGATGGCTTCCTTGGCGCTGCGCGCGGTGTGGCATTGCAGGCCGAGGTTGCGCAGGGTGTGCACGGATTGTTGCAGGGCGACCTGGCTGTCATCGACCACCAGAATGCGCGCGCTGCCCAGGACTTCGGCGTCTTCCATGCTCAGTTCGGTCGGGGCCGTTTCGATTTGTGCCGGGGCGATGCCGTGGATAACTTTTTCGATGTCCAGCACTTGCACCAGCGTGCCGTCGACCGAGGTCACGCCGGTGATGTACGAGCGTACGCCGCCGGAACCAAAGGGTGGCGGGCGGATATCGGTGGTCAGGCAGTGGACGATCTTGCTCACGGCCTGAACATGCAGGCCCTGCTTGGAGCGACTGACATCGGTGACGATCAGGCAGCCACCGTTCGGGTCTTCCAGCGGGCGCTCGCCGATGGCACGGCTCAGGTCGATCACCGACAACGAAGCACCGCGCAGGGTGGCGATGCCTTTGACGTGGGGATGCGACTCCGGCAGCCGGGTCAGCGGCGGGCACGGGATGATTTCGCTGACTTTGAGCAGGTTGATCGCCATCAGCTTGCCGCTGCGCAAGGTAAACAGCAGAAGCGAAAGTGAGTCTGCGCGGGCTTTTGTGGTGGACATAAAAACCTTCTATGGAAAAAGGTGATGGGCGAGTAAATAGTCGCCAAAAGCTGTTGATGCCGGGTTATCGACTTGTAGTGGGCAGGCTTTAGAAACATTCCCCGCCGCCAGCCAAACGGTGAACCCTGTGGCGAGGGGGCTTGCCCCCGTTCGGCCGCGAAGCGGTCGTGAAACAAGCGACTAGGTTTTTCCGGGAAAAGCTGGGAGTGCTGCGCACTCCAACGGGGGCAAGCCCCCTCGCCACAAGTTTTCACTTACCTTGATGATTAGGCTATTTCATCCCCAATCGCTTGGCCATGCGCCCAAGATTCGCCCGGTCCAGACCCAGCTCACGGGCCGCGCTTGCCCAGTTGTTTTGATGCCGCTCCAGGCAAGCGGTGATCAGTTGCCGCTGATAATTCTCCGTGGCCTCACGCAGATCACCGGCTACCAATGTCACAGGGCTGGCGACGGGTTGTTCGGTAAGCACCTCAACACTACCAGTAGGCAAATCCAGATCCGCCGCGCTCAAACTGAGAATCTTCGGCCGATCCTTGCAGTTGCCCAGCGCTTTAAGCGCGCTGCGACCAATCAAATGCTCCAGCTCCCGCACATTCCCTGGCCAGTTATAGGCCAGCAAGGCAGCCTGGGCGTCGCTGTTCAAGCGCAGGCTGTTGAGGCCCATACGCGAGCGGTTTTGCTCCAGGAAGAAGCCGCTGAGCAGCAATACATCCCGTCCGCGATCGCGCAGTGCCGGCACCAGCAACGGGTAAACACTCAAGCGATGGTAGAAGTCGGCACGGTAACGCCCATTGCGCACTTCTTCGGCCAGATCACGATTGGTCGCCGCGATCAGCCGCACGTCCACCGTGTGTTCCTTGTCCGAGCCCAGGCGCTGCAGCTGCCCGCTTTGCAGGACGCGCAACAGCTTGGCTTGCACCGTCAGTGACAGCTCACCGACTTCATCAAGAAACAGCGTGCCGCCATTGGCCAGTTCGAACTTGCCGCGACGATCATTCATCGCGCCGGTGAACGCGCCGCGCACATGGCCGAACAACTCACTCTCCACCAGGGTGTCCGGCAGGGCCGCGCAATTGAGGCTGATGATCGGTTTGTCGGCGCGGGCGGAGGCGGCGTGAATTGCCTGCGCGACCAGTTCCTTGCCGACCCCGGTTTCGCCGGTGATCAACACGGTCAGGTCGCTGCCGCCCACCAGATTGATCTCTTCCACCAGACGTTTGTGGGTCTTGCTCTGGCCGATCATCTCGCGGTTCTGCTGGCCGCTGGCCTGACGGTAAACCTCGGCGCGCTGGTGTTCGTCTTCGGCGCGGTTGGCCAGGCGCTCGATACGCTCGGCGGCGTTGACCGTGGCTGCAGCGAGGCTGGCAAAGGCTTGCAGGGCGTCCAGTTCGATGGGCTGAAATTGTTCCGGGTCGAGAGCGTCAAGGGTCAACAGTCCCCATGGGCGCTCGTCGATAAACAGCGGGCAACCCATGCAGTCATGCACTTCCAGATGATCGTCAAGGCCCTCGACCAGTCCGTCGTAAGGGTCGGGCAGGTCGCTGTCGGCAGCGAAGCGGGTTGGGCCGTGACTGCTGAGCAAGGCCTCGAAACGCGGGTGCTCGCTGATTTTGAAACGCCGGCCCAAGGTGTCCGTGCTCAAGCCGTCGACGGCCAGCGGCACCAACCATTCGCCATCAAGGCGCAGCAGGGCGGCGGCATCGCAAGGAAGCAGGGCGCGCATGGCCTCGAGCAAGCGTCGATACCGCTCACCTTCGGGCAGTTCGCGGGACAGGTCAGAGACCAGGGGCAGCAGGGCGGTGAGCAGGGATTTTGCAGTCATAGTGACTCCGTGTAGTCGACATGACTATAAAACAGCGTGTGTCTATATGACTACTATGTTTATAAGTTATTGATTTATATAGTTTTAATATTTGGCATGGAAACTGATAAGTCTAAGGAAATACACATCAAGCTCCGGAGTCGTCCTTATGCTTAGCGTTCAAGACCGTGCCATCGTCAAATCCACTGTACCGCTGCTGGAAAGCGGGGGCGAAGCGCTGATTACTCACTTCTACCGCATGATGCTCTCCGAATACCCGGAAGTCCGCCCGCTGTTCAACCAGGCCCACCAGGCCAGCGGTGATCAGCCGCGCGCCCTGGCCAACGGCGTCCTGATGTACGCACGGCACATCGACCAGCTCGACCAGTTGGGCGACCTGGTGGCCAAGATCATCAACAAACACGTGGCCCTGCAAATCCTGCCGGAACACTACCCGATTGTCGGCACCTGCCTGCTGCGTGCCATCGCCGAAGTGCTGGGCGAAGAAATCGCCACCCCTGAAGTCATTGCTGCCTGGGGCGCTGCGTATGGTCAGCTCGCCGAGATTCTGATCGGTGCCGAAACCAGTATCTACGATCAGAAAGAACAGGCGCCCGGCGGCTGGCGCGGGGCGCGGGAATTCATCGTCACGGCCAAGGTTGAAGAAAGCGCGGAAATCACCTCGTTCTACTTCGAACCTGCCGACAAAGGCCCGATCCTTGCGGCAGAGCCGGGCCAGTACATCGGCATGAAACTGATCCTCGACGGCGAAGAGATCCGTCGCAACTACTCACTGTCGGCGCTGGCGAACAAGGGCCAGTACCGCATCAGCGTCAAACGTGAAACCGGTGGGCGGGCGTCCAACCATTTGCACGATCAGCTGCATGTCGGGGCGAGCATTCAGCTGTTCCCGCCATCGGGCGAATTCACCCTGACGGCCAGCGATAAACCGCTGGTGCTGATCAGCGGCGGTGTCGGCATTACGCCGACACTGGCGATGCTCGAAGCCGCGCTGGCCACCGAGCGCCCGGTGCACTTTATCCACTGCGCGCGTAACGGCAGCGTGCACGCCTTCCGTGACTGGATCGATGGGTTGGCTGAACGTCATCCGCAACTCAAGCGCTTCTATTGCTATGCCGAAGATGACGGTGTGAGTCCGGCAGCGGACAAGGTCGGGTTGTTGAGCCGGGAGCAATTGGGCGAGTGGCTGCCCGAGCAGCGTGACCTGGATGCTTACTTCCTGGGGCCTAAGGGGTTCATGGCGGCGATCAAGCGTCACCTGAAGGCGTTGGGGGTTCCGGAGAAGCAGAGTCGCTATGAGTTCTTTGGGCCGGCTTCAGCGTTGGAGTAACTAGATCGGGCGACTTGGGAGAACGAGTCGCCATCATCGCGAGCAAGCTCGCTCCCACAGTGATCGAGGGTGTACACAAAACGTGTATTCCCACCGGTCACCTGTGGGAGCGAGCTTGCTCGCGATGGCCGCACCACGGTCTCAATTCCTGATTACAGTTCGAAAAGTTAATCCCTTCTTAACCGGCTTATCGTTTATTCCCCCAAATCCACCGGCACGCGCCAGGCTCTCAAACCTCCGAGCCTGCGTGTAGACTGGCGGCAACTGCTATCTAAAAGGGAAACGCGATGAGCGAGGAAACAATGCGATTGGGGCGCGAACGACGCTATCTGGTGTTACTGGGCATCATTTGCCTGGCGCTGATCGGCGGCGCGCTGTACATGCAAATTGTGTTGGGCGAGGCGCCATGCCCGCTGTGCATTCTCCAGCGCTACGCGTTGTTGTTTATCGCGGTGTTTGCCTTCATCGGCGCAGCCACGCGCACACGTCGCAGCATTACCGTGTTCGAAACGCTGGTGGTCATCAGTGCCCTGGCAGGCACAGCGGTTGCCGGGCATCACGTCTATACCCAGTTCTACCCTGCGGTCAGTTGCGGCATCGATGTGCTGCAGCCGATTGTCGATGGTCTGCCGCTGGCGAAGATCTTCCCGCTAGGCTTCCAGGTGGATGGCTTCTGCTCCACGCCGTACCCGCCGATCCTCGGTCTATCGCTGGCGCAGTGGGCGCTGGTGGCGTTCGTGCTGATCGTGATTCTGGTGCCGTTGCTCACGTCGCGTAACCGTAAAGCGCTGCGCTGAGGCGGTTCGCCGCACTGCTGGATAGTCCATGAAAACGCCCCGGCCCTCGTTGAGGGGGCCGGGGCGTTTTGCATTTTCAGAGGCCAGGTAAAAAGACCTTGATGCGCGACAAGCAGGGGTGCGACACGTGTGCGACATGTTGTCACAGCGCGAGTGTCGCAAGGCATTTCAAGGGGCCGAATTGGCATGGGGGCGGGCAACAAAATTGGTCTGTTGCGGCGGATGATCATCTGACCCCGGAAATGCTGGAACAGGCAGTTTTAACAGGGCCTGGCGAATTGCCCTAGCCCTTGTCTCATAGGGGGTTGAGCAGTGTCGGGGAAGGGCGCGGCAGCCCCGAAGCTGTCTGAACTGCGTGCGGTAGACCTACTAATTTTGGTGTTTTTGTTGAGAATCAATTTCGATAACATGCCGGACTTTTGCGAAATCCGTTAATGATTGTTGCTGGAATGGATAAAAATTATTTCGGGATGAGACATGGTTTATGAATCGTTACATATCTACAATCGCCCGCACTGAATTCCCGGCACTGCTCAGCATGAGCAGAAAGTAGGGCGTCGAGAGGCTTGAACGCCTCATGCGACTCCCAGGTGTCGGAGCCTTCCAACTATCCGCACCAAATGGAATTGGTCTGTAACAAGGCCTTTGACCACGAATTCGAATAAGAACTTACCGCTGTCCCAGGATTTGTCGAGCAGCGTCTGACGCGCGACGGGCGGCCCTTATTCAATCCAAGAAAAATGCCAACCCTTGGCAGGGTGAAGTGTTGGCGATCAAAACCCAACTGCATTGCGCAAGCTGCTTTAGAGGTCGTGAGATGAGTAAAAACAGGTACCCCAGACTACTAGGCTTATTGCCGCTGATTGGCACATTGTTGCTGTCAGGCTGCAACATGACCTTGCTCGATCCCAAGGGCCAGGTTGGCCTGGACGAGCGAAACCTGATCATCACCGCAACGCTGCTGATGCTTCTTGTCGTGGTACCGGTCATCGTCATGACCTTCCTGTTCGCCTGGAAATATCGCGCCTCCAACACCGACGCCGTCTACACGCCGAAGTGGTCGCACTCCACCAAGATCGAAATCGCGGTGTGGGCCATTCCAGTGCTGATCATCATTGCCCTGGGTTATGTCACCTACAAGTCGACCCACGCTCTGGACCCGTACAAGCCGCTGGAATCCGACGTCAAGCCGATCACCATTCAAGTGGTATCGATGGACTGGAAGTGGCTGTTCATCTATCCGGAACAAGGGATCGCCACGGTCAACAAGATCGTCTTCCCGGCCAACACACCGATCAACTTCCAGATCACTTCCGACACCGTGATGAACTCGTTCTTCATTCCGGGCCTGGGCGGTCAGATCTACGCGATGGCGGGCATGCAGACCAAACTGCACCTGATCGCCAACCAGAACGCTGAATTCGACGGGATCTCCGCCAACTACAGCGGCGCGGGTTTCACCGGCATGAAGTTCAAAGCAATCGCCACCTCTCAGGCGGACTTCGATGCCTGGGTCAGTGATGTCAAGAAGGCACCTAAACAGCTTGAAAAAGCTGAATACGAAGCCCTTTCCAAACCAAGCCAGAACAATCCAGTAGCGCTCTACTCCTCGTTCACGCCGAACCTGTTCCAGACCATCGTCGACAAGTACGAAGGCATGAAACCAGGTCCGAAAGTGGACCACGAGAAGAAAGAGAAAGAAGTGGCCCAGATGGAAGGGATGGACATGAGTTCGCATTCAGCTGCCGGGGCAGAGGAGTAAACGATGTTTGGTAAATTAAGTTGGGAAGCGGTCCCGTTCCACGAACCGATCGTGATGGTGACCATCGCCATGATCGCGCTCGGCGGTCTGGGCGTATTCGCTGCAATCACCTATTTCAAGAAGTGGACCTACCTGTGGTCCGAGTGGCTGACCTCGGTTGACCACAAGAAAATCGGCGTGATGTACATCATCGTCGCCATGGTCATGCTGCTGCGCGGTTTTGCCGACGCCATCATGATGCGTACCCAGTTGGCCTTGTCCACCGAAGGTTCGCCCGGTTA
>Ga0302168_1000138_pt1 | contig 17960 bp, 16 predicted proteins | sample I_Fen_N1_2_FD_193494 | JGI IMG/M metagenome (GOLD analysis project Ga0302168, IMG submission 193494) | Peat permafrost microbial communities from Stordalen Mire near Abisko, Sweden - I_Fen_N1_2 | ecosystem: Environmental > Terrestrial > Soil > Wetlands > Permafrost | place: Sweden: Abisko...
AATCATCACCGATTTCAGTTCGGTGTAATCCTCAATAAAAGCACTGCCAAACTCCCGGCCGACCCCTGAAGATTTATTGCCACCAAAGGGAACTGCCGGATCAAGCAGGGTGTGCATGTTCACCCAGACCGTTCCGGCGTTGATGGCAGGTACCATGCGCAGCGCCTTGCTCAGGTCATTGGTCCAGAGGCTGGCACTCAAGCCGTAAGGTGTGTTGTTCATCAATTCCAGTAGCTCTTCTTCGCTGTCGTAAGGGAAGAACGTCGCAATCGGACCGAATGTTTCTTCGTTGAGCAGCGTGTCGTTGACTGTGTTAGCGAGGATCACCGTGGGTTCGACGTAGCAGCCCGGGCGGTCGATAAGATTGCCACCGTGAATGATGGTGTTGTTTTCTGCTCGTGCCTTGGCGAAAAACTCGCCGAGTTTAAGTTGGTGCTGGCGATTGGTGACCGGGCCGAATTCGGTGCGCTCATCCAGCGGTGAGCCAATGTTCAGTGCGCCCAGGCGTTGGGCCAGTTTGTCCATGACCGGATCGATCTGTGAGCGATGGACGAAGAACCGCTCGGCGGCGGCGCAGATTTGCCCTGAGTGCAGGAAACCAGCTTCGATGATGCCGTTGACCGCCTTGTCCACATCTACATCGCGCAGGAAACCCGCGGAGTTTTTCCCGCCCAGTTCCAGTGTGGCGCGGGTCAGCCCGGCACCCATGGCGCTCTGGCCGACGGCAATGCCTGTCGGCACCGAGCCGGTGAACGAAACCTTGTCAGTGCCTGGGTGTTCGATCAGGCCTTTACCCACCAGACCGCCACCGGTCAATACGTTCAGGGCACCGGCAGGCAGGCCGGCTTCGATGGCCAGTTCGGCGATCCGCAGAATGGTCAGCGGGGTGAATTCGCTGGGTTTGATGATGATGCTGCAGCCGGTCACCAGCGCCGAGGCGAGTTTCCAGATGGCGATCATGGTCGAGAAATTCCACGGCACGATCCCGACGACCACCCCGACGGGTTCGCGAAGGGTGAAGGCGGTATAGCGTTCGCCAGCGAAGGAGGGCAGTGACGGGGTGAGGGTCTGACCGCTGATCTTGGTCGCCCAGCCAGCGTAATAACGCAGAAAATGTGCGGCCTGGTCGACTTCGAATGCCCGGGAAATCTGGATGATCTTGCCCGATTGGCAGGTTTCGATCTGCGCCAGCTCCTCGCGGTTTTGCTCCAGCAGGTCGGCCAGTTTCATCAGCACGTTTGCGCGAGTCGCCGGTGCCACCTGGGACCAATGCTTGAAGCCGCGGTTGGCCGACGCCACTGCCGCATCGATATCGACAGGGTCTGCGTCAGCGACTCGGGTGATGACCTGGCCAGTGGCAGGGTTGATCACCTCCAGCGTCTGGCTGGAATGACCCTGAACGTAGCCACCGTCGATGAACAGCGCATGGCTTCGACTGAGGAAGGCTTCAACTTGGGGCAGCAGTGGAATATCGCTCATGGGGTTTTCCTGGTCGCGAATAAAGAAAAGCGCGAGGTTAATCCATGGGTTCCAGGCTGGCTTGACTGTGGCTGCCGGAGCCTATGTCTGTGGCTGCCAGCGCCGTAAGGATGTGTTCGGCAGCTTCGGCTCATCGCCTTTGAAAAGTACAATCTTGGCTCTGGAAGGTGCATTTTCTACCAGGATGGGTGTCTCCATACTGGCCCTGCATCCAGCGCCACTCTGCCATTTCGGGAGTCGCCTGGACATCCAATAATAAGCAGGGCCATCCATGAAAAAGCCAAACCCGCTCCTAGAAGACCTGAAGTCCATCCTGCCGACCATCGCTGCAAACGCCTTCCAGGCGGAGCAGGATCGCAAGGTTCCCGACGAGAATATTGCGCTGCTGAAAAGCATCGGTTTGCACCGTGCTTTTCAGCCGAAAGCCTTCGGTGGCTTGGAGCTATCGCTGCCCCAGTTTGCCGATTGCATTGCCTTGCTCGCGGGTGCCTGTGCCAGTACCGCCTGGGCCATGAGCCTGCTTTGCACCCACAGTCATCAATTGGCGCTGTTCTCGGCCGAACTGCAGCAGGAAGTCTGGGGCGATGATCCGAATGCCACCGCGAGTAGCAGCATCGCGCCTTTTGGTCGCACCGAGGAAATCGAAGGCGGAGTGCTGTTCAGTGGTGAAATGGGTTGGAGCAGCGGCAGCGACCACGCCGAGTGGGCGATTGTCGGCTTCCGTCGCAAGAACGCCGAGGGCACTCAGGATTACTGCTTCGCGGTTCTGCCGCGCAGTGATTATCAGATTCGTGACGACTGGTTCGCCGCCGGTATGAAAGGCAGCGGCACCAAGACTTTGATCATCGACAATGTGCGGGTGCCGGAACACCGGATCCAGAAAGCCAAGGACATGATGGAAGGCAAGTCCGCGGGCTTCGGTTTGTACCCGGACAGCAAAATCTTCTACTCGCCGTACCGTCCTTATTTCGCCAGCGGGTTCTCCACCGTGAGCCTGGGTGTGGCCGAGCGGATGCTTGAAGTGTTCCGCGAAAAGACCAAGACCCGCGTGCGGGCATACACCGGTGCGGCGGTCGGTGCCGCGACCCCAGCGTTGATGCGTCTGGCCGAGTCGACTCACCAGGTCGCCGCCGCCCGGGCTTTTCTCGAGAAGACTTGGCAGGAGCACGCTGAACACAGTGAACAGCAGCGCTATCCAAGCCGCGAAACCCTGGCGTTCTGGCGCACTAATCAGGCCTACGCCACCAAAATGTGCATCCAGGCCGTGGATCGGCTGTTCGAGGCGGCCGGTGGCAATGCCTGGTTCGAACATAACGAGATGCAGCGTCTGTTCCGCGATTCACACATGACGGGTGCCCATGCCTACACCGACTACGACGTCTGTGCACAGATCCTCGGTCGCGAACTGATGGGTCTGGAGCCTGACCCGAGCATGATCTGAACCCGCCTTCATAACAACAATCAGGACGGCTCATGGAAGCCGTCCGGGAGTCTTGCATGACTGATCACAGCGTTCGCGCAGCCACTGAAACCACCTTCGACCCGCGGGCGTTTCGCCGGGCACTGGGCAACTTCGCTACCGGGGTGACCGTGGTGACGGCCGCCACCGCCTCCGGGCGCAAAGTCGGGGTCACCGCCAACAGCTTCAACTCGGTGTCCCTCGATCCGCCTCTGGTGCTGTGGAGTATCGATAAACGCTCCAACAGTCATGAGGTGTTCGAGCAGGCCAGCCATTTCGCGGTCAACGTACTGGCCGCGGACCAGATCGATCTCTCCAACAACTTTGCCCGACCCAAGGAAGATCGCTTCGCTGAAATCGAGTACGAATCCGGGGAGGGTGGCTCTCCGGTATTCGCCGATTGCTCGGCGCGTTTTCACTGCGAGAAGTACCAGCAGGTGGACGGTGGCGACCACTGGATCATGATCGGCAAAGTAGTGGCCTTCGACGATTTCGGTCGCTCGCCATTGCTGTATCACCAAGGCGCCTACTCTATGGTCTTGCCTCATACGCGCATGACCAAACGCGATGAAAGCCAGCCGCCGAGCAGTCATTTCCAGGGACGCCTTAGCCACAACTTGTACTACCTGATGACGCAGGCAGTGCGGGCTTACCAGTCGAGCTATCAGCCCCGGCAGTTGTCCACGGGCCTGCGTACCAGCGAGGCGCGGATGTTGATGGTATTGGAAAACGACGCCAGGCTCAGTCCCGGCGACCTGTTGCGCGAGGTGGCGATGCCGGTCCGGGAAATTGATGAGGCGATAGCCAATCTAAAACGCAAGGGGCTGGTCAACGATGATGACAGTCGCGTCAGGTTGACCGCTGCGGGTATCGAGCAGACAGACGATTTGTGGGCCATCGCACGGGAGCAGCAGGACAAGGTATTCGCCGATTTCAGCGACGAACAGATCGATACCTTCAAGTCGGTATTGAAGACGCTTGTCAGCCGCTGTTGATCCTCCAGGTATTTCTGCGGCGCTCAAGGGCGCCGTTTGCATTCATGGCAGGCAGGAGCAAACGGCGCTGCAGCGTCGTACAAGCAATTCTCTTCAGCTTCCTGTCAGATCCAGTCCTTAGACTCGATGAACAAAGGACTGGCTGATGTTTTTCAAGAAACATAAACAGATGCTTGAACTCGCTGAGGCTTTGCAGCGCCTGCTGGCCGGCGAGGCTTTTGAGGTGAAGGGGCTTGGCGCCTGCCCGCAGTTGCAGATGTGCCTGGATGAGTTAGTCAGGCAAAGCGCTGAGGTTGCGCATCAACGGCTGGCCGCCGAGTCGCAGACCCGGGACCTGAGCCTGCAGCTGGAACGCAGTGAACAGTTGCTTGCCGAGCGTTGTCAGCAACTGGAGCAGGTGCGCGCTCGTGAACAATCACTTGAAGTCGAGTTGAACCGGCGCGTTCTGGATGCCCGCCAACATGAGCAGGATGCGAAAATCTGGGACCTGTTGCAGTCAACGCTCACTGAAGGTTGCTGGGACATCAATGTGGTCAACGGTGATGTCCAGGACCCTGCCAGCTGTATGCGCTTCTCCAGCCAGTTCCGCCTTCTCATGGGCTACGGCCCCCAAGAGTTGCCCGACGGCTGGGATGCACAAGTCGGGATCACTCATCCAGATGACCTGCCAAAAATCATGGCGATCTTTGATCGTGAGATTCTCAGTCCACAGGGCAGTGGCGAGTATGTCTTTGAGTACCGGATGCGCCACAGGACCCGCGACTACATCTGGTGTCGCGAACGTGGTCGTGCGGCCCGTGACGAGCAGGGGCGTTTGACCCGCGTCATCGGCGCAGTACGTGACATCAGTGATGAGCGTTCGGCCAGGGAAACCCACCGTCAGATGCTTGAGCAGAATCAGGCGACCTACGGGCAAATCGCAACCGTCGTGAGTGTCATCAAAAGCATTGCGGACCAGACGAACCTGCTGTCGCTGAACGCCGCGATCGAGGCGGCAAGGGCAGGAGAGATCGGGCGTGGGTTCTCGGTGGTGGCCGACGAAGTCCGAAAGCTGGCGGAATGTACCCGCCAGGCCACGCATCGGATTCAGACCATGTTGCTTGAACACAAACAGTAGTTTGGCTCAGGAGCTGCGCAGTGCAGCTCCTGAAGGTCATCAGAACGGTACGGCCACGGTTAGCTGGCTGTAAACGTTGGTGCCATTGCCGCCCACCTGATTCCCGCCGTTGCTTTCGTCTTTGTTCGGCTTGTACAGGCCCAACAGTGGAGTGACGATCAGGTGTTCACTCACAGCCCATTCGGCGTACAGATCCAGCTCGCGACCATCGAGGTTCAGTGCGTCGCTTTTGTGCAGTGTCTTGTAGTCAAAGAACAGTGCGCCGACCGTCACCACGTCGACCGGTTTGACCTTCAACGCGACATGTTGGACCGAGGTGTTGCTATTGAAGGGGCCGGAATAATTGGATGCCACTTCACCCTGGAACCAGGTGCCATAGCCGCGGTTGAAGCCGTTGAACATCGAATCCCAGTTTTTTGAATAGCGGCTGTAGCGGTAAGTCAGGTCGGGCGACCAGGGCAAATCTGCGAAGGTGTAGCCGGCTTCGGTGTACCAGGCTTTTTCGTTGCCGACGTCCTTGTCCTGCCAGGCATATTCGAAAGCAAAGTGGGCGTTTTCTATCCCGGCATTGCCCGCGCCGCGAAGGCTATAGATGTTCATGCCTTCGCGTTGCTTCTGGAAGTCGCTGGCATAGCGGTCGTCAACGTCGATGCCGTGGATGTAGGTCAAGCCCAGGGTACCCGGTGCGGCTGTGTATTCCAGTGTGCCTGCGGCCATTTCGGTGTTGGCTTGTGAGCGATTGTTGGACTTCATCCACATCAGGCTGCCGTGTACGCCGTCTTTGCCCCCCAGGCGAACGACAGCAGTCTCGTCGAAAGCATGTCGAGCGGCCAGGTAGTAGGCGCCTCCTCGATTGAGCTTGCCGTCGGCAGGTCCCTTGCCAAAATTAAGGCCGTCATCGTTGATGATGAAACCGTCGCCGAGGGTGATGATCTGGCGGCCGAACGACAGGTCTACGCCGTCCTTGCCCAGGACTGGAAAGAGTTCGCCCGAACGCCATCCTGCAAAGGCTTCGTCGAATTTCGTGGTGCGCTCGGTGCCATCCGTAATGCCCGCCGCATCACCGTCCCCCCAGGTGCCCGAACTGACCAGGTTGGCTGTTCCATAGACGCTCCCCGCGCTGCCAAGTGTCTGATCGATACTGAGTCCATATTTGATAAAACCTTCGCGCCAACTGGAGCCACCGGTGGTGCCGTCATAGTTTTTCCGGCTGTTAAACATCCCGTAGACAGCCAGGAAGTTGCCTGTGACTTTAGTGTCTTCATCGGCGTAAAGCTCGTAGGCGTAGGTGGACGAGTTGGCGGTCAACAGCGCGACGCCCAGGCCAATGGCCTTGGAAAGCGATCGTGTTTTCAGCGTTTGCTCCATTGTTACGTTCCCCAGCATTGTTGGTCGAGGGCGCATTAGGATGACTGGGAGCGAGGGAAGTCTTTGATCTGCGTGCCACGCAATTGACTCTGCCAGCCAGGCAGTGCTCCTTGGCAGGCAGCAACAAAACCGGCGGCAGACATGGGCAAGACGACGGACCGGGACGAGCGCAAAGTGATCCTGAACACGAGGCCGTTTCGATCAGGGACTGGCTGGGGAGGGCTTCATCGCCGGCTCCTTGAACGGCTCGATACATCCATCAAGAAATCCGCTTTCGAGGATCCGCACCATGTCGATCAATGACCGGCTCACACAGCATCTGAAACGGGGCAGCGTTGGTTTTCCAACCGCGTTGGCCAGCACCATCGGCCTGATCATGGCCAGCCCGGTGATTCTCACCGCGACCATGGGCTTTGGTATCGGCGGCAGCGCATTCGCGGTGGCCATGCTGATTGCGGCAGTCATGATGCTCGCCCAGGCGACGACCTTTGCCGAAGCGGCGTCGATCCTGCCAACCACCGGTTCGGTCTACGACTACATCAATTGCGGGATGGGGCGCTTCTTCGCGATCACCGGCACGTTGTCGGCGTACCTGATCGTGCATGTGTTCGCGGGCACCGCGGAAACCATTCTGTCCGGGGTCATGGCGCTGGTGAACTTCGAGCACCTCAATACCCTGGCGGAGAATGCCGGCGGTTCCTGGTTGCTCGGGGTAGGGTTCGTCGTCGTGTTCGGGGTTCTCAATGCGTTCGGCGTCAGCGCCTTTGGTCGCGCCGAGATCATTCTGACCTTCGGCATGTGGACCACGTTGATGGTGTTTGGCGTGTTGGGGCTGATCGCGGCGCCGGCGGTACAACTGGATGGCTGGTTCGGCGTCTCTCTGGTGGGTACTGACTTGATCACCATTCTGTCGCTGGTGGGCATGGCCATGTTCATGTTCGTCGGTTGCGAGTTCGTGACTCCATTGGCGCCGGACTTGCGCAACTCGGCCAAGGTCATGCCCAAGGCCATGATTCTGGGGCTGTTGAGTGTTGCCGCCTGCATGTTCATCTATGGCGCCGCGATGAAGCGTCAGGTCGAAAACGTATTGCTGGATGCTGCCACGGGTGTGCATCTGCTCGATACCCCCATGGCCATTCCGAAGTTCGCCGAGCAGGTCATGGGGCATGTCGGCCCGATGTGGCTGGGGATCGGCTTTCTGTTTGCCGGTGCCGCCACGATCAACACGCTGATGGCGGGCGTGCCGCGAATTCTCTACGGCATGGCGGTGGACGGTGCGTTGCCCAAGATGTTCACGTATTTGCACCCGCGTTTCAAAACTCCGCTGTTGTGCATTCTGGTGGCGATGCTGATTCCGTGCCTGTATGCCCTGTGGTTGGGCGGCAACACCGATAACATCATGCACCTGGTACTGGCGGCGGTCTGTGCGTGGAGTTTTGCCTACCTGTTGGTGACGCTGTCCGTGGTCATCCTGCGGATTCGTCGTCCGGATCTGCCACGCGCTTATCGCTCGCCATTCTTCCCGTTGCCACAGATTCTCTCCAGCGTCGGCATCTTGCTGGGCATGTGGTTCATTACCCCGCCAGGGATGAACCCGGCGGATATCTACGTGCCGTTCGGGGTGATGCTCGGGATAACGGCGTCGTACGCCCTGTTCTGGACATTGGTGGTGCAGCGAGTCAATCCATTCAAGCCAGCTTCGGTCGAAGAAGTGCTGGCCAAGGAGTTTTCCCATGAGCTTGGCAACCCTCACAACGGGTATCTCGACCATGCTGCAAAAACTGTCTGAGATATTCAGTGCCCAGCGGGCCCCGGCAGGTTACCGACCAGGGGTCACGCTGGAGTACCTGCGGCGTAACCTCGCAAGGGAGGGTTTTACCTCGACAGGCCCGGCCGAGGCCGTGCTGATTCTGGAAGAAGCCGACCTTCAGATCGACATTGTCGAGCGCACCGAATCGCAATTGCTGATGCACCTGGTGATGACGCAATTCATGATCAGGGTGCCCGCCTCAGAGGAGGGCAATGCTCGCTTCGAGTTGCACCATGGCGGGTCGATCCGGCGCACGGGGTTGAAGTGTCGGCAACGGGCGGGAGACCCCGCTTTGGCAGCCAGGCTCCAGGCCCGCCTGGAAGAAGACCAAGCGTTGCATCAATCGTTGATGGTGCTTGATTTCAAAACCCTGCAAATCGATCTGGACGGGCCTCAATGGCAGGTTCGGCTGGAACATATGGGCGGTAGCGAGGTGGTCAACCGAATGCCGGCCTTTCGTCGTTACATCGCCCTGAGCGGCGAGCAACGTCAGGAACTGCTCAATGTGCTGGTGGGGTTTGAGCGGGTATTGAACGGACTCTGAATTCAGGAGTTGGCACCATAAGTGCTTCTGTAGTCGGTACCACGGATTTGTTGCGTCTATATAGATAACATGTTAACTATTAGCCAACAAAAACAAGATGCCACTGCGGAGATGCCCATGAGCACCTATCAGTCTGCGCAACATGGATTAGAAAACTGGACTCGGGATTTGCGAGCGGCCTGTGGCCATTTCGACACTGAACTGGCCTACAACCGTTCGCTGTTCATCGGCGAGGTTTCCAAACAGTCCAGGGGCGGTCTGTCACTGGCCAATCTGCGTACCAACGCCGGTTTGATCTCCCGCGACCGGCCCAATGCCGATCACGATAACGATCAACATTGTTTCCTGGTCAGCCAGCGCAGTGGCTATTGTCAGATCACCCAAAATGGCCAGGTCATTCAGTTGGCTCCGGGTGATATGTTGTTGATGGACTCCACAGGGTCGATCGAGATCAGCCCTTTCGGGCTTATCGAACATGCCTCGCTGTCGCTCTCGCGCAACGAGGTGTACAAACACCTGGGAAGCGCTTCGAGAACCTTCGGCAAGATTTCTTCCAGCAAGGCCTGTGGCCGTATGCTTCATGTGTTGATGGATCAACTGTGCAGGGAATGGCAGATCGGGCAGGATTCGAGTGCAGAAGGTGAAGCCCTGCAATCAGCCTTTGTCTCGTTGCTCGGTTCCGCCTTCGAAATGGATGACACGCAGGGTGACAGCGCTGCATCCCTGCAGGGCAATAATCTGCGTAGCTATGTCCAGAAAGTCATTGAGGAATCCTTGACTCAGCCGGGGCTAAGCCCGGTGGGTCTTGCCAGCCGCTTGAACATCTCGGTTCGTCATTTGTACCGGTTGTTCGAAGAGCAGGACGACAGTGTCTGCCGCTACATTCAGCGTGCGAGACTCAAACGAAGCGCGGATGACCTGACGAATCCGTTCTTGAAGAGTGAGTCGATCACATCGATCGCATACAAGTGGGGGTTCACCGATTCCGCTCACTTCAGTCGATCGTTCAAAAAACAGTTCGACCTCTCACCCAAGGACTTCCGCTCGACCCATTTGCAACAAGCGGTCGGCGCTGCGTAGGTCGTTAATCTATTAACGAATTGACGTTGACCAAGGTGCTGGATAAGCTGGCGAAGGCTTCCTGCCGACGGGCAGGAAGCCACCGCTAGCACTGATGTCGCTGGCCATGACTTGTCAGGACCGAGCACTGAGTCCTTATTTTATGAGTCAGGGAAAACGATGTCATGAAACCGCTCACCCCGTCGGCCAGCAATATTTGCGCAGTAGCGGTCGAACACTTTGCCGATCACGGTTACGACGCCTCGTCCCTCAACGAGATCGCCGTCCGGGCGGGCATGCGCAAGGCGTCGCTTTACGCGCATTTTGTCAGCAAGGATGACCTGTTTCAGACGGTCTTCGAGATCGCCCTGGAACATGAGCATCAGTACATCAGCACCTGTTTCAAGGAAGAGGCCCGGCACACGGATATACCCGGTCAATTACACCTCGAACGTTTGATCGGACGCTATGACGTGTCGGCGCATCTGCGTTTTCTATTGCGCACGGCCTACTTCCCGCCGGCGGATATCCGCACAGTGATTACCACGGGGTTCGAGGGTTACCTGGCACGGATTCGCCGGTGCTTTCAGAGCGCCGCGCATGACAAATACCAGTCGGCGGGGGTTCAGCCTGAGCAGCTCGAAGTGTTCTGCGACGCCTATCTTGGCATTGTCGACAGCCTGCATGTGGAGCTGATTTATGCGACGCCGCAGGGTTACGTCAAACGGCTTGCAGCCTTGTCGCGTGTCTTCAGGGATTCCCTGTCGATGCTCGAAGGTGCAAGCCTTGGCTGATGGTGTCCAGGCGGTTCAGGTCGTTTGCCCGAGGTGCGAAATTACACCTCTGGCAAGGTCGATCCACCGTCAACGACGATGGTCTGTCCGGTGATGTAAGTGGCCAGGTCAGACGCAAGAAAGAGCATGGCCCCGGCAATATCCTCGGCAGAGCCGAGTCGTCCCAACGGTACCCGGCTGGCAATGTCGCCATTGACCTGATCGTCGCCCAGATTGGCCATGGCTGGCGTGGCAATCATGCCGGGCTCGACACCATTGACGCGCACGCCATGACAGGCCAGTTCCAGAGCGGCGTTGCGGATGAAGCCGTTGACCCCGGCCTTCGACGCCGCGTAATGGCTCAGCCCCGGATAGGCCACCCGTGGACCGGTGACCGACGAGGTGACCAGCACGCAGCCAGCACCCTGATGCTGGAACATCGGCAAGGCTGCCTGGGTCAGCCAAAACAGTGCCGAGAGATTGACTGCCAGCGTGCGCTCGAGAATCGGGGGGGTGATCTCGGCGAACGGCGTCAGCGGAAAGTAGCCGGCGTTATGGATCAGAATATCCAACCGCCCCCAGTCTCGCTCCAACCCTTGAACCAGTTTGGCCACCGCAGTCGCGTCGGCCAGATCAATGTCCACAGCCTCAACCTGGCACGCTCGCGCCTTCAAGTCTGCAGCGACCGCCTGAGCTTGAGCCAGACGAAGATCGGCGATCATCACTCGCGCCCCGCGCAATGCGAAGGCTTCGACGATTGCCCGGCCAATGCCCTGCGCGCCACCGGTCACCAGTACCGTTTTCCCGCTGAAATTGAAGTCTTCACGCATGGGCGGCCTCCATGTGAGCGTAAGCCAGCGTTGGCACATCGACGATGCTGGAACCCCCGTCGGCGACCACGGTCGCCCCTGTGATGATCGAGGCGTCGGCGCTGGCGAGAAAGCGACAGACCTTGGCGATTTCGTCGGCGCTGGCAGGACGCCGCAAGGGCACATCGGCACAAACCCGATCGTAGGCTTGCTGCAGTGTGTCGCCATAGAAACTCATCAATGGCTGCATTTCCTCATCGGCCATCGGGGTCGTGACCCAGCCCGGGCACACAGCGTTCACCCGCACACCGCGTGGCCCGTAGTCCCTGGCCAGTGAACGGTTGAGCCCAAGCAATGCGTGCTTGGCGGTGGTGTAGCCGCACACTTCGGGCCCGGCGGCCAGCGAGGCGATGGAGCCGATCAGCACGACGCTGCCAGCCTGCTCGATCAGCAGCGGCAGGCAGGCCCTGGCACTGTAGAACGCGCTGTCCAGATTGCTGCGCAGCGATGCTTCCCAGGTTTGCGGACTGGTCTGAGTCGCGCTCCCCAGGCCATGACCGCCGGCGCAGGCCAGCAGTACATCAAGCCGACCGAAGCGTTCACGAATCTGCGCAACGAATCCTTCCCACGTGTCCGGACAGGCCGCATCGCCGACCAGGATCAGGCCGCCGGTTTCCCGAGCAACCTGCTCCAGAGGCTCGCGTCGACGACCGACCAGGACCAGATGGGCACCTTCGGCCGCATACAGCCGCGCGCAAGCTGCACCGATGCCCGTTCCGGCCCCGGTGATGACAATCGTGCGTGACTCAAGCATCGGGATACTCCGTGCGATTGAGGACCTGGCAGTAGGAGCTGACCGGAAAGTTCGACAACTCATCGAAGGACGCACCGGCATAGCCGAAGATCTTGCCGTCGCTGCGGTGCTGTTGCAGGTCGATCAATACCAGGCCCAGGGTGGGGATGATCTTTTCGCGCCAGACGAACAGGTACAGTTGCTCGGCGATCTTGTAGTAATGGCAACGGTCGGTATCGCACAAGCCTTGCTCGACGCCCTTGAGGCACTGCCAGGCATAGAACTGATCGTTGAGATAAATGTGCTCGTACACTTCGCTGGGGCTATAGCGATACAGGTTGCGCAACCCGACCAATTCTCGGGTCGGCGCGTGTGGGCATTGGCCTTCTTGCCAGGGGCGGTCGAGGCTGCCCTGCAGAAATTGCACCTCAACCGACGTCAGGGGCTTACCGGCAAGCGCGCGGCTGTACAGTCCTTCCTGTGTTTCTGCCTGAGTCGGCATGCTCGCGATCACGGCGGTGAACGACGACGTGGCGGTGTCCAGGACCAGGCTCACCGACCACGCCTGACCGGCTTCGCGCTTGATGAAATCGACCAGATACAGGCCAGGACGCACGGACGTGGCGCGGTACGCGGCAGATCCGCTGGAGTGACCGTCAGCGGCCTTCCAGCTCAGTTCTGCTGTTTCGAAGCGATGCTCGATCTGCCAGCCGTTAGCGAAGTGCAGCGTGAAGGTCTTGCCGTTGAGATCGGCGAGGTTGGGCAGGATAAAAGCTTCTGGGGCGAAACCGTCGGCGAGGGCACCTACGGTGATCCAGTCAGATTGTGTGGTCATTGCATGGCTCCGGTTGAATGAGTTGACAACCTGGATCATGCGGCCGGGACAGTGGTTCGCCTATCAACCAGATGGTTGAACCGGCTTACAGAAACAGCGCCCCCACCAGTTCGGTGCGGCTGGTCACGCCGGTCTTGCGGAACAGGTTGATCAAGTGGGTCTTGATGGTGGGAAGACCGACATCCAGCTCCTGGGCCAGTTGTTTGTTGCTGGCGCCCTGGCGCAACAACAACGCGATCTGACGCTCTTTGGGGGTCAGTCCTGACAGCGAATCTTCATAGGGCTGCATGTTGGCAACCGCCATTTGCAGCAGCGCCTGCAAAGCACTGAGTTGAGCCAACTGATCTGCGGTGAAAGCACCTTGTGCAGCGGTGCGCAACAAGGAGATAGCGGCCTGAGGCTGGCCGGAGCGATGGGCAAGTATCTCCACTACGTCGACGACACCGTAGCGTTGCAGGAAGTCTCGATAGCGGCGACTGTCACGGGTGGGCTGTCGGGCCATGGCGAAACCAAGAGGCACCACGGCCAGACCGCTTGATTGACAATTGCGCGGTTGCAGCGGATCGAATTGACGATAGTTGTCCAGATAATCGCGATGCATTTCACCGCTCATCTGGTGCAACCGGAAGTCGCGGGCTTGCAGCTGTCGGTCGACACAATAAAACGCGGCCTGGCTGGCAGGAACGATTTGAGTGAAAGCCTGCAGGCAATGGCCAGCGACTTCCTGGGCAGGGATGGCGTTCATGGTCGGTAACTTCGCCAAAAGGCTGCCGGCGTGAGCCGGCAGCGGGTAACGGTCAGGCAACCGCGAAATAATGCTTCACGAAGCTTTCGCTGACAATGTCCCAGAGCACAGGCGTGCCCTTGGTCACGAACCAGCTGTCGCCGGCCTTGTAGCGAGTGCTCTGGCCCGTGGATTCGTCAGTCAAAACCACTTCGCCGGTGACCACGGTGGCTTGTTCTGAAAATGGGTAGACCATACGGAATTTGCCTTGGGTGGTGCCGAAATACGCACTGCTGACTGGATCGGTCGGTGCGCCAAACGTCATTTTTCCAAAGGCTTTGACTTCGCCTTCGAGGATTTCGGAGCCGAGGTCGGCGACAGTGCCCCAGGCGTCGAGCTCCGACAGTTGGATGTCTTTCTTGAGAGTGGTAACGGGCATGGCAGTTCTCCTGTGAATGAAAGGGTGGGGATCAACGGCGACCGTTGAAGTAGCCCGAGAGTTGGTGAAGGCTTTTGCCGGCCGTCAGCAGCAGCGGGCGGATGTGATCTTTGCCCATGATTTGCGCATGTTTGACCGAGCTGATCAGGTCGTAGCGGGAAGACCCTTCACTCATGCCCTCCGCCAATACCTTGCAAATGATGTGGCTGGGCGTCACCCCGAAGCCGGCGTAACCCTGCACAAAAAAGGCGTTGGGACGACCGCTGAGCGTGCCGATTTGAGGGAAGAGATTGGCCCCGGTCGCCATCGGACCACCCCATGCCAGGTCGATTTTCACGTCCTTCAGGTACGGGAAAATTTTCAGCATCAGGTTGCGGTTCCACGCCTTCAAGTCTTGCGGGATGTGCTCGACAAAGGGCGTCGCGGCACCGAACAGCAGACGGTTTTCATTGGTGACACGGTAATAGTCGATCACCGGCCGAATATCGCTGTAGGCGCCGCGTATTGGACTGATGCGGTTAATCATTTCGTCCGATAGCGGTTCGGTCATCAACTGGAAGGCGTAGGTGTTCAACGTGGTCTTGTGCAGTTCCGGTTCCAGTTTGTTGAGGAAACTGTCACAGGCCCACAGCAACTTGGAGGCTTTCACCGAGCCCCGGCCCGTGCGTACGGTGATGCGTTCGCCATAACTGACTTCCAGGGCCGGGCTGTGTTCGTAGATGCGCACACCGTGCCCGACCAGCGCCTTGGCTTCACCCAGCAACAGATTCAGTGAGTGAACATGCCCGCCGCCCATGTGCAGTAGCGCGCTGGTGTAAGCATCGGAGCCAATGATCTGCTTGACCTCGGACCCTGCCATAAAACGGATTTCGTCCTTGGTATTGATCGACTTGAAGTCTTTCTCCCAGGCGCGCAGGGTCTTTTCCTGGCGGGCGTTGAAGCCCATGTAGCCATAGCCGTTGCAGAAGTCAGCATCGATTGAGTATTTGGCGATTCGATCCTTGATGATTCCGGCGCCCAGCTCACTGATCTCAAAGATCTCGCGCAGCCCTTGCTCGCCCACGTGCTTCTTGATCTTTTCGAGATCGTGGCCGATGCCCGCCATGATTTGTCCGCCGTTGCGGCCAGTACCACCAAACCCCAGGTAACGCGCTTCCAGCACCACGATATTGGTGATGCCTTTTTCAGCCAGTTCCAGCGCCGTGTTGATGCCGGAGAAACCGCCACCGATCACGACGACATCCGCCTCCACGTCCTGCTCAAGGGTCGGAAAGCTGAGGTTGTATTTTTTGGTTGCCGAGTAGTAGGTTGGCGTTTCGATATTGATCATGGCGCAGCCTGGAATAGTGAAGGAAAACTCAACTGCAGGGCCTACAAGAAGCTCTGTACCTGTTGGGTGGTATTAAGTGCCTTCCGACCGGTAGGTGTCTTGATCCTGTGTGCCGCGGGTTTTGACCGTGGCTGCCAGAATTGGAGAGGCTCGCTGTCCGCGCGAGTGTCCGATCAAGCGCAACGGGATTTCACGACGCTTCGTAATGATCAGGAACGCGCAATGCTGAGCGGAGGATGATAGAGTTTAGTTAATTTATTAACTAACGATGAGTTCGAACGTATTCCGATGTCCAGGCCGCGCCAATCTTTGACCCTCACATTGCTCCAGGCTCGCGAAGCCGCAATGGGTTTTTTTCGTCCCTCTTTGAATCAGCACGGGTTGACCGAGCAGCAATGGCGGGTCATTCGTATCCTCAGTCAGCACGAGGAGCTGGAAATCAATCGCCTGGCGGAGCTGGCATGCATCCTCAAGCCGAGCATGACCGGCGTGCTGGTGCGCATGGAGGCCGCAGGCATGGTCGAACGGCGTAAGGCGGAGCAGGATCAACGACGAGTGCTGGTGCGGCTGGCGGAAAAGGGGCGGGCCTGCTTCAGCTCGATGAGTCAGTGTATGGAAGCGAATTATCAGCGGCTGCAGGCTGGTTTTGGCGAGGAGAAGTTGCAGACGTTATTGACGTTGCTCAACGAGTTGAAAGCGCTCAAGCGCTAGCGGGAAACGATGGCTGTCATCGGCTTCGATCCATTGGCCATTGACGTAAGCCTGTGCGCGCAGCAGTTTCAAATCGTTGAGTCTCGTCGGCTATCTCGAAGGAATCAGTACACGCCGCCGGAGCTGGTAGGTGCCGGAGCATCTTTGAAGGTGGCAGCGAGGGTTTGCAGGCCGCGCATCAATACGGTGGTGTCGACGCCGACAGCCACGAACGCCGCGCCCAATTCGATGTAACGCCTGGCCAGTTTCTGATCGGCGCTGAGAATGCCGGCCGCTTTGCCGGCTTTCTGGATGCGGGCGATGGCGTCCTCGATCGCGGCCTGAACGTCGGGATGGCCCGGATTGCCGCGAAAACCCATGGAGGCGCTCAAGTCCGCCGGGCCGATGAAGACCCCGTCGACACCCTCTACCGCCGCAATCGCGTCCAGATTGGCCAGGCCCTCTTGATTCTCTATCTGAACCAGCAGACACATTTGCTCATCGGCCTTGTCGAGGTAGCCGGGGATACTGTTCCAGCGCGATGCGCGGGCCAATGCACTGCCTACGCCGCGAACGCCGCTGGGTGGGTAGTGGATGGCTCGGACCAGTTCCCGTGCCTGTTCCGCGCTTTCGACCATGGGCACCAGCAACGTTTGCACGCCAATATCGAGTACTTGCTTGATCAATGCTGTATCGCCAATGACCGGGCGAATTACCGGATGGCTGGGGTAGGGCGCCACGGCCTGGAGCTGGCCGAGCATACCGCGCAGGTCGTTGGGCGCATGTTCGCCATCGATCAACAGCCAATCGAAACCGGCGTTGGCCGCCAGTTCTGCGCAGTACGGGTCGGCGAGCCCGAGCCAAAGACCGATCTGCGCTTCACCGCTTTGCAGGCGAAGCTTGAAGGTGTTAACAGGCATATCCATCGTGCGGGTCTCCGGTCAAACGAAACGACAGGCAATAGAGCCCAGCATGTCGTAATCAACATGGAAGGTATCGCCAGGGTTTGCGGCCACAGGACGGGTGAAGGAACCGCCCAGGATGATTTGTCCGGGTTGCAGAGTGACGTCGTAAGCCGCCAGTTTGTTGGCGAGCCAGGCCACACCCTTCGCCGGGTGATTGAGCACCGCGGCGGAGACACCGGATTCTTCGATTACGCCATTGCGGTAGAGCACGGCTGGCACTTTGCGCAAGTCGATCTCCGTCGGACGCACCGCGCGACCGCCCATGACCACGCCGGCGTTGGCGGCGTTGTCGGAGATGGTGTCGAACACTTGGCGAGTTGCCTTGGTTTGCGGGTCAACCTGCTGGATGCGCGCGTCGATGATTTCCAGCGCCGGGATCACCCATTCGGTGGCGTCCAACACATCAAAGACCGTCACGTTCGGGCCTTTCAGGGGTTTGCCCAGAATGAACGCCAGCTCGACTTCTACCCGCGGCACGATAAAACGTTCAAACGGAATGTCGGTGCCTTCGTCGAAGAACATGTCATCGAGAAGAGCGCCGTAATCCGGCTCGGTGATGTTGGACGACACCTGCATGGCCCGCGAGGTCAGGCCGATTTTGTGCCCGACCAGTTTTCTGCCGTCCTTGATTTTCTGCGCGACCCAAGCACGTTGAATGGCGTACGCGTCTTCGATGGTGATGGCTGGATGATCCAGGGAAAACTGACGGACCTGTTCGCGTGAACGCTCGGCGTGGTCGAGGCGGGCGGCGGCTTGCTGAATGAGTTGTTG
>Ga0302168_1000139_pt1 | contig 17882 bp, 20 predicted proteins | sample I_Fen_N1_2_FD_193494 | JGI IMG/M metagenome (GOLD analysis project Ga0302168, IMG submission 193494) | Peat permafrost microbial communities from Stordalen Mire near Abisko, Sweden - I_Fen_N1_2 | ecosystem: Environmental > Terrestrial > Soil > Wetlands > Permafrost | place: Sweden: Abisko...
GAAGTCGACCTGCTTCTCCACCGGGAACATAGCGATGGAGTCCATGATCTGCGTCAATTGCTCGTGCAGCAGGTTCTTGGTGGCGGCGCGAGATTCGATCAGTAGTGCGCAGGCCGTCGATGACAGTTCGCGCACGAATGTCGGCATTCCCGGTTTGTTTTGTACTGAGCGCAGACTACGCCGGTCCAGCAGTTCGACAGCGGAAACCGGCTGGCTTTTCAACACAGTGACGGCGTTGCAGCAGGTTTCCACATCCGGGAAGACGATCAGCGCTGAGGCCTTGTGCGGATGGTCCGGCACTGTGTCGTAGGTCACGGCACTGATAAAGCCGAGGGTGCCCTCGGAACCGACCAGCAGGTGCGTGAGGATATCCATCGGCTCGTCGTAGTCGACCAGTGCATTGAGCGACAGGCCAGTGGTGTTCTTCAGCCGGTACTTGTGGCGAATTTTTGTGGCCAGTTCAGTGTTGACGCGGGTGGCTCGGCCAAGTTCGGCGAGCTGTTCCAGCAATTGCCCATGGCTGCTGCGAAAGGCGGCAACACTGCTGGGGACTTCGCTGTCCACGATGCTGCCGTCGGCCAGCACCAGGCGCATGCCGGCCAGCGTGTGGTAGGTGTTCTGCGCCGTACCGCAGCACATGCCGCTGGCATTGTTGGCGACGATGCCGCCAATCTTGCAGGCGTTGATCGAGGCCGGGTCGGGGCCGATCTTGCGTCCGAACGGTGCCAGCCAGGCATTGGCCTGAGCGCCGATCACACCAGGTTGCAGGCGGATCTGCCGGCCGTCCTGGCGGATATCGCGACCATTCCAGTTATCGCCGAGGACGATCAACACCGAGTCGCTGATGGCTTGGCCCGACAGGCTGGTGCCCGCGGCGCGGAAGGTCACCGGTACCCGCTCGGCGTGGGCTAACTTGAGGATACGGACAACCTCGTCTTCGGATTCGACGCGCAACACGAGCTTGGGGATCAGTCGGTAAAAGCTGGCGTCGGTGCCGAAAGCCAGGGTCGACAGAGAGTCGTCGAAACGCCGCTTCTTCGGGATCAGTTGCGCTACAGAAGACAGGAAAGACGCGGGCAGGCTCATGTAATCTCCAGCATAGTGGTGTTGGCAACGTTCTCACTCAGCTCACCGAAGATGTTGCGCTGAGTGCTCATGCCTTTTTTTATTTTTACGAAGTTTGCCTCGAGTTTTGTTTGCGCCTTTCTGAACTTTAAAGAAAGGCTCGACTCAGAAACGCGCACTTCGGTTAATTAGGCTAAGCGGACTAATGCTGCGCTGTTGAGCCAGATAACGGGTGCAACTAATGCGCAGAAAAGAGGCGAAATTCACCCCTTCAGCGCTGAAGTCAGTAAGTTGACTTGATTATTCCACCCCCTCTGTACAGAGAGGTAATAGGCTGATACTACGCTTGGCCCGTTTGTCGCTAATTGGAGACGGCTCAGGAGAATCCATCTTTCCAGCTGCGCAGCAGTTCGAAAGCTTTGGCAGACTCCAGTGCCCCCTGTTTCCCATAGTGGGAGGATAGTGTTTCCCGGACTGCAGCTTCGTCGACACGCAGGAAGGGGTTAACCTTGAGTTCGTGGGCCAGAGTGGTCGGCAGGGTTGGCTGGCCGACTTTTCGTAGCTTTTTCACGGATTTCTCCCACGCGATGAGATCCTGGTTCTGCGGCTCGATCGTCCGGGCGAAGTGCACATTAGGTCCCGTGTACTCATGGGCGCAATACACTTGCGTGTCACCCGGTAGTGCCGCCAACCTCTGTAGCGATGCGTGCATCTGCGCCGCAGTACCTTCGAACAGGCGGCCGCAACCAGAAGCGAACAGCGTGTCGCCACAAAACAGAACAGGGCCGGCCACGTCGCCAAAATAAGCGACATGACCGGCGGTATGACCGGGTACCTCCATCACTGTGAGTTCCAACTTTGGCTGCGCAAAAACGACGGTACTGCCTTCGCGGACGGCGTACGTGCATCCCTGTATGGTTTCCGCTGCGGGACCCACCACAGGAATGGATTGCCCTGTGCTGGAGGTGCGACTCGCAAGCAGTTCCGCTACTCCGCCTTGATGGTCATCGTGATGGTGCGTGATTAGTATGCCACCCAGTACCAACTGCTGTTCACGCAGGAACGACTCTACTGGGGCCGCCGCTCCGGGGTCGACCACGATTGCGGTTTTACCGTCATGCAGGGCCCAGATGTAGTTATCCATGAAGGCAGGGATCGGTATGACAAACATAGAAGGCTCTCAGACTTTGGCAGTGTGTGAACCCGGCGTCAGCTCCATTGCGCCGGGGGGTGGGGCTAGTGAGGAAGGCTTGCGACGTAGGCGGAAAGGTTCAGGATGTCATCGTCTGAAAGCGTTTTTGCAACTTCCGACATGATGCTTGAATAGGTGCCCTGACGTCGGCCTTCACGATAGGCGCTCAACGCGTTCTTCAGGTACTTCTCGTCCTGGCCCCCGATTTTTGGATAGCCTGGCATGGTGGCGGTATTACCGTCGCCGCCATGGCAGGAAGCGCACAGACTGAACTTGGCTTTACCCAGTGCCGCGTCCGCGGCGTTGACCACCGTGCTACTCAGTGCGGCTGAGCAAATCAGGGCTGTCAGGGTGAGGGTTTGAATCTTCATGCTGTCTCCGAAATTCTTGTGTGTTTTGTTGGGAGTTTCAATACGCGCCAGGTGCGTTCAGGCTCATCGTTTCCGCACTCGGTACCAGTTTTTTGTCTTCGAGTATTTTCACGACTTCCGGGCGCTTGCCGGCGGGATTGATGCGCACTTTGCGCAGGGCTCCCACCTCGTCCGCCGTGTAAGGTTTGAAATCGCTGGGTAGCTGTTCGGCGCTATAGCTGGTCAACATCCAGTTGAGCATGGCGGCCAGATCCGTATCGTTGATGGCCGATAAGGCGACGTTCGGTACCTGAACCAGAAAGGCACGTCCTTCTTGCGCACGAGCAAAGTAGCCGATCCGATTGGCTAGGGTCGGTATTTCCTGACCCTTGCTGCCCATGCTTCCATGGCATCCTTGACAGTTTAGGGCAAACATTTGCATGGGTCTGGACAGGGCTTGTGTGCTGCTACTGGTTGTCGTGCTGTCCAATCCATCGCCTGCCCACGCCACTCCCGCCATCATCAGGCAACTGGCCAGGATCACCTGAGAGGCTCGACTTTTAGCAGATGTAAGCATGCTGTCTCCGAGAGTGTTCATTATTATTCTTGAACTCAGTACGTGGTCCGCATAGGCAGGCTCAACGTATCCTTATTCGGTACCAGCTGCCTGTCTTCGAGTAGCTTGACGACTTCAGCACGCCTGACCGTCGGGATGATGCGCACTTTTCGCAGGACGCCCACTTCATCGCCGGTGTAAGGCTTGAAGTCGGCGGGCATTTGGTCAGCGCCGAATCGCTTCAACATCCAATTCAGCATCTCGGCCAACTCTTGGTCGTGGATGGTCGACAAGGCAACGTTTGGCACCTGAACCAGATACTCGCGTCCTTCTTTTGCCCGGGTGAAATAACCGATCCGGTTTGCCAGGGTAGGGACTTCGTTTACCGAAACCCCGCTGTCTCCATGGCAGCCCTGGCAATTGCGTGCAAAGTTTTCCATTTCGCGGGTCACGGGCTGCAGTCTGCTAGTGCTTTTAGAACTGTCCGATCCATCGCCAGCCCATGCAAGACCCGCCAACATCAGGCAGCAGGTCAGAGCCGCGAAGGCGACTCTGTGTTTTATGGATGGGAGCATGCTGATTACCTTCAGTTCGCCAGGCCGACAAGCCCCGCACTGGAGCAGTGGTAGACCATGGACGATGAGCCAAAACACCAGACAATGTCGTTGTTCAATTGTGGGCGGTAGCTAGGCATGTCACCTTCCTGCCCAAGGCAAGCACATCGGCCGCAACTGTCCTGGCCACAGCAATCGCGGTAGGCAATCAGATAAGTCTGGCCATCGTCCGGATTGATACACGAGCCGACCCAGGAGGTTGGCGACGGTGTGGTGCCGGGTGGGCACTGGCTCGGGCCGCCACCGCAGCACGCGCACAGATAGCCATCGCTGGAGCAGTAGCGCCAGTAGTTGCACTGAGTCGGATCGTTGGTTTGTGCCTTGCTGGCGAAATCCGAGAGGACAGACGCCGGGGCCGCCTGGGCTTTTCGCGAAACGGGTAACAGCGGCACTACGGCGGCACCCGCCATGCCTACGCCAAGGCGCGACAGGAAGTTTCGGCGCGACAACTGCTGGGCCGTCTTGCGCGCGATCGTTTCAAACACTTTGTCAAAGCCGTTTTTGGAAATAGGTTTCATAGCGTTGTCCTTTTTTGTTTTGGTGTCTGGCTATGATGCTCAGTGCGCATCGGCATGCGAATGGGAGTCAGAGACATACCCTTTGGCTTTAAGGTAGGACTGAATGGAGCCGAAGCCGGTTTCTTCAGCAACGACCAGACTTTCCAGATGTTCCCGGTTATTGACCAGGCCCTTGGCACGGATCACTCCGTCGGCGTCGATTAGGATCGCGTAGGGCAGCTTGCCTACATGGAAGGCCATGCCAACCTGCGGAGAGTTAACGTAAGTCATTGTCTCCAGACGGTTTTCCTCGATCATCTGAATCTGGTCCTGCTGGGAGCCATCACCGACCAACGTGACAGTAAGGCGCTCACCCTTGGCGAATGACTTGGCAATCGGCAGCAGCTTCTTGCAGACCGGGCAGCTCGGTGAGACGAACAGCAGCAGGCGGCTCTTGTTGTCCGTCGACGGGCCACCGATTTGCGTCAGGCTGCCCTGAATGGTCTGGATGCTCATGGTAGGGGCGCTTTCGCCCACTTCAGGGCCATGGTCGTTGGTCATTGCGCCCATGGGGGCCACGCGCTCATGAAGCACGCCAATCTGACGGGCGAGGCCGAGCAGGATCGCGCCGAATGCCAGGAGAACGACGGTTTGCAGGATGACTGCACAAATCAACAAGCTATTCATGGTGTATTCCTCAAGCGCCGGTGCGCGACGAGTAGAAGTTTTCTTCGTAGGTCGGCGGCAAGGGCGCGGTGACCATCGTGGTGGCGAGATAAAGCAGGAACAGCGTCAGCGCCGATACGCCAGCGATGATCCAGCGCGATGCATCCATATCCGTTGCGGGGGTACCCAGTACGGCTACCAAGGCAATCGCCATGAGGGTGAGATTGCGTACCACCATCCAGATGGAGATGGGTTGCGCCACATTGGCGCGGAAGCAACCGCAATCGATGTGGGTGCGTCCACGACCAAGGTTGATGGCGATCGCTGCGGCAAACAGGGCCAGTAGCACCAAGGATGCGAGTGCACCGATGATGCGCGTCTGTGGGATCAGCAAGGCCAGCGCGACTAGCACTTCAACGATGGGCAGGGTCGCAGCGAACAGGCGATTCAACCCGCGTGGCAGGAGCTGGAAGTTATGCACCACGCCGGCGAACTCATCCCATGCCGACATTTTTCCGTAGGCTGCGTGGGCAAAGACTGCCGCCAGTAAGAGCGCGCTGGCCCAAATGAATAGGGCGTCCATTGTCACTCTCCAGGTACGCTGAGCAGTTGAGGGGAGAAGCCGAGAGTGCCGACATCCCATTTTTCCTTGCCGGTTTTCGGATCCAGGGCAAGCACCTTCATCGACTCTTCAATCACATAGAGTAGCGGGTTCGCGTCTTGAGAGATCGCGATCGACTGTACGGGCTCTTTGAGTTCGATGGTCTGAATCTTCTTGTTAGTCTTCAGATCAAAGACCCATACCTGAGTACCCGCATTCTTGTGTGTCCATTGCTTACCCTGGTGCATAAGCACATACATCTTCTGGGTGTCAGTATGGATGTGGCTGAGCTGCCAGCCGCCAGGCAGCCAGCCGGCCGTGCGTTCTGCGTCAGTCTGCAGTGACCACTCGGAAAGCTGCTTGGGCGCAGCAGCCGACAGATCGAGGGACTTGACCTTGCCAGAGTAGGTGATCAGGTGCAGGCGCTGGTTTTTCCGATCCCAGCCAGAGTGCTCGAAGGCTGGATCGTTCTGACCGTCGAAGACTTTTTCCAGACGTTGAACGCTGGTTTTCAGTGCCTCGTCGAAGGAGTAGGTCGCGACTGAGCCATCAGCACACAGTGAGGAGAAGCGGTTGGACGGGAGAGGGAATACCAGGCCACAGCTTGGGGTTTCGACATCGCCAAGAAATTTCCTGGCTTTAAGGTCGGTCACGCCGATGGCGGTGACTGGGGCAAGGTTATAGGTGTAGGCATAACGCCCGTCCGGCGATAGGCCGAAATTATATTTCTTGGGAACGATCAACAGTCGGCCATTGGGCAGCCCGATCTCCGAAAGAATATTAAGGGTCTCCGAGTCGCGTACGACGATGAAATCCGAGCGTTTGCCCCGCGTATGCTTTTCGAAATAGGTATCGACCGCATAAAGCTCTTTATTGTCGGAGGACATGCCGAAGTTCGGCCAATAGGCCTGATTGAAACTGCCTTCGATTTTGCCGGCGTCGCCATCGATAATGTAGGTTCTTGCGGCCTCTGCGGCGGGGAAGGCGCTGTCGAGCACGAATAGCCGGTGCGGCGATGTCGGCTTGAGCTTCAGAACGACATGGGATTCGGAGACCGGGAGCTTGGCTCCCGCGTCCAGATCGTCCCGCTCTGCAGCAAAAGCCTGACTAGCGACGGCAGTGGTTAGCATCAGTAGCAAGGTTTTATTCATATTATTGTTCTCCTCGTCAATTCGGTACGGGTACAAAACTGTGGGTGTCTGGTTTTACTGGTAGTGACCGCTGCGCTGGAGAACCTCGATCTTGTAGCCGTCGGGGTCCTGGATGAAAAAGAAGCGCGCCAGCAGTTCGTCCCCTCGTTTGAATTCCTTGATGGGAGCAGGCGTTAAGCCGAGGTCGACAAGCTGTTTGAAATGCAGGTCCAGATCGCCGACGACAAATGCGACATGACCGTAACCACTGCCATGGGTATATTCTGTCTGTCCTTTGTTCCAGGTAAGCTCGATCTCGGCTCCGCTCTCGACGTCGCGCAGGTAAACGAGGGAAAAGTCGTCGAACTCAAGACGATGGCTTTCCTTGAGCCCAAAGGCTTGCTGGTAAAACTGCAGAGAGCTGCTGAGATCCGTCACGCGGATCATGGTGTGAATAAATTTTGGCATGGGATGTCCGGCTTGACTTAACAGAGTCGAAAAACTTAACTCTAGGGGTTGGATATGCTCATGCCGAACATTAGGCGGGAAGGGAGGGCATCAGGTAATAAAGGGGTATTACAGTCCAATTTTTTTCGTGTGAGCCAGGAATTCGTGCTTTGGGTTGATCGGCGCTGTTGTAGTGGTCAACTAATCCCGGACACGACGTTAAGGTTTTTGGCCTGAGCTGGGGCCAGTCCGTTGTTGAATTGGTGCGGTCTAATCCAGTTGTACCGATGCATCACGTAATGACTGATGTCGCGGTGCGCTTCTTGAGCTGTCATGTAGCCCACGGTCGGTATCCATTCAGTTTCAAGCTGCGAAACACACGCTCCATCGGCGCATTATCCCAACAGTTTCCACGACGGCTCATGCTTTGGCGCATGCGGTAACGCCAGAGCCGTTGGCGAAACTGGCGATTGCCTATTGCGAGCCCTGATCCGAGTGAAACAGCAGCCCTTGAGGCCTGCCACGCGGTTCGTAAGCCATGTCCAACGCCTTGATGACCAGATCCGCATCCGGCTTTTTTGACAGCGCCCAACCCACAATTCGGCGTGCATAGAGATCCAGAACGACAGCCAGATAATGCCATTTCCCTTGAGCCCAGATGTAGGTGATGTCGCCACACCAGACTTGATTCGGCGCCGGTACATCAAACTCTCGATTCAAGATGTTCGGAATGTCAGGCCGCTCAACCGTCGCTTGTTTGTAGGCATGTGATCCAGGTTGTTTGCTGACCAGCTCCAGTTCCCGCATTAGGCCTCGCACCTTGAACCGCCCAATTTGCTCGCCGTCTTCCTGCATCATCGACACGATGCTGCGGCTACCGGCGGCGCTTCGACTTTGCGTAAACAGTTCGTTAACCCGGCTGCGCAACCGAAGCCGCTCAACGTCTAGAGTTCGGCGCCTGAGACGGTGGGCGTAGTAACACGAACGAGTGACATCAAAGACTGCGCAAAGCCTATCAACCGGCTCTTGGGGGCTCAGTTGATCAATCAGCGCGTGCGCTCGTGCTCTTCCGACATCAAGAGCGCGGTAGCCTAATGAGATGGTCACCCCCACACCCTGCGAGGGCTAGGCTTTCCCTGAGGGTTACGTTTCGGAGGCCATCATCATGAGCGAGTTAGCAATGGTCGGGATTGATCTCGGCAAACACAGTTTTCACCTGCACGGTCAGGACAAAACAGGCCGGGAAATGTTTCGCAAAAGACTCTCACGTCAGCAGATGATGCGGTTTTTCAGCAACCTTCCGGCGTGTACCGTGGCGATGGAGGCCTGTGCCGGAGCGCATTTCGTTGCTCGCCAGCTGATGGTAATGGGCCATGTAGCCAAACTGATTTCCCCGCAGTTCGTCCGCCCTTACGTCAAGGGCAACAAAAACGATTTTGTCGATGCCGAGGCCATCTGCGAAGCCGCATCACGCCCGTCTATGCGTTTCGTTTCTCCTAAGACCGAGACCCAGCAGACGCTTTCAGTTTTGCATCGTCTTCGTGAATCACTGGTGCGAGACCGCACCAAAACCGCCAACCAGATGCATGGTTTCCTGCTGGAGTTCGGGGTTAGCCTACCCAGAGGATTGGCCGCCATGAAGCGTCTGCCTGTCATCCTGACTGAACATGAGCTGCCCACTCGACTCATGAGCCTTCTGGATCGTTTGCGCGAACACTTCAACTACCTAGACGCCCAAATCGAGGATCTGGATAAGGATCTGGCTTGCCAACTGGCTGTGGAAATGGGCGATGGCAAGCAGTACGCAGGTAGTCGTGACTTCGCTGCCTCTATTGGCTTGGTACCCAGGCAATACAGCACCGGAGGCAAGGCCAATTTGCTGGGGATCAGCAAGCGCGGCGACAAGAATCTCAGGCGACTATTGGTTCAGTGCGCTCGAGTTTATCTTCAGCAATTGAAGAGCCAGCACGGCGCGTTGGCGGAGTGGGTTCGTTCGCTGCTGATACGACGGCATTCGAATGTGGTTGCCTGTGCCTTGGCCAACAAACTGGCTCGGATCGCTTGGGCGATCTCGGCTGGTCATGGAGTATTTAACGCAGGGCCAGATGCCGTGGCTATCTGACTCAGCTGTTGTTCTAGTGCCACGAGCCACCTTCAGGTTTTGCGATAGCTGAACAATGGATGACGTGAACGGCCTACCGGCCTGGCGAAGAACCTGCTTTAAAAATCGGCTCTGCAAGAAGCCGTTAGCCTTTTCAGGATCGTCAGGCGCGACTCTCATCATGGCGCGGGTGACTCACCCAATAGACGCCGGATAGATTTAAGCAAGCCAACCACTTCGCCCGTTAATCAGCATTGCAAAAAAGGGGGGTGACCATAGATTTTTTAAAATGGATTTCTCCCGTTCAAGGCGAGCGATTCGAGCTTCCAATTCCTGGATTTTCTGCTGCTCAGGCGTCAGCGCCTTACTCTGTGGAGTAACGCCGTTGCGCTCTTGCTGGAGTTGATTAACCCAGCGACGCAACGCGGACTCGACTACCCCAAGCGAGCGGCTGGCTTCGATATGGCTATAGCCTTGATCGCGCACGAGGCCTGCGGCCTCGCGTTTGAATTCAGCGGAAAAGGAACGACGTTGCTTGGTCATCAGACACCTCTATCTGGCGAGCATTCTCGCCTAAATGGGTGTCCGGTTTCATTAGACCACTACAGGGTTTCCCCATGTGGGAGTAGGTTATCGTCAAGATTAAATTCTGAAACCCCTATCTGCGCATACAGGTAGGGGTTTTGTTTGCCTGGCGAAAAGTTTCTATTGCTGATCATCCCAGGCTTCTAGTCCTCTGGTAATTCCAAAACTCCTGAATCTGTTGGCCAACCATAAGCGTGCCGCCAACTAATCTTGTGTGGTTGGGGTATTGCGCAGACTCGCTCATCCAATTGCATTCGACCTGATCTGCCATTTGCATGGAATTGACCACCACATTTCATGACCTTGACTGCCAGAGAACGACTGTGTGTTGGCGCCAACGCCGAATTGACCTACGTGGCGACGCGAGACTGCCCCATCTCCAATCGTCAGAGTTCCAGCACAGGAAATAGTTCGCAAGAATTAGACTGAGTCAGTGGCATCTTGGCGGCGGCGCCAACAGCCATGCGACAGGCACTGCCGTCGCCCAGCGCAATTGATAGATGAATGAGGGGAACCTCGGATAAGGGGAGAAACATCAGGCAACCTCCGCCTACTCCAGCGGGCCCCCGCTCATTCCGGACGGCGAGTCGAGTGGACATGTGAAAGTTTCCAATCGTCGCCTTGCCTTGTCCATATTTGAGTGACCATAGCCTTGATCGGGACAAGTGTTTGATCAATGCGTCGTTGTAACAACTGGTCCAAAGGTCCGCAGGTCACTACCGTTTCGCCGAAAAACCGGTAATCCAAAGGCTTGGGGCGCGCAATCTCGAGCATTTTTATTTTTTCCGACAGGAATCCCAGATAATCGGTTTTATTGTGTGAATACCCCGCAGAGTGAACAAACAAAAGTTCCTCGCCAAATATCTGTTGCAGGGTTTCCATATCGCCGTTCACTGTCGACTCACAACGCAGTGTTTCCAGTTTTTCGAGAACTTGCTTGATTGCCTGCTGGTTCATTTCCTAAATCCTCATGGTTTTGCATGACGCCAGGTTTGCTTAGAACAGCGCCAACGTGTAATCGATATTGACCCGCGTTTCGTCGACGTTTCGGAAGTAGTTGCTGGTGTAATGACCTTGTCGAAAACGAAACCCCACATTCTTCAACAGACCGGATTGCACGACGTAGGCGAGTTCGGAGGAGCGTTCGATTTCATTGCCCTTGCCATCACTGCTTCCGAGGTCCACATGCGAACCATCGATGTAGCGATACAGGAACGTCAGGCCAGGTATGCCGGCGGCGGCGAAGTTATAGAGGTAGCGTGCCTGCCAGACTCTTTCATGTGGATTGCTGAACTCTGAGACCAGCGACCCTTCGGTGATCACATTGACGTCTGTGCCGGCCAGGTAGGGCAGCGCCGTATCACCGGTCAGCCGCATCTGTCCAAAACTGGCAGTGTGACCGTCCAGGCTGTAGCTGAGGTTGTATTGATAAGTGCGGTTATCCACTGGTCCGGCCAGCGCATCACCATTTGCTTGACTGCCGTGGAAGCGCAAATCGGCTTTGAGCGTTCCCGGCCCCAGCGAGAACGATTTGACCAACCCGACATAGTGCTGCTCGTAGATGTTCTCCAACTGCGCGTAGTAATAGCTGGCCGTAGTGTCCGCGCCGATTTTCCAGTCGCCACCAGCGTAATCGAAGTTCGTCGATTGGGCGCTGGAGTTGAACCGGCCAAATTGACTTGATACGCGCATCGGTTCCCAGTTTGTTGAGTCACGCAGGTTGATGCGATCAATTTTCCCCGCGTGAAGGGTCAGGTCCTCCACGTCCTTTGAAGTCAGATCGACACCGCGAAAGCTCGGCGGGAACAACCTGGACGTCACAGGCAGAATGACGGGCAGAAAGGGGGCGACTTCACCCACACGCAGCTCCGTGCGCGACAGCTTCATTTTTGCCGTTAATCCCGCCTCAGCGAATTCAGATTCTGGTTCATGGCTTGATGAGCCATAAGGCAACAAGCCAGTGCCCCTGCGATCCGCAGAACTGTCGAGTTTGAACCCGGCTCTGCTGGTGAGATCCAGGCCGAACCCGACCTGCCCTTCGGTGTAGCCAGAATTCAATTTAAGAATGAAACCTTGCGCCCATTCCTGAGCCTGGGATTGACCACTGCCGTCACGAAAATCGCGATCGAAATAATAGTTACGAATGAGAACGCTGCCGCTGCTGTCCTCCAGAAAACCCTGGGCCTGGACTTGTGTAGTTGCAACGATCAACGCGGCCTTTAATGCAATGCTATGTGTGTTTTTCATGCTCTTCTTGTTCTTTTTTCCAGGCGAGATTGAACACACTGCAAGTCTTGCTTGCAGTGTGATTACGGGAGAAACATCTCAGGCGTTGAGCGTTGAAACCTTGTTTCTGGACAGAGTCAGGGTAATCAGCGCGCCGATCATTAGCAGGACAGCGGCATAGATCAACCCAGCGGTAAAACTGTGGGTGATGTCCTTGAGTACGCCGACCATCAAGGAGCTGACAATGGTCGCCGCATTGCCGAAAGCATTGATGAAAGCGATGCCGACGACCTTAGCCTGGGTCGACAGGTTCTGATCGGAGAATGCCCAGAACACCGTCATTGCGCCAAATGCACCCGCCGAGGCCAGCGTGATACCCATCAGTTGGAGAACCGGTGAATGAATCCAGGCCACACTCAACCACCCCAAGGCGCCTATCAACAGGGGGAACAGCGTGTGCAGTCTGCGCTCCTGATACTTGTCCGAATGCCAGCCCAACCACAGCATCGCCATGATCGTGAACAGTTGCGGTATCGCCACCAACACACCGGTGGCGACGTTACTACTGCCGGTGTTGAAACCCGCAATCATCTGCGGCCCCCAGATATTGACCATGCCCATGGTGGTGACCATACAGAAGTACAACAGCGCGAACTTGATGATGGCAGGTGACAGCAACTGGTGAATCAACTTCTTGGAGTCGAATGTCTGACCTGAAACCCGGGCTTCCCGGCGATCTTTTTCCATCAGGTTGGCTAGGACGGTTTTTTCCTTATCCGACAACCATTTCGCCTGGGCGGGATCATCATCCAGACGCAGCCACACCAACACACCGAGGAATACGCAGGGCAGACCTTCGAGCATGAACAGCCACTGCCAGCCCTTGAGGCCCAGAAGACCATCCAGGTCGAGCAGGAAACCCGAAACGATAGAGCCGAGCATAGCCGTCACAGGCATTGCAATCATGAACTTGGCATTGGCCCGTGAGCGATGACTAGCGGGAAACCAGCGACTGATATACAGCAGCATGCCCGGCAAGAAACCCGCTTCGGTAATTCCCACGAGTACACGCAGCGCATACAGGCTGTACTCGTCTCGGGCGAACATTGTGCAGGTGGAAGCCACACCCCAGGCCACCACGAGCAAGGCAATCCAGCGGCGCGCCCCGACTTTTTCCAGCATCAGATTGCTGGGAATGCCGCAGGTGATGTAGACGATATAGAACACCGTGTTGGCCAAGCCGAAGGCGGCAGCACTAAGGCCCAGGTCCTTACTCATGGAAGCCCCGGCGAAGCCGATGTTGATTCGGTCCAGGAAGGAAAACATGAACAGAATGAACAGGAATCCCAGCAATCGTCGGGACACCTTCGTCATCACGGACGTGACCATTTGAATCTCTTCGGGATCATGAACAATCGTCGCCGAGTCCATCGTGATGGATTTCTGACTTTGCATTGTTGAGCACTCCGGCACGCTTCAGGCATGCATATTGTTTTTGTATTGGTGCTTCCGGGCGGCGCGTTGCATGTCGCCGCCCAGTATGGATCTTTGCGCTTAGGGGATCAGTGGCTGGCGGACTGCCTCTGTTGCTGAGGTTCAATCGACGATCTCGTTCCGCCAGTAAAGGCACGATCGAGAAGTGCGGTTATTTCCGAAGGGCTATGCGCCAGACCAAAGACATAGCGATCAGGGCGAACCAACACTGCACAGGCGCCGACGGACTGCAGCCATGCTTGGATAGCCTGCCCTTGCAACACGGCGCATCGATGATCGCTCACCGCTGACGCCGCTTGTTCGGTCACCAGCAGGACATGTTGATAGCCAACATGGTTGTCGATCAATTCGCCATTCTCGAGGCTGAATTGCGGCGCGATCTGTGCGCAGATGCCTTGAGTGCATTCATCATGGGCGCCGGGGCCGAGCCTCGGTTCGGGTGTGCGGAAATTTTCGATCGCGCTGGATAACAGAGTGTCGCGGTCGGCAACGGCCTGCAGATCCGTCGTCTGGATGATTTCGCCAAAACGGACGGCGCCCTCAATAAACTCTTTCACATGCGGGCTGCGCTCCGACTCGTAGGTATCGAGCAGTGAATCCGCGGCGTTGCCGTTGATAACGTCGCGCAGCTTCCAGGCCAGATTGGCGGCGTCACGGATACCGGCGGCCATGCCCTGCCCCATGAAGGGCGGAGTTTGATGAGCCGCATCCCCGGCAAGCAACAACCGGCCATTACGCCACTGGTGAGCGACCACGGAGTGAAACATGTAGATCGCCGACCGCTCTATCTCTGCGTCCCGGGGTGTAATCCAGCGCGACAATTGCTGCCATAACCATTCGGGGGTGTTGATCTTCGCCAGGTCATCGTCTGGCATGACCATGATCTCCCAGCGGCGGCGTTCACCTGCGCCACAGATGTAGGTGGACGGTCGTTGCGGGTCACAGTACTGGATCGAGTATTCGCCCAACTCGGGCATTGGCCGCTTTAACAGTAGATCCACGACCAACCAGCGTTCGTGCAATTTCAGATCACTGAGCGACGAACCCATGAGCCGTCGAACCAGCGAGCGAGCACCGTCACATCCCACGACATAGCGTGCATTAGCGGCCAGTAGTTCACCGTTGCGCATGTTTTCAAACTGGATACGGACGTGGTCTTCGTGTTGCGCGAGGGCGAAGACGTCATGACGCGTCTTGATGTGCAGCAGCGGGTTTTGCGTCAGTCGCTGGCGCAGTGCGTGCTCAAGTTCAGGTTGGTGAACCCGGTAGCAGGAACTCCAGCCATGGCTGCCGATTTCTGTGGGGCGCTGCCATTCGATCAACAGATCGCCCTGGGCATTCACGAATTTCATGCCAGGCGCCGCGCTGACCTGTTCCAGCAGCGTGTCGGTCAGGCCAATGGTCTGGAAGACTCGCATGCATTCCGCATCAAAACGGATCGCACGGGGCAGTTGCAACACATCCGCTTCGCGTTCTAGCACCAGCACTTTCAATTGCGATTGGGCCAACAGGTTGGCGAGTACGGCCCCCGTGGGCCCGAAGCCAATTATCGCGACGTCATATTCACAAGCAGAGGTATCGATAAGAGATTTATTGTTATTCATCATAATCACGTTGCCGATGGGCGGCCGCTAGGCAGGAAGCCGCGGCGCGCCGGGCCTTGCCCAAGGGTTAGAGTTCATTCTCCACGGTATTGACCAAAGTCCCGATTCGATCGACTTCGATCTCCACCACATCACCTGGCTTGAGGAACAACGGCGGTGTGCGTTTGAGGCCGATACCGCCTGGCGTGCCGGTCACGATGACGTCACCCGGGCTCAATGGCGTGAATGTCGAGATGTAGGCAATCAACTTGGGAATGCTGTGAATGAGTTGCGGCGTGGCGGCGCGCTGCAACTCTACGCCGTTGAGTCGGGTGACCAGCGTCATCTCGGCATTCGCCGGAATTTCATCGGCGGTGACCATCCACGGCCCGAAGCTGCCCGTGCGATAGAAGTTTTTCCCCGGCCCCCACTGCGCCGTATGCAGCTGCCAGTCTCGAATCGAACCATCGTTGTAGCAGGCATAACCGGCGATGTGATCCCAAGAGTCCTCTTCACTGATACGGCGACCGCCCTTGCCAATGATGATTGCGATCTCGCCTTCGTAGTCGAATTTCTCCGATTCAGCAGGGCGCAACATGGGCTGGTTGTGGCCCACTTGTGAGGCTGGGACGCGCATGAAAATCATGGGGCGTTCGGTGGACTGGCGCTGGGTTTCGGCAACGTGGTCGGCGTAATTCAGGCCGATGCAAAAAATTTGCTCCGGGTTCGGAATCACCGGCAAAAGCACCACATCGTCGAGACGATACTCAGGTACACCTTTGCCGACTTCTGCGGCTGCCAGAGCCAAAGCGTCGGCGCCAATCAAGTCCTTGAGGTCTGCGTAACTGTCTGCCAGACGCAGGCCCAGATCATAAATATTGCCATCCTCGACCACGCCGAAGCTTGCCTTGCCAGAGACTACGAAGCTCACCAGTTTCATTCGACTACCACCCATTGTTTTATCAAATAACGATAATTTGTTGAGCAAATCCTGCACTCAAGCTAGATTAACGTCAACACAATTATTAAATGGTGATAAAAATGACAAGCAGAACGGGTCTTTCTTTCAATCACATGGGCATTTACGTCCATGACCTCGCCAACATGGAAAGCTTCTATACGCAATTTCTGGGCTTCTCCGTGACTGACCGCGGATCGCTTCAAGGCCCACAGGGGCTGGTCAACCTGGTCTTTCTCAGCCGCGACCCTCGCACGCACCATCAAATTGTCCTGGCCAGCGGTAGACCTGCTGAGATCCCCTACAACCCCATCAATCAGATCTCACTGTCCGCCGATTCGCTGAGCACCCTGAAAGAGATTCATCGGAAATTTATCGAGTCGGGAGCCCCCGATATTGACGCGATTACCCACGGCAATGCGATTTCGTTCTACGTGCGGGACCCGGAAGGCAACCGTCTAGAACTGTTCATCGACACACCCTGGTACGTCAGCCAACCGATGAAAGTTCCGGTGGACATGAACTTGGGCGACGATGCATTGATGGGCTTTGTCGAGCAGCATGCGCGCTCGCTGCCAGGGTTCTGCCAGAGAAATGAATGGGAGAAAAAAATGGAACGTTTGATGAGCATTCAATGACCATCCCGAACGACGCCAGGCGCTACAATGAGATTTTTCTCTGGAGCCTGCATGACTAGCCTTAGCCGCATGCTCTCGGTACTGAACCTGTTCAGTGCCGAGCAGCCGAAACTAGACGCCGAGCAGATTTCCGACGCCATCGGTTGCTCGACGCCGACGGGTTATCGCTACGTCAAGGAGCTGATGCAAGCGGGTCTGTTGCAACGTCTCAATGGCGGTTCTTACGCACTGGGGCCGCGGATCGCTTTGTTGGATTACATCATTCGCAGCTCTGATCCGCTGCTGGAGATCAGCATTGCGATCATGCGTGAACTGGTCGAGAAAACCGACTGCCGCTGCATTCTGTCGCGGATGGACGGCCCCGTTTTTCTCGACTTGCACCATGAAGGCGTGCCTCAGGATCTGCAACTGACCTACGGTCGAGGCCGACCTCGTCCGCTGTTCAAAGGCAGCGCCCCCAAAGTGATCATCGCCAACCTGCCGGCGCGCAAGCTTCGCAATCTTTATGAGCAGCACGTCGAAGAAATCGGCCAGATTGGTCTGGGAACGAACTGGAAGGATTTTCAGGAAGCCATGTCCCGAATCCGTCGCGAAGGTTTTTACATTTCCAATGATGAGCTTGAGGCCGGCATCTCATCCATTTCCGTCCCGGTCAAACTCTCGGCAAAGGATAGTTATGCGGCTTTGGCGCTTGTCACTTCGACCGCGCGCTTCGAACTGATCGACCAGAGCAAGCTATTGGAACTCATGCGCTTGGCATCGCAGAAAATTACCGAACGAGCAGCTGCTGCCGGGGTGCTTGAAGCCCCTTGATAAACTGCCGATCAAAACCGGAAGACAGAAAAAAGGCACTGGCGATAATCGCCAGTGCCTTTTTTCTAAGGAACCCACACGCTTAGGAGAACCAAGGCTTCGTTGATCTATCGCAGGACCCAGAACCTGAGAGCAGTTCAACTCCTGCGTGGTCATACGAAGCTTGAAAGCACTGTCAGATACCTGGGAATCGAGGTCGATGATGCCCTGGCAATGGCTGAGCAAACGGAAGTTTGACTATCGATAGTGACGGTCGATGCTTGACCATCGCTACCCGACCCATTGCTGTCGTTCGAGTTTCGTCGACTAACGTCTGTTTCGCAGCGCTAGCAGTCACCCGTTATGACGAGCTGGGCGTGAGGTTCG
>Ga0302168_1000140_pt1 | contig 17824 bp, 15 predicted proteins | sample I_Fen_N1_2_FD_193494 | JGI IMG/M metagenome (GOLD analysis project Ga0302168, IMG submission 193494) | Peat permafrost microbial communities from Stordalen Mire near Abisko, Sweden - I_Fen_N1_2 | ecosystem: Environmental > Terrestrial > Soil > Wetlands > Permafrost | place: Sweden: Abisko...
TCATTGCTTTACATAACTGCCAGGCGCCGGTTCCAGGGGCGGGTATTTGGCATTCCCGGTGTGCGCAACCGCTGGTTGGCGCTCACCGGAGTGTCCGGCCAGCCAGTTGAACCAGTCATTCCACCAGCTGCCAGGATGCTGCTCGGCATTCTTGAACCAGGTTTCCGGGTTTTTCGTGACCCGATTGTTGGTCCAGTAATGGCGCTTTTGCTTGGCAGGCGGATTGATGACGCCGGCGATATGCCCGGAAGCGCCCAATACAAAACGCTTGGTTCCAGAGAGCAGGTTAGTGCTGGCGTAGGCGCTCTTCCAGGGCACGATATGATCGTCATGGGTGGCAAGGATGTAAGCGGGAGCGTCAATTGCACGCAAATCCAGCTTGTCTCCACAGCACTCCAGTTCGCCTGATTTCAAGTCGTTTTGCAAATAGGTGTGGCGCAGGTACCAGCAGTACATCGGCCCTGGAAGGTTGGTGCTGTCGTTGTTCCAGAACAGCAGATCCAGTGGAATCGGTTTCTGCCCCTTGAGGTATTTGTCGACGTTGTAGTTCCACCACAGCTCGTTGGGACGCAGCAGGGAAAAGGTATTGCCCATGTCCTCGCCACGAAACAGACCGACGGGGCCATTCACACCACCAATGGTGCGCTCGCGGTAGGCCACCAGTTCTTCGTCGACGAAGATGTCGATGGGACCGGTATCCAGATAATCAAGGAAGGTGGTCAACAGGCTCACGCTGGCGATCTCTCGGTCGCCCCGTGCAGCCAGTACGGCCAGCGCAGTGCTCAACAGGGTGCCGCCGATGCAGAAACCCACGCAATTGAGTCGCTGCTCGCCACTGATATCACGGGTCACTTGCAGGGCGTCGATTACCCCGTGCTCGATCAGGTCATCCCAAGTGGTGCCCGCATGTTCTTCGTCAAAGTTGCGCCAGGACATCAGGAATACGGGATGTCCCTGTTCCAGCAGGTGGCGGACCATCGAGTTGTCCGGGCGCAGATCAAGGATGTAGTACTTGTTGATCGACGGCGGTACGACGAATACGGGGTGTCGGTACTGGGTTTCGCTTTGTGGGTAGTACTGAATCAGCTGGAACAGGTGATTCTCGAAGACGATTTCGCCGGGGGTGTTGGCCAGATCGACGCCAACCTTGAACGCGCCGCTATCACACTGGCGCATTTTGCCTTCGTTCATGTCGCTGGCCAGATGCTGCATACCTGTGAGCAGGCTGGCACCTTGAGTCTCGATTGCACGCTGGAGCGCATCCGGGTTACTCACCAGGAAATTGCTTGGCGCACTGGCGGCAATGGCTTGCTCCACCAGATAGCGCAGGCGTTGGCGCGGTTTCTTTTCGTCGATCAGCAGCTTGTCGAGAAGTTTCAGCAGGAAGCTGGAGTTGAGCAGGTAAAACGCAGCGAGGGAGCCGAACAGTGGCTCGCTCCAGTTGCCGCTGGCGAAACGTCGATCATCGAAGCTGAAGGATTGGCCGGTCAGCAGTTTTTGCCCGAGTTGACCCCATTGAACCTGGTAGTCCGCTTGCAGGCTGTCCAGGGTTTCGCGAGGCAGCTCGAACCAGGCACCGTGCTCATGCCCGGAAAACCAGGGATTAGTGCTGACCCATAGGCGTAATTGTTGCACTGCAAAGGAGGCGATGAACGGAACCTGGCCTGACCAATAGGTCTTGAATGTATGCGCGTTGTTGTCCATGAAGTTCCTTGCCCATACAGATGAGCCGGGCAGAAAAAAAGCCGCGCCTTGCCGGACTCCGGCGTAGCGACGGCAGGAATGCGGGTAGCATTGTTTGACGTCAACTTGATGCGCGGAACAAGGTCCCTGGTCCGCGCATTGGCAACTCGGATGCCGTTGGTTAGCGCTCGATAGCCAGGCCGACGCCTTGTCCGCCACCGATGCACAAAGTGGCCAACCCCTTCTTGCCGTCGCGACGGATCAGTTCGTGCACCAGCGACACCAGAATCCGTGCCCCCGACGCGCCGATCGGATGTCCAAGGGCGATCGCGCCGCCGTTGACGTTGACTTTGCCGGCGTCCCAACCCAACTCTTTGCCCACCGCCAGCGCCTGGGCGGCGAAGGCTTCATTGGCTTCGATCAGGTCCAGGTCCTCGACGTTCCAGCCGGCCTTTTGCAGGGTCAGGCGCGTAGCCGGGACCGGGCCGATGCCCATGATCGACGGGTCCACACCGGCGCTGGCATAGGCTTTGATCCGTGCCAGTACCGGAAGGCCCAGCGCTTGTGCTTTGGCGGCGCTGGCCAGCAACAGCACGGCCGCACCATCGTTGAGGGTTGAAGCGTTGCCGGCGGTCACGCTGCCGTCTTTCTGGAATGCCGGTTTGAGTTTCGCCAGGGATTGCGCAGTACTGTCGATACGCGGCTGTTCGTCGGTGTCGAAGACCAGCGGTTCGCCCTTGCGCTGAGGAATCAGGATCGGGGTGATTTCGCTCTGGAAACGCCCGCCCTCAATGGCTGCAGCGGCCTTCTGTTGCGAGGCGGCGGCGAAGGCATCCTGTGCTTCACGAGAGATCTCGTACTTTTGCGCCAGATTTTCAGCGGTGATACCCATGTGGTAGTCGTTGAAGGCGTCCCACAGGCCATCCTGGATCATGCTGTCTTGCAGTTGCGCATGGCCCATACGCAGGCCGGTGCGTGCCTTGGGCAGGACATAGGGGGCCAGGCTCATGTTTTCCTGACCGCCAGCGATGACCAGTTCCGCGTCGCCGCAACGGATTGCCTGGACGGCGAGATGGACCGCCTTGAGACCGGAGCCGCAGACCTTGTTCAGGGTCAGGGCAGGCGTGGTGTGTGGCAAACCAGCCTTGATCGCTGTCTGGCGTGCCGGGTTTTGCCCAGCGCCGGCAGTGAGTACCTGGCCGAGTATCACTTCATCAACTTGAGCAGCATCGATACCCGTCTGCTCCAGCAGGCGGCGAATCACTGCGGCACCCAGTTCGGTCGCGGGAATTGCAGACAAAGCACCCTGGAAACTGCCGATGGCGGTACGAGTAGCGGCAACGATTACGACTTCGTTCATGCGTGACCTCATGGAAAAGACAAAATTCGTCGAACAAACCAGGGCATTGCTGCCCTGATCGGGGTTACTGCATATTCATGCCGCCGTTTACCGAGAAGTCCGCACCGGTGCTGTAGGCGGACTCATCGGAAGCCAGCCAGGCCACGATTGAGGCGATTTCTTCGGGTTGGCCGAGGCGACCAACCGGTGTTGCCGCGATCATGCCTTCGAGAATGTCCGGGCGTATTGCCGCGGTCATGGAGGTCTGGATGTAGCCTGGGGATACGGTATTGACGGTCACGCCCTTGCCGGAGACTTCCCGCGCCAGTGCCATGGTGAAACCATGGATGCCAGCCTTGGCGGCGGAGTAGTTGGTCTGACCGAACTGGCCACGCTGGCCGTTGATCGAGGAGATATTGATGATCCGCCCCCACCCGTTGGCCAGCATGCCTTCAATGACCTGCTTGGTGGTGTTGAACAAGCCCGTCAGGTTGGTCCCGATCACGCTGTTCCAGTCTTGCGGGGTGAGCTTGCGAAAAGAGGCGTCGCGAGTGATGCCGGCATTGTTGACCAGCACATCGATCGGGCCGAATTGTTCACGAGCCATCTCGAAAGCCTTGCGGGTGGTCTCCCAATCGGTTACGTCGCCATAGATGCACTCGAACTGGTAGCCCGCCTCACGCTGGCTCGCAATCCAGTCGTTCTTGCGGCTGGAATCAGAGCTGCAGCCGACGATTACCTTGAATCCTTCCTTGTATAGACGTTGGCTGATTGCCGTACCGATACCGCCCATGCCACCCGTTACCACAGCAATACGACTACGCGATTCCATACTTCTACTTCCCTTCATTTTGCGCTGCAGGAGAAAAGATTGTTCGATATCGACGGGCCGTACGGAAGTGTTTGAAGGTGACGTTCTCCTGTCCATCGGTGCCAATCGGGTGTTTTGGCCTGCTGGCAAAAAATGAGAAGGACCTATACTCAGATCAATACTTGAGACTGAGTGAATGGTTAATATTTGTGCAACATTGTTGAAATAGGTTCAACGCATCTCTGTTTCGGCTCTGGGCAGGACGTCCAGTTCCACTGGTCATTGAGGACGCCATGTATAGAATGAGTTCAGGTTATGCCAGCGTGCTGGCCAATACGTTTTTGGCCCAAGGGCTGGACCTTGCCGGTCTGTGCCAGGAGGCGGGACTGGACGTCGAGTTCGTGAATAAACCTGGGGCTTACTGCGAGCGAAGCATTATCTATCGTCTTTGGGATCTCGCTGCTCAGGCTTCGGATGATCCGAACATCGGTTTGAAAGCCTACGGGGAATTTCATCCCAGCAGTTTTCAGATCGTGGGCTACACGATGATGTCCAGTTCGAATCTGAAAAGGGCGCTTGAGCGGTTGGTTCGTTTCAGTCCGTTGATCGGTACCGGATTCAGCCTTTTCTTTGTCCAGGAGCAGCAGCATTACAGGCTGGCCAGCCTCGATCATCAGCAACATGGCTCGGCCAAACCCCGGCAATATACGGATGCAGCCTTGGCGTCGCTGCTGGGTTTTTGCCGCTGGCTTGCAGGTGGCAAGGGACCACAACCGTTGAGTGTGGAGTTCACTTATCCCGAACCTGAAGACACCTCGGAGCATCAGCGGATTTTTGGCTGTCCGCTGAGTTTCGGGGCGGCATATGACAGCATCTTGTTCGATGGCCAGGAGCTCTTGAGTCCTTTGAGTATGGCCAATGAGGCGTTGGCCACGCTCCATGACAGTTTTGCCGTGGCTCAATTGGACCTGTTGTCCGGTTACTCTATTGTTGGCAGGATTCGCGCGTTGCTTACCGAACGCTTGAGCCAGGGGCAAGGCCAGGGGCAATGTGATATGGAGTCGATTGCCGCGGCACTGAACATCAGCAAGCGAACGCTTCAACGCGGCCTTGAGAAGGATGGGGCGCAATTCAAGGATGTCCTGAACGATGTGCGCCGGCAGATGGCCGATTTCTATTTGCGCCATTCTCATTTCAACATGAAGCATGTGACTTATCTGCTTGGCTTTCATGATCACAGCAGTTTTCATAAGGCATGCATCCGCTGGTTCAGTATGACCCCGGGCCAGTATCGAACTGACGAGCCGTTGCCTGTGCTCGAGGACGTCGCGCCGGTCCGCCCGGTGAACCCCGCCAGTCTGCGCAGAGACCATAAGATCCCAGGCTTTGCCAGCGCCTACGCCGAACGGATACACCGCTAATCCCTTGTGGCAGGTCATTGAGGCCTGGGGCCTTTTGTCTTTTTGCTCGCTTTGCGCTTCGGGGCTTTGACGACGATGGCGGGAGCGGGCGTCGGTGCGATCGGTGGTGGCGGCGTTAGTGCAAACGGGGATGGCTGCGCAGGGGGCTCTGGCGCGACAACAACTGTTTCGCCGGGCGGTTGGGACAGGCTGAAGCCCGGCAGGGGAACTTCGAGCAACGCGTGCAGTTCACGCCAGAATTTGCCTTCAGCTGCGAAAGTCGCCAGCAGTTCAGGCATCAATTGCCCAACGGCTGCCAGGACCTGTTGGCGTTCCTTTGCCTCTGGTAGCAACAAGGGCAGGCTGCGCAAGCTTTCTTGCGGATGGGCAAAAACCAGCAGGTTCTGCAATCGGATGGCTTCGCGCAGTACCGTGGGTTCATGGCTGTAGTCCTGGACCAGCAGGTGCACCTGCTGGATCAATTTTTCGATGCTTTCCTTACCCGCCTTGTCGCTGTCGCGGCCCAGCAAAAACAATATCCGTACCAACGCTTCCAGGGGGCCTCCGTGGGGCAGCGCATCTTGCAGGCGTTCGATCAGGGCCCGGTCCTGCTGGTCGGCATGTGCCTGGAGATTTCGCCCGGGCTTGTTGCTGGTGAGGGCATTGAGTGCGCCGTAAATACCGTAAAAACCCAGCTCCTGAGTGGCGTCACGCACATCGCGGTAAGCATTCAGGGTGTCTTGTATCTGATTGGAGAACAGCTCCTGCCAAGCCAGCAACGGGTTGTCCTTGCGTACGGGACGACGATCACTGCTGACTTTGGATAGGGTCCCAGGTAACCACCACAGCGCCGGATTCAGGCTGCTCCATAGCAACCGCTGCTGATGGAAAGGGTGCGTCTTGCGCATCAGTTCGGCGATGGGCTCGTTGACTATCTGACGCAGCCAAGGACGTATGAATCCGTCGTAAAACCCGTTGTTGATTTCAGAGACGCGCTCTACCAATGAGAATTCGCGATCGTCATCCCGGGCCGGCTCGACTTCATCATGGATATCGGCAATTTTCCTTGATTCAAAACGCACTCGGTATTGCACGTCAGTGCTGCCTGGAGAGGCCGGCAGATCGTCAATCAGCATCTCATACAGCCCCGCCGGCAGCGCATTGATGGCTTCGACCGCGCCGAGCAACCCTCGGTGTTCGCGCCGCGCCACCTGGCCGGAGACGAAAATACCCAGGTGGCCGATGCTGGCGTGCCGAAGGTAGACGATGGTACGTCCTGCCTCATGCAACGCGAGATCGCTGGGATAGACATCGGCAATCCAGTTCAATGCCTGCTGGGGAGGGGTGATGTTATCCCCGTAGGAACAGAACACCACCACCGGTACTTCGATCCGTTTCAGGTCGATGCCGCTGCTCTTGCGGTCGAGACCGCCGGACAATTGGTTGCCGATGAAAAGATCATCGACAATCATCTCGATCTCTTCGCCATTGAGCAGGGTCGGACTGCCCCACCAGCGTTCGAAGTCGATGAAGCGCGCAGCCTCGCTGTCGACCTGGCTGAACAACTGGTAGTACTTGCCCCAATAGGTGTTGGCCGGGTCCAGGTTTTCGAAATTGCTGACCAGCCAGGTACCGTCAAAGCGACCGTTGCCCAAGTCGCTGCCCAAGCGAGCCATCCAGCCGCCACCCAGCAGGCCACCGGTATAGCGCATCGGATTGCGTCCGTTGACACCGGCCCAGTATGACAATGGGGCACCATTGACAATGATCAATCCCGGCAATTCCGGTCGTTTTGCCGCCAGTCCCATCAAGGCCCAGCCGGCTTGGCAGTTACCGATGATGATCGGCTTGCTGTTGGCCGGGTGAAGGGCGCTGACGATTTCGATGAACCGGGCCTGGGCTTCGACGATATCGGCCAGGGTTTGCCCAGGCTGTGGCGAGTGACTGAAAGCGATGAAATAGGTGGGGTGGCCGGCTCTGAGGCTTTCGCCTAATACCGAATCCTGTTTGAAGCCGCCGATTCCGGAGCCGTGGCCGCCGCGTGGGTCAATGACGATCACCGGCTGGGCGTTACTGTCGATTCTTTGCTCTGGTCCGGGGAGGATTCGCAGCAGTGAATAGTTCACCGGGACTGGGAGATCGGAGCCTGCCATCAGGATTTCATGATCGAACTTGAGCAGTAGCGGGTACCCGGCGCGTTCATGGGCCAGCGTATTGTCGCCGCGCTGGCGCAGGGTGTCCCAGAACAGCAGGCAGCGTTGGCCAAGGTCGGTGACATATTCCTGCCATTCGGCGGGCGTAGGTTGTCGCAGTTGACCCCGCTTCAGAGGCGCGAGGGTCTTTTCCTGGCGCTGGCGCAAGGCATCAAGGACGTTCAGCGTATTGAGGCGCTGCAGATGACTCAGGTGTTCCCACAGGCCGCGTTCAGAGGAGGGGTTTTCATATTGCGGTGCAATAATGTTTTCCTGGCCCATGGTGATCTCCTGGGGTTATGCATGCGATGCCGCGGCCTGCGGCTCATTAATGACGAGCTCTTGGCTGTGCGCTTGATGTCAGGAGTCTATAGCGAATATCGGCAGGAAAGGAAAAATCTTTGTGCAGCGCACAAAAAAAACCATTGCCAAAAAAAGTTGTGCACTGCAATATTCAATCTAGCGCGATGACCGGCAGGATCGCTATCGCGTCCTCAGGCCCATGTCGGCCTTCCAGCATCAGGAGATTCAAGCATGTCGTTTTTCAACTCGGAAAAATTGCAAGACGCTCAGAAAGCCAACCTAGACCTCCTGCAGCAAATCAGCGGCAAAGTCTTTTCCAGCGTTGAACAGCTCAGCCAATTGCAGTTCAAGACATTGCAGGCCTCCACCGAGGAGCAGTTCGACGTCGTTCGCAAGCTGCTGGCAGTCCGTGATCCACAAGGGTTCGCTGAGCTCCAGGCTTCTTTCACCCAGCCAAATGTGCAAGCCGAACGCCTGGCTGAGTTCAATCGCCAGGTGCAAGCGTTGATTGTCGGCACTCACTCGGAAATCGCCAAACTGACCTCGCGTCAGGTCGAGGCGGGCACCCAGCAGGTGCAAGAGTTCGTTGACGTGATCAGCAAGAATGCGCCGGCTGGCTCCGAGCCTGTCGTGGCCGCATTCAAGTCGTCGCTGGCGAATGCCGGTACCGTTTTTGAAAGCGCACAGAAAGCCGTAAAGCAGGCTGCTGACGTTGCCCAGAGCGGTTTTGACGCAGCGACCGAAGCGGCCGGCAAAACCGCGCCAGGTGCCAAGGCCACAAACGGTAACAAGTAAGTCACATTAGAGCGGTTTAACGGATGGCGATGGGTTTACTCCCCATCGCCATTTTTTTTCGACCCGTTACCGGCACCTGGCTTGCCGGGTGGCATGCCGCCGAACAGGCCAAAGAGGTTCTGAGTATTGAGGTAGAGGGCTTTTGACTGGTCGACATACTGGCGCATCAAATCCTGCATGACCGGTGCTTGCTGGTGCATGAACTCGCTCCAGGCTTCAGACGACTGAGCACCAGTCTGGGACTGGATATCAATGACCGTCTGGATGCTTTTATCCAGATAGCTGCCGAGGACGCTCTGGTAGGGACCGTAGAACTGGATAATCCCCATGAGCATCTCACTGGAGAATATTGGCTCACCGCCACTTTCGGCTTCCAGAATGACCTGCAGCAAAATACTTCGGGTCAAATCCTCGCCAGTCTTGGCGTCGACTACCTCGAACGGGATTTTATCGACGACCAATTGGCGTATATCCGCAAGGGTCAAATGACTGCTGGTGTGCGTGTCATAAAGACGGCGGTTCGGGTACTTCTTGATCAGACGGGTGGTGTTCCGACTGTTATCTGTCATGCGGGGCTACTCACGGCGAGCCTGATGTACAGGCATCTTATCCTACTCTGGCCACTGCCACTCCAATGTGTCGTCTCACGCGGCATGCACCGGGTGGTCAGCGCAACAACGCAACAGCGCAAAGACGTTCCCAAGAATGAACCGTGTCGAAAGCAGGCATACAAGGCTGGGTAGACGGGACCAGCGAAAAATTGCCGCCTGACAGGATGGCAATCGGCCAAGGCGTGATACATTAGCTCGATTGTGTGTCTTGGGCTGAAGCTCATTAGTTGATTGCCAAGGGCGTCCACTGCGACTTTAGTCTAAATTGCCTCACAACATGGATGTACACGCGCTAAAGGGAGAAGCGCTCGGGCAGTATCAAAGGTTTCTCCAACTTTTTTGTGCGTTTACTTGGCCTAGACCTGGCTTGCCTGGGACAGCTTTGAAGGTGCACTTTTTTCTATGCAAAATATTTACCTGGTCAGTAGCGTCAATAATGGCGGGAAAACCTATCTTGAATATTTATTGCCGGCACTTAATGCTTTGCGCGGTAAATACAAATGTGTAGTGCTCCAGACAAAGAACGTGGGTGTCACTCAATATGAAGCGGAGAAGATCCTCAATTGCTCGGTTGTTGAAATTGAGCTGAATTTTTTTCTGAGTTTGAAATCACAAATTGTGATATCAAACGATGCCTTGATCGGGCGACTGCTTGATGAGTCGAATTTTGCTATTTACATTGCCCATGGCAATGTCGGCATGCCCCTTGATGACAAGTACTATTGCGCCAACTTGATGGCCTATTGGGATGCGATTGTGTCTTCATCCCGGTCACTGTTTGATCTGATTAAAACCGGCATGAAGCTTTACAGGCAAGACAGGCATTCACTGCGCCTGGCGTCTGAGGGCAGGGCATTTCGCACGGACCTTCGAAAGACAAGGACAATCTCTACGCTGCCCGTTAAAATTCCCGATGGTTTCAGTGCTCCACCGAACTTTCTACGCGAGCCCGGGGAATACGTTGTCGGACTGCTACCGACGCAAATAGGGATATGCTCAAGTGGCGCTTCTCTGTATGAAAATATGGCAGTGGTCATTAACTCGGTCAAGTCCCAGGTTGCGCATGCAAGATTTATTCTGCGTCCGTATATGACTGATTTTGAAAGTCCGTATGTGAAGGAACTGTGTGAACAGCTCTCACCGTACCCATGGATTTCAATTGACGAGACTGAACAAAGCAGCAAGGAATTTTTTCGTCAGTGTGACACTGTCATTACCGACGCCTCTAGTGGCGGCGTTTCCTTTTTGCTCAATACCTGCAGGCTGCCCATTTATTACGTTCCGAATGCCAACGGTGATAATCCAATCGTCAAGGCTTGGCTGGATCAAATGGGCGGTATATTGCCAATAGCCAATACGGGTGATGTACTCAAGGCCATGATCGGCGAAATTGAATCGCTTCCTCCTGAAGCGCATTTTCTTATGTATAAAGATTTCTGTGAAAAAGAATACAGTGAACTGCATCACCCGGATGAAGTGTTCCTTGAGCTGGTTCAGAAACAACATGAATCCCGTTATTGCTACTGCGTGATTGGCGCCGGCGGCGAAATCAGTTCGGGCCTGATCAAGGAATCGGAAAGCGTGCAGCAATGATCGAAAATCAACGGCTGTTTATAAAGTCGGTATGCGCATGGGTCAGGTCGCAATGAGCAGGGATGTTACCGGGCAAGTCGTGTGGATTACGGGTTTGTCGGGGGCCGGTAAATCAACTCTGGCCCGTGAGTTCGTTGCCAGGCTTCGCCAGCAGGGCCATTCGGTGGTCTTGCTGGACGGGGATGAATTGCGCGAGGTTTTCGGCGCAGTAACGGCCAATTCGAAAAACCACGGGCGTGAAGGGCGATTGGCGCTGGCCATGCAATATGCGCATCTGTGCAAAGTCATTGCGACGCAAGGGCAAACAGTCGTGATCGCAACGATTTCACTGTTTCGTGAGGTTCATGCCTGGAACCGTGCCCATTTACCTCGTTACTTCGAGGTTTACTTGAAAGTGCCCGTACAAGAATTGCGCCGTCGAGACCCCAAGGGCATATACCGACGGTTTGACGCGGGTGAGTTGCACAATGTCGCGGGACTGGATTTGTCGATTGATGAACCGGACGCGGCAGACTGGTTAGTGCCGTTCGAACCTGAGCGCTGCGTAGAAATATTGGCCGATAACTTGTTAGATCAATTTTATAAAAGGAATTGGATATGAAGACCGAATGGGATTACACAACGCTGGCTGACGCTTATTTGAAACGTCCCGATTACGCTGATGCTGCAATCGACGCAATGCTTGCGATTGCAGGTGCCGAGAAAGGCGACAAATTTTGCGATGTCGGCGCAGGCGTTGCGCACTTGACCCTGATGCTGGCCACTCGTGGTCTGGATGTCGTGGCCGTAGAACCGAACGATGCGATGCGAGCCAATGGCGTCAAGCGTACAGCCGAGCTGGCCAATGTCAGTTGGTACGAAGGAACCGGCGAAGCCACGGGGCAAGCATCCAGCGCTTTCGATATGGTCACCTTTGGCAGTTCTTTTAACGTCTGCGACCGCCAGCAGGCGCTCAAGGAAACCGCACGTATCCTTAAACCTCGAGGCTGGTTCGCCTGCATGTGGAACCATCGCCATCTTGAGGACCCTGTTCAGGCCCGGATCGAAGCCATCATCAAGGAACGGGTACAGGATTACGGCTATGGCACTCGTCGTGAAGATCAAACCGCGGTCATCGATGCCAGTGCGCTGTTCGGGCCTGTGGTTCATCTGGATTCGCGCGTCATGCATGAGCAGACCATTGAGGAGTGCCTCGAGGCCTGGCGTTCCCACGCCACGCTGGAGCGGCAAGCCGGTGCGAAATTCCATGAGGTCATCAGTGCGATTGATGACTATCTGAAAAGCCTCGATACGCCGTCGATCCAGATTCCGTACTCGACCAATATTTGGGTGGCTCAGTTGAGATAATGCAGATGGCGCTGCATTTCTCGACCAAGGCTGGCACATTGACCTGCCTGCAACATCGACTCAAGTCGGCTCGTATTGCGCCGTTGCTGTCCTTCACCGTGGGCGATTGGGCCCTCGGCGGGGATGCCTGTTTTCGTGATATCCAGGGGCAAATCGGGGTAGGTCCCTGGATCGTTCGGTCCAGTTGCCTGCGCGAGGATGGCGAGCAAGCCTCAAGTGCGGGGGCCTTTCTTTCGATCCCTGACGTCAACGATGCGGGGTTGGTATCGGCTGTTGAAAAAGTCATCGCAAGCTATGGCGATGTTAATCCGGCAGACGAAGTACTGATTCAACCGATGCTGGAAAACGTGGTTCGATCCGGCGTTGCGTTTTCTCACGATCCGAATACGTGTGCACCCTACAGGATGGTGAACTGGTCGGAAGGCAGTGACACGGCCTCTGTCACCAGTGGTATGGGCGGTCGATTGTGGCAGCAGGCGGCACATAGCAAAGTGCCGCCACCGCCCTGCATTGCCCCGATGATTGTGTTGCTCGAGGAATTGCTGGCGCTTTTTGACGATACGCCGGTTGATTGCGAGTTCGCGGTAACGGACGAAGGAGAAGGCGAAGTACTGTGGCTGTTACAAGCACGTCCATTGATCTTGCCAACACGTCCGGAGTCAGGCGAAACACAGGCAGTGCGCCTTGAAAGTATCCAGCGCAAGGTGGAGCGGGGTATGCGTGCGCACCCGTTCCTGATGGGGCAGCGTACCGTCTATGGCGTGATGCCGGACTGGAATCCCGCGGAGATTATCGGTATCCGTCCCAAACCGCTGGCACTCTCGCTCTACCGCGATCTGGTGACTGACTCGATCTGGGCCTACCAACGCCACAATTACGGTTACCGCAACTTGCGCAGTTTCCCGCTGATGCCGCATTTCATCGGGCTGCCCTATATCGATGTGCGCTTGTCGTTCAACTCGTTCATTCCAGCGGACCTTGATGAAGGGCTGGCCGGGCGGTTGGTCGATCACTATATCGATCGTCTGCTGGCCGAGCCGACGCTGCACGACAAGGTGGAGTTCGAGATCGTGTTCTCGTGCTACACGCTGGATTTGTCACAGCGACTGGAGCGTCTGGCCGATGCCGGTTTCCAGGAACACGAGTTGGAGGCCATCAGCACCAGCTTGCGCAAGCTGACCAATCGCATTGTTCATCCCAAGGACGGCTTATGGCGCGCTGATGCCAATAAGCTGGACATGCTCAATGCGCGACGTGAAGCATTGCTGGCATCCAATGCCGACCCCCTGGAGCGGATTTACTGGCTGCTTGAAGATGCCAAGCGCTACGGCACTTTGCCATTCGCCGGCCTGGCGCGTGCCGGCTTCGTCGCCGTGCAAATGCTCAAGTCGCTGGTGTCGGTGGGGGTATTCTCGCAAGCTGACTACGATGGCTTCATGGCTGGTGTATCAACCGTCAGCGGCCAGTTGGCACGCGACCGAGCGGTATTGGACAAGACCGCATTCCTTGCGCGCTATGGGCATTTGCGCCCGGGCACCTATGACATCCTTTCGCCTCGTTACGATGAGGCTCCGGAACTCTACTTCGACTGGACTCAGCGTCCATCCGCCCCGGAGCCGCTCCAACCTTTTTCACTGACGCTCCCACAGATGCGCGAAATCGTGAAGCAACTCGAGGCACACGGCTTACAGCCTGACCCCGTGGGATTGCTGGACTTCATGCAAGCGGGCATCGAACTGCGCGAACTGGCCAAATTTCATTTCACCCGCAATCTCTCGGATGCCCTGGCATTGATTGCCCAGGTAGGCGCCCAGCACGGCATTGGGCGCGAAGAGATGGCCTATTGCGATATCAGTGTTTTCAAGGAGCTGCATGTGGCAGCCGCAGACCCGAAAGACGTGATATTGCGCAGCATTGAACAAGGCAAGGCTCGCTACGAACAGACCCTCAAGATATCGCTGCCGCCGGTCATAACCCGGCCGGAAGATATCTGGTCCTTCGAGTGGCCGGAAACAGCGCCCAATTTCATTACTCAGAAACAGGTGACTGCGCCAGTGGTCAGCAGTGATGACCGAAACCGGCTGGCCGGGGCGATTGTTTGCATTCCCAATGCGGACCCCGGATTTGACTGGTTGTTTGCCTACCCGATTGCCGGATTGATAACGGCTTGGGGAGGCGCCAACTCGCACATGGCGATCCGTGCCGGCGAACTTGGGCTGCCAGCGGTCATTGGTGCCGGTGAAGTGCTTTACCGCCGATGGTCAGTGGCTCAACGTTTGCATTTGAACTGTCCAGGGCGCTGGGTGGAGATACTGATATGAAGGTGGTGGCCATCAGTCAGCGCGTGGACGTTTTCCCTGAGCGCGGCGAAAGTCGAGATGCGCTCGACCAGCGGCTGGTCGCTTTTCTCCTGGCCGCCGGATGTTTGCCCGTGCCGGTACCCAACGGGATGTGCCGGCGAGCGCTTGAAGATTGGCTAGGCGCTGTGGCACCCCGGGCAATCCTGCTGTCGGGAGGAAATGACATAGGCCAATGCACAACTCGCGACCTGACTGAAGGCAGGCTGCTTGAGCATGCACGGTCTGCAAACCTGCCAGTGCTCGGAATATGCCGGGGCATGCAGATGATTGCACACTGGTCAGGCGGCGCGCTCAAGCCGGTTACAGGCCATGTGCGGGTCCGCCACCCACTGTCGGGACAGATCAATGTCCAGGTGAACAGTTATCACCGTTTAACGCTTGCCGATTGCCCGGATGGTTTTGAGGTCCTGGCGCGCAGTGAAGATGGCGAAATCGAAGCGATCCGACATGCCAGCCTGTCGTGGGAGGGCTGGATGTGGCACCCCGAGCGTGAGGACGTTTTTGCATTGCATGACCTTCAACGGTTGAAGAGTTTGTTCGGGGTATGAGTCTCTCTATCAGGCTGTGCGGACTTTCCATCCAGGTGACGCAAGGCTACACCCGATTCGCCAAGGCGATTTCCTGTCGAAGTTTCAAGAGGTAGAACGGTTGTGAAAGCCATTATCTTGGCTGCCGGGCGTGGCAGTCGCATGAAAAGTCTTACAGATGAGTGTCCGAAGTGCCTGGTCGAGTTGCGAGGCAGGCCCCTGCTGCATTGGCAACTCCAGGCGTTGCGCGACGCAGGCATTCAAGAGATCGCCATCGTTACGGGCTACAAGCGCGAACTGCTGGCAGACCAGGGGTTGATCGAGTTCCATAATCCACGTTGGGCACAGACCAACATGGTGTCGTCATTGGCCTGTGCTGAAGCCTGGCTTGAGGACTCACCGTGCATCGTGAGTTACTCCGACATCTTTTACAGCCCCGCTGCAGCCCAGTCGTTGATGGCAAGCGAAGCCGCTCTGTCCGTCACTTACGATCCGAATTGGCTCGCGCTCTGGACTCAACGTTTTGGCGATCCGTTGCTGGATGCCGAAACATTCCGCCTGTCCACTACCGGCACCTTGGCCGAAATCGGCAATAAACCGAAATCGGCAGATGATGTTCAGGGCCAATACATGGGGCTCTTGCGCTTCACGCCAGAAGGTTGGGCAGAAGTCGTCCGGCTACGTTCGGGGCAGACGCCGGAGCAGCGTGACAAAGTGCATATGACACACACTCTTCAGCAAGTGATAGACGCGGGGCGGGTCCCGATTCAAGCGCTTGCGTATACCGCAGAGTGGGGAGAGGTGGACTCTGGCGAGGATCTTGCGTTGTATCAATGATCGGCACCCACCGCGCCGGCACACGTGACTGCGTTGCACTGTGCTGGCCTCGATATCACTCGCGTGCAGCGACGCACGTCCACCTCGGTCCACCTGTTAGACTGCCCGGACTTTTCGAATGGAATCGACATCATGTCCCTTCTACGCGTTCTTTTTGCTGGTGCAGTCATGACCCTCACGACGGTGGTCATCGGGGCAGTTGCATCATTTGCCATCGCGTCCACGCCGACAACCTTTCCTGACGCCCAAGCCAGTGATCCTGCGAAACTCGGCTGGATGGTCGGCTCTCCACCCCCGGCCGATCGCACCGTGCGTTTCGAAGACGGCAGTTACTTCCAGTTTCCGGCGATGCGCTGGAGCGTTTCGAACTTTCGCCAACTGATGCCTACGATCAATGTTTCACGAGGCCTCGGTGCACCGTTTCCATTGGAGTCGAGACCGCGGCAAGACATTGATGCGATCACCTTCACGCCGCTCGGCGCGAAGACCTCGATGACCTGGCAGCAATCCCTCGCCGCCACCTACACCGACGGCATTGTGGTGATGCATCGCGGCAAGATCGTCTACGAGCGTTACTTCGGCGTTTTCAAGCCCGAGGGCCAGCACGCCGCGATGTCGGTGACCAAGTCTGTGATCGGTACGCTGGCGGCGACGCTGGTGGCCGAGGGGCGAATCGATGCAAACCAGCACGTGTCTTTCTACGTTCCCGAACTGGCCGCTTCCGCATTTGGCAGCGCGACGGTGCGGCAGGTACTCGACATGACCAGCGGTCTCAACTACAGCGAGGACTATGCCGACCCGAACGCCGAGGTCTGGGCTCACGCAAACGCTGGCAGCCCGTTACCCAAGCCCAAGGACTACAGCGGTCCACGCAGTTACTACGAATTTTTGCAGACGGTGCAAGCGCAGGGTGAGCATGGCAAGGCGTTCGCCTATAAAACCGTTAACACTGACGTACTGGGCTGGATCATCGCACGCGCCACCGGGCGCAACGTCGCGCAATGGTTGTCGGAACGGATCTGGAGTCGCTTGGGTGCAGAGCAGGACGCCTATTTCACTGTGGATTCGATTGGCACTCCCTTTGCCGGTGGTGGTTTGAACACCGGTTTGCGGGACCTGGCCCGGTTTGGCGAGATGCTGCGTAACGATGGTGCGTTCAACGGTCAGCAAATCGTGCCCAAGGCGGTGGTGGACGACATCCGGCGCGGGGGTGACAAGCAGGTTTTTGCCCAGGCGGGGTATGCGTTGCTCAACGGCTGGAGCTATCGATCGATGTGGTGGGTGACGAACAAGGACGGTGGGGCGTTCATGGCGCGCGGGGTCCATGGGCAACGTATCTATGTCGACCCGAAGGCCGAGATGGTGATTGTTCGCTACGCATCGCATCCGGTTGCCAGCAACTCCGCCAACGATCCTGTGACGTTGCCGGCATTTGATGCGCTGGCCCAACACCTGAGCAAAAAGGAACGCCAATGATCACCACCACCACCCACGCCATCGAAGGCCGACAAATCACCGCCTACCTGGATATCGTCAGCGCTGAGTCTGTACAAGGCGTCAACGTGGTACGTGATGTCTTCGCCGGGATGCGCGACTTCTTCGGTGGTCGTTCCCAGACATTGGAGCGTGCGTTGCAGGAAGCGCGAATCCAGGCCACTGACGAAATCAAGGAGCGGGCCCGGGCGCTTCAAGCGGATGCGCTGGTGGGGCTTGATTATGAGATCAGCATGCCGGCGGGCAAGGGTGGAATGGTCGTGGTGTTTGTCACCGGTACGGCGGTGAAACTGAGGTGACGCTTAGGCCATTCGTCGGGCATCCGCAAGACTGAACAACAAGTCCAGTAATGACCGGCTAGTCTCAAACGCTTGGTGATGGGTATTTTCCAGGCAAAGGGCTTGCCGGTATCGATCACTCATTTGAGAAGGGGGTGAAGAGATGGCTGATCCGTATATCGAAGACGACGGCGCAGAGTTTCCGATCAACAATTGCGTGCAGTGTGGACAGACGGTCTATGTTGCGAGTTTCG
>Ga0302168_1000144_pt1 | contig 17691 bp, 14 predicted proteins | sample I_Fen_N1_2_FD_193494 | JGI IMG/M metagenome (GOLD analysis project Ga0302168, IMG submission 193494) | Peat permafrost microbial communities from Stordalen Mire near Abisko, Sweden - I_Fen_N1_2 | ecosystem: Environmental > Terrestrial > Soil > Wetlands > Permafrost | place: Sweden: Abisko...
TTCGCTTGGAAATCTTTAACAACTTCAACCACTTGCGCTTCCGATCACTCGGTAGCGGGAGGCGAATTGTACAGCGTTACACGCTGCTGTCAACACCTCTTTTTCAACTCCTTTTGGGCTTCGATGAACTGAAGCCGCTCACTGTCGAAAACTGCGTAACTCTTTGTTTACCAAGGAGTTTTCCGTTTCGACTGCGCCGGAAGTGGGGCGAATTATAGACATCCAGAATCTGACGTCAACCTTTAATTTCACAATTCTGTCATATGAGTCAAAAAAACCCGAAAACACAAAGGCCGGCCCCAAGGGGCCGGCCTTCTTCCCTTCTACTTACAAGCTAGGGAATGCGAATTGCGACGCTTCATGGCTCGCACGTTGCGGCCAGCGCTGGGTGATGGCTTTGCGGCGAGTGTAGAAACGCACACCGTCCGGACCATAGGCATGCAGGTCGCCGAACAGCGAACGCTTCCAGCCGCCGAAGCTGTGATAAGCCACCGGCACCGGCAACGGTACGTTAACGCCGACCATGCCCACTTCGATCTCATCGCAGAACAACCGCGCTGCTTCACCATCACGGGTGAAAATACAGGTGCCGTTGCCATACTCGTGATCGTTGATCAGCTGCATCGCCTCTTCCAGGCTATTCACCCGAACGACGCACAGCACTGGCCCGAAGATTTCTTCTTTATAGATGCGCATCTCTGGCGTGACGTTATCGAACAGGCAACCACCCAGGAAGAAACCTTCCTCATGACCGGCCACGCTCAAACCACGACCATCAACCACCAGGGTCGCGCCGGAAGAAACGCCGTCTTCAACATAACCACTGACCTTGTCCCGCGCCTGACCGGTGACCAGCGGCCCCATGTCCAAGCCGCAAGTAGTGCCCGCACCGATTTTCAGCGCCTTGATCTGCGGCACCAGTTTTTCCACCAGCGCATCCGCCACCTGGTCACCGACGCACACCGCCACCGAGATCGCCATGCAACGCTCGCCGCAAGAACCGTAGGCCGCGCCCATCAGTGCGCTGACCGCGTTATCCAGGTCCGCATCCGGCATCAGCACCGCATGGTTCTTCGCGCCGCCCAGTGCCTGAACACGTTTGCCGCGCTTGGTGCCTTCGGCGTAGATGTATTCGGCAATCGGCGTCGAACCGACGAAGCTCAGCGCCTTGACTTCCGGCGCTTCGATCAGCGCATCCACCGCAGTCTTGTCACCGTGCACAACGTTCAGCACACCTTTAGGCAGACCGGCTTCCAGCAACAGTTGAGCGATCAGCAACGTGGAGCTCGGATCGCGTTCGGACGGCTTGAGGATAAAGCAGTTGCCGCAGACGATTGCCAGCGGATACATCCACAGCGGCACCATCGCCGGGAAGTTGAACGGGGTAATACCGGCCACCACGCCCAACGGCTGGAAGTCCGACCAGGCATCAATGTTCGGCCCGACGTTACGGCTGTATTCACCCTTGAGGATTTCCGGCGCCGCACACGCGAACTCGACGTTCTCGATACCGCGCTTCAATTCGCCCGCCGCGTCTTCCAGGGTTTTGCCGTGCTCTTCGCTGATCAGCTGAGCAATGCGTGCTTCGTTCTGTTCCAGCAGTTGCTTGAAGCGAAACATCACCTGGGCACGTTTGGCCGGCGGTGTGTTGCGCCACGCCGGGAATGCGGCCTTGGCCGAGTCGATGGCTTTCTGAATGGTTTCGCGGCTGGCCAATGGCAGCTTGTGGATCGCCTGGCCGGTAGACGGGTTGAACACGTCGGCCGTGCGACCGTCTTCGGTCACCAGTTCGCCATTGATCAAATGCGGGATAAGGCTCATGTAACGCTCCTGAAAAGTTGCCCACAGGCGCCCCGTTAAAGGACGCCTCTATATAGAAGAGAAAATCAGTCGATCTTGTTCAGCACTTCGCCGACCGCGTCGAACAGACGATCAAGGTCTTGCGGCTTGCTGTTGAAGGTTGGGCCGAACTGCAGGGTGTCGCCGCCGAAGCGCACATAGAACCCCGCTTTCCACAGCGCCATACCCGCTTCGAATGGACGCACGATCGCGTCGCCATCACGCGGCGCGATCTGAATCGCACCGGCCAGGCCGAAGTTACGAATGTCGATGATGTTCTTCGAACCTTTCAGACCGTGCAGCGCATTTTCGAAATGCGGCGCCACCTCGGCCACGCTCTGCACCAGGTTTTCCTTTTGCAGCAGGTCGAGTGCTGCCAGGCCAGCGGCGCACGCCACCGGGTGCGCGGAGTAGGTGTAGCCGTGCGGGAATTCCACCGCGTACTCAGGCGTCGCCTGGTTCATGAAGGTCTGGTAGATCTCGGAGCTGGCAATCACCGCGCCCATCGGGATTGCGCCGTTGGTGACTTGCTTGGCGATGCACATCAGGTCCGGGGTTACGCCGAAGGTATCGGCACCGAACATTTTGCCGGTACGGCCGAAACCGGTGATCACTTCGTCGAACACCAGCAGGATGTTGTGCTGATCGCAGATCTCGCGCAGACGCTTGAGGTAACCCTGTGGCGGAACCAATACGCCAGCGGAACCGGCCATCGGCTCAACGAATACCGCGGCGATGTTCGACGCGTCGTGCAGTTCGATCAACTTCAGCAGTTCATCGGCCAAAGCAATACCACCCAGCTCCGGCATGCCGCGAGAGTAGGCATTGCTCGCCAGCAAAGTGTGCGGCAGATGATCAACATCCATCATCGCCTGACCGAACATCTTGCGGTTGCCGTTCACGCCACCGAGGCTGGTGCCGGCGATGTTCACACCGTGGTAACCACGGGCGCGACCGATCATTTTGGTCTTGGTGGCCTGACCTTTCAGGCGCCAGTAAGCGCGGACCATTTTCACGGAGGTGTCCGCACACTCGGAACCCGAGTCGGTGAAGAACACGTGATTCAGGTTGCCCGGAGTCAGGTCAGTGATTTTCTCGGCTAATTGGAACGACAGCGGATGGCCGTACTGGAAGCCTGGCGAGTAGTCGAGCGTGCCCAATTGCTTGGCGACCGCTTCCTGTATTTCCTTGCGGGTGTGCCCGGCGCCACAGGTCCACAGACCGGATAGCGAGTCATAGACTTTGCGGCCCTTGTCGTCGGTCAGCCAGCTGCCTTGCGCCGCCACGATCAGACGCGGGTCGCGCTGGAAGTTACGGTTGGCGGTATAGGGCATCCAGTGAGCATCAAGCTTGAGCTGGCTGGCTAGGGAAGACGGGGCGTTTTCAGGCAAGTTCATGGGCAAAACCTCGCAGGCAATAAGCGGCATAGAGATCAAAAGCGTTCTTGCAGCTAAATTGCCACGAGGATAAAGTCTGTGAAATCCAACTTTTCTAACGTTCAGTCAGGCCGCTACTAAACTATGAGCACGCGTCGTCCCGATCCACTGGCGCAAGTCAGCGACTTTGATATCCGCTTGTTGCGCATCTTTCGCAGCGTGGTCGAGTGCGGCGGCTTCTCGGCGGCGGAAAGTGTGCTGGGGATCGGGCGCTCGGCCATCAGCCAGCAAATGAGCGATCTGGAACAACGCCTGGGCTTGCGGTTATGCCAACGCGGACGCGCCGGTTTCTCCCTGACCGAAGAAGGTCGCGAGGTGTACCAATCGGCCTTACAGCTATTGAGTGCGCTTGAAAGTTTTCGCACCGAGGTCAATGGTCTGCACCAACACTTGCGTGGCGAATTGACCATTGGCCTGACCGACAACCTGGTCACCCTCCCCCACATGCGTATCACCCACGCCTTGGCACAATTGAAGGAGCGCGGCCCCGACGTGCAGATTCAGATCCGCATGATCGCGCCCAATGAAGTGGAGCAAGGTGTGCTGGATGGCCGCTTGCACGTTGGCGTCGTGCCACAAGCCAGCGCGCTGTCGGGGCTGGAATATCAACCGCTGTATAGCGAGCGCTCGCTGCTGTATTGCGCGGTTGGGCATCCGCTGTTTTATGTCGACGACAAACAACTCGACGATGACCGCCTCAACAGTCAGGACGCGATCGCGCCAACCTTCCGACTGCCAGCGGACATCCAGGCCCATTACCAGGCGCTCAACTGCACCGCCAGTGCTTCGGACCGGGAGGGCATGGCGTTCCTGATCCTGACCGGCCGCTACATCGGCTATCTGCCGGATCATTACGCCAGCCTCTGGGTGCAACAAGGCCGCTTGCGTGCGCTGAAACCGAAGGCACGCTTCTACGACCTGAGCCTTGCATCGGTCACGCGCAAGGGCCGTCGCCCACATCTGGTTCTGGAAAGTTTCCTGGAAAGCCTCGCCGCGACGCGCTGAACAACCGAAGAAACCTGTAGGAGCAGAGCTTGCTCGCGATAGCGGCATAACATTCCACATCGATGGTGACAGACCTGAGGCCATCGCGAGCAAGCTCGGCTCCTACAAGTACAAAGGGTTTTATCGACCCGGGACTTGTCTGAAGCCCGTGGGTGCGCTATCAACGCACTGGTTGCACCCACCTACTTGTCTGGAAGTGCCTATGACCTTTGAAGTCCCAGCTCACGGCGGTAAACCTGCCAGCCGCATTCGTCAGAAGAACGAAGAGACCATCATCAAAGCCGCCGAAGACGAGTTCGCCCGTCACGGGTTCAAAGGCACCAGCATGAACACCATCGCCCAGAATGCCGGGTTGCCCAAGGCAAACCTGCATTACTACTTCACCAACAAACTCGGTTTGTACGTGGCGGTGCTGAGCAACATCATCGAATTGTGGGACAGCACCTTCAACACCTTGACGGCCGAGGATGATCCGGCCGAGGCATTGACCCGCTACATCCGCGCCAAAATGGAATTCTCCCGGCGCCAGCCACAAGCCTCGCGAGTCTTCGCCATGGAAGTGATCAGCGGCGGCGAGTGCCTGACCGAGTATTTCAACCAGGACTACCGCGCCTGGTTCCAGGGTCGGGCCGCGGTGTTCCAGGCGTGGATCGACGCCGGCAAAATGGACCCGGTCGACCCCGTGAACCTGATCTTCCTGTTGTGGGGCAGCACTCAACATTACGCCGACTTCGCGACCCAGATCTGCCGAGTCAGTGGCCGCACCAAGCTGACCAAACAAGACATGGAAGAAGCCGGTAACAATCTGATCCGCATCATTCTCAAAGGCTGCGGCCTGACCCCTGTTATTTAAGATACCTATGCCTTTTACCCTCAGCGACTTTTGCGAATACCGCGAAGAGATTCGCAAAAGCCGCTTCATCACCTTCGCCGCGCCGATCTCAAGCCCGGCTGACGCCCAGGCGTTTCTCGAACAGCACAGTGACCTCAATGCTTCGCACAATTGCTGGGCGTGGAAACTCGGCGACCAGTACCGCAGTAACGACGATGGTGAACCCGGCGGCACCGCTGGCCGGCCGATTCTGGCGGCGATCGAAGCGCAGGACTGCGACCAGGTCGCGGTGCTGGTGATTCGTTGGTACGGCGGCATTCAATTGGGCACCGGCGGCCTCGCCCGTGCCTATGGCGGCGGTGCCAACAAGTGCCTGCAAGCGGCACCCAAGGTTGAGCTGATCAGCCGAGTGCCCGTCAGTTGCGCCTGCGCCTTTGGTGAATTGGCGCTGGTGAAAATTCGTGTGATGGAACTGGGCGGGCTGATCGTGGATGAAACGTTCACCGCCAACGGCGTTGAACTGCAATTGGCCGTGGGAAAAGCGCAGATCCCTGCCCTGCAAACGCACCTGGCGGATTTGAGTCGCGGACGCATTGTGTTGCAGCACTGAGCGCACCAACACCGTTCACCCTTATTCCGTCGACGTCGGGATTTTGCCCACATCTACTGTGCACCCGGCTGTGGATAACCTGAGCACATGTGCCTGTAACCCTTCTGTCATGCGGGTTTGCGGGCATTGTTCATTTTTCGTCCAATTTGCCATCACCAACGTTAAATTCACGTAAAAACAAACAGTTAGCGCGGGTTATCACCTTTAGAAGATAGCCGCACAGTGCTTATGCCCGCCCATTGAGCTTGCGCACAAATACTGTGGAGCAATCTGTGGATAACCCGTTCATGGTCGTCGCGGCCCCATATCCGGCATGGCTTGCGGGCTACTGTTCATTTTTTAACCAGTTGCCTGCGAGCAAAACTGGAGCCTGATCAACAGCTTCGCCCTCAAGTGGTGCCTGATTCAGCGTCGATAGATCGCAACGCATTGTCCTTGAGGCCTGTGGTTGCGCGGATTTTCAGCTTTCCTGACCCAATGGCCAGGAAATTGCTTTATCCACAGGCATCACGCCCATCGACCCGAGTCAGTCATGCCCAACCCCGTGCCGATCCCCGATCAAACGCCCCGTCTGCAATTGCGCCACATCAGCAAACGCTATCCCGGATGCCTGGCCAACGACGCCATCGACCTGACCATTGCGCCTGGCGAAATCCATGCCCTGCTCGGGGAAAACGGTGCCGGCAAAAGTACGCTGATGAAGATCATCTACGGCGTCACCCAGGCCGATTCCGGGGAGATGACCTGGCAAGGGCAACGCGTGAACATACGCAACCCTTCCCAGGCCCGGGGTCTTGGGATCGGCATGGTGTTCCAGCATTTCTCGCTGTTCGAGACATTGAGCGTGGCACAGAACATCGCCCTGGCGATGGGCGCAGCGGCCGGCACACCGAAACAGCTTGAACCGAAAATTCGTGAAGTGTCCCGCCGTTATGGCATGGCGCTGGAGCCCGAGCGACTTGTCCACAGCCTGTCGATTGGCGAGCGGCAACGGGTGGAAATCATTCGCTGCCTGATGCAAGACATCCGTCTGTTGATCCTTGATGAACCGACCTCGGTACTGACCCCGCAAGAAGCCGAAGAACTGTTCATCACCTTGCGCCGACTCGCGGCCGAGGGCTGCAGCATTCTGTTTATCAGCCACAAACTCGGTGAAGTCCGGGCGCTGTGCCACAGCGCCACCGTGTTGCGCGGCGGTCGAGTGGCCGGGCATTGCCAGCCGGCCGAATGCTCGGACCGGCAATTGGCGCGACTGATGGTCGGCGAAGCCGCCGAGACGATTACGGATTATCCGAAGGTGGTGGGCGGCGGGGTGTTTCTCAGCGTCAGCCAGTTGTCCTGGCACAATTCCGATCCGTTCGGCTGCTCGCTGAAGGAGGTTGATCTTGAAGTGCGCAGGGGTGAAATCGTCGGCATCGCCGGTGTCGCGGGCAATGGTCAGGATGAATTGCTGGCGTTGCTTAGCGGCGAAGAACGGCTGACCCGCAACGCCGGCGAAACGATCCGTTTTGCCGGGCAACCGATCGCTCATTTGCGACCGGATGCTCGACGCAAACTCGGCCTGGCCTTCGTCCCCGCTGAGCGGCTGGGTCACGGCGCCGTGCCGGAATTGAGCCTCGCCGATAACGCGCTGCTCACAGCGTTTCAACAAGGCCTGGTCAGCAACGGGCTGATCCAGCGCCGCAAGGTCGAAGCGTTGGCCGAAGAAATCATCCGTCGTTTCGGGGTCAAGACGCCCGATGCCCAAACACCGGCCCGCAGCCTGTCCGGCGGTAATTTGCAGAAATTCATCCTCGGCCGGGAAATCCTCCAGCAACCCAGACTGCTGATCGCCGCACACCCGACCTGGGGCGTGGACGTCGGCGCCGCCGCAACCATTCACCGCGCGCTGATTGCCTTGCGCGATGCCGGCGCGGCGATCCTGGTGATCTCCGAAGACCTCGACGAATTGTTCCAGATCAGCGACCGCCTCGGTGCGTTGTGCGGCGGTCGCCTGTCGCCACTCAAGGCGACCGTCGACACGCGACTGATCGACGTCGGCGGCTGGATGGCCGGCCAGTTCGACGCCCCTCACTCATCTGCACCTGCAACGGTTTAACGGAGTTCCACATGCTGCTTTCTCTCGAACCCCGTAGCCAGCAATCACGCCTGATGCTCTGGTGTTCGCCGCTGCTCGCGGCGGCCCTGACGCTGGGCTGTGGCTCATTACTGTTTATCGCGCTGGGCCACGATCCGTTGCTGACCTTGCACACCTTGTTGATCGCACCGATCAGCGACGGGTATGGCGTCTCGGAACTGTTGGTCAAAGCGTTGCCGATTTTGCTCTGTGCATTGGGGCTTGCCGTGGCCTATCAGGCGCGGATCTGGAACATCGGCGCCGAAGGTCAATTGCTGCTCGGCGCCTTGGCCGGCAGTGCCTTGGCGGTGAACATCATCGACCTGCAAAGTCGCTGGGCACTGGTGCTGATCCTGCTGGTCGGCACCCTGGCCGGCGCGGCATGGGCCGGGCTGACCGCGTGGTTGCGCACGCGCTTCAACGCCAATGAAATCCTCACCAGCATCATGCTCAATTACATCGCCCTGAACCTGCTGCTGTTCTGCGTGCATGGGCCGCTCAAGGATCCGGCCGGGTTCAATTTTCCCGAGTCGGCGATGTTCAGTGACTTCAGCCGATTGCCATTGCTGATGGAGGACGGTCGGGTTCACGCCGGGGTGTATTTCGCCTTGCTAGCGTTAGTCGCGGTGTGGGTGTTGTTGCAGAAAAGCTTTATCGGGTTCCAGATCAAAGTGCTGGGGCTGGACAAGCGTGCGGCGGGTTTCGTCGGGTTTCGCGAGAAGCGCCTGATCTGGCTGGCGCTGTTGATCAGCGGCGGTTTGGCGGGCCTGGCCGGCGTGTGTGAGGTGACCGGACCGATCGGCCAATTGGTGCCGCAGGTCTCGCCTGGTTACGGTTACGCCGCGATCACCGTGGCGTTTCTCGGACGACTCAATCCCATCGGCATTCTGTTTTCCAGCCTGTTGATGGCGCTGCTGTACATCGGCGGTGAGAGCGCGCAGATGAGCATGAACCTGCCGCAAGCCATCACCCAATTGTTCCAGGGAATGATGCTGTTTTTCCTGCTGGCCAGCGACGTGCTGATTCTCTACCGACCACGATTGAACCTGCGCTGGGCTCGCCGCGCGCCAGCCACCGTACCTGCAGGAGCGCTGTGATGGATATCGATCTGCTGAGCAATATTTTCTACGCGATGGTCCGTTGCGGCACGCCATTGCTATTGGTGGCGTTGGGTGAATTGATCTGCGAGAAGAGCGGCGTGCTCAACCTCGGCCAGGAAGGGATGATGCTGTTTGGCGCGGTGATTGGTTTTATCGTCGCGCTGAACAGCGGCAACCTGTGGCTCGGCGTGCTGTTGGCGATGCTCGCCGGGATGTTGTTGTCGTCGCTGTTTGCCTTGGTGGCGTTGGTGTTCAACGCCAATCAAGTGGCCACCGGGTTGGCGCTGACGATCTTCGGCGTGGGCCTGTCGACATTTGTCGGGGCGGCATGGGTTGGTAAACCGCTGGCCGGGTTTGAGCCGGTGGCGATTCCTTACTTGAGTGAGATTCCGCTGATCGGGCGGATGCTGTTTGCGCAGGATCTGTTGGTGTATCTGTCATTCGCGCTGTTTGCGCTGGTGGCTTGGCTGATTCTCAAAAGCCGCGTCGGGCTGATCATTCAGGCCGTTGGGGAAAACCCGGACGCAGCCAGTGCGATGGGCTTGCCGGTGTTGGGTGTGCGCACGCTGGCGGTGTTGTTTGGCGGTGCGATGGCCGGGCTGGCCGGGGCGTATCTGTCCCTGGCGTACACACCGATGTGGGCGGAAAACATGAGCGCCGGGCGCGGCTGGATTGCGCTGGCGCTGGTGGTGTTTGCCAGTTGGCGGGTGTGGCGGTTGCTGCTGGGAGCGTATCTGTTCGGGCTCGCCAGCATCCTGCATCTGGTGGCGCAGGGGTTGGGGCTGGCGATTCCGTCGAGCCTGCTGGCGATGTTGCCGTATGTCGCGACGATTGTGGTGTTGGTGTTGTTGTCGCGGGATGCCGTGCGGACGCGGTTGTATGCGCCGGTTTCGTTGGGGCAGCCGTGGCAGGGTGGGCATTAGAGGCTGACCGGACGGGCCCATCGCGAGCAAGCTCGGCTCCTACAGGTTTGGCGCTGCCCCCGTAGGAGCATGGCTTGCCAGCGATGGCTGCCGAACTGGCAACACCTGAGCCACGCCCCACGCCAGCTCAAAGACCAGGAAAACCAACAGCAACGAACTGGCCCCATGCAGCAAGGCATACAACTGCCAAGCCGAAAACAGGAATCTTCCGGCCGCGTCATACCGCCCAAAAACCTGCTGCGGATCACGAATCCGCAGCACCGCCCAAACGCACACAATCGACCCCAACAGATTCGCCATCAGCATGTGCATCGGCTCAAACGCCGGTAGCGTTCCAGGCAAATCCAACGCCTGGCTCAACCCCGTCAATCCTCCATGCAAAACCGCAAAACTCCACGGCGTGACAAACGCCGCTGTCACGATCAAGTCATACCAGGCACTGCCCCGCACCAACCGGCGATATTGCGCTGAAGTCCACATCGGCCCTGCTCCATACATTCGAGGAGCAACAAGGCTAAAGCCTGGAGTATGCTCCAGGGTCAAGCCCTCTCGAGACGTCAACATGCGCATCGGTGAATTAGCCCAGGCCAGCGCCGTCAGCCGCGATACGCTGCGGTTTTACGAGCAACGCGGATTGATCGCGGCGCAACGCAGCGCCAATGGTTATCGCGACTACCCGGCAGACATGGTGCAACTGGTGCAGTACATCAAGACCGCTCAGCGACTGGGTTTTACCCTCGGCGAAATCGGCAACAGCGTCGCAGCAATCTGGCAGTCCCCCGACCCGGACAGCGCCGTCACGCAACTGCTGCAAGACAAACTCAAACTGATCGAAACCCGAATGGATGAACTCGGCGCGTTGCGTCACGAGTTGCAACAACGGCTCGGCCAACGCTGTCCACTGAATCCGTGATCCTCTTTTTTCAAGGAAGCCACTCATGTCCAAGGCAAAAACCGCGCTCATCATCGGAGCCTCCCGAGGCTTGGGCCTCGGCCTGGTGAAAACCCTGCTGGCCGACGGCTGGCAAGTCACCGCCACCGTACGTAACCCACAAAACGCCGAGGCGCTGCAAGCGCTGGGCAAGGTGCGGGTCGAGAAACTCGACATGGACGATCAGTCTGCGGTGATCGCCCTCGCCCAACAGCTCAAAGGTGAAATGTTCGACCTGTTGTTCGTGAATGCCGGGGTCAAGGGTCCGGCAGTTCAAACGCCAGGGGGTGGCGCGACGCTGGCCGACGTCGGGCAACTGTTTTTCACCAATGCGGTGGCGCCGATCAACCTGGCCCAGCGTTTCGTCGCGCAGATCCGTGACGGCAGCGGCGTGCTGGCGTTCATGAGTTCCGGGCTGGGTAGCGTTACTGTGCCGGACGCTCCGGAATTGGCGCTGTACAAGGCCAGTAAAGCCGCGCTGAACTCCATGACCAACAGCTTCGTCACGCAGCTGGGCGAGCAGAAACTCACCGTGCTGTCGCTGCACCCGGGCTGGGTGAAAACAGACATGGGCGGTGAAGGTGCGGACCTGGACGTGGACACCAGCACCCGCGGGCTGGTTGATCAGGTGAACGCCTACACCGGCAAGGGCGGGCATCACTTCATCAATTACAAGGGCGAAACCATTCCCTGGTAACCATGTAGGAGCCGGGCTTGCCCGCGATTGCATCAACTCGGTCCTGCTGACAAACCGAGGTGCCTGCATCGCGGGCAAGTCGAATCGTCGCACCGCCGCTCCTACAGGGATTTGTGTTGTCTGGTCGGGTCGGGCTTGCCCGGCGCTGCGTTTTGTCCGAAACTCCGCACCTCGCCCCCGCGGCGATCCTGGATCAGCAGACAGGGTAATCACTGAGCTGGCAACCCTGAACCCAACTTTCAGAGGAGCCGGCCAACATGCCCGCATCCCGTACCTGGTTAAAAAATCCCCTCGCGATCTTCACTGCCAATGGGCTCGATGCCCGTGGCGGCCTGGTGGTGCAAGACGGTGTGATCGTCGAAGTGCTCGCCGCCGGCCAGCAACCGTCCACGCCCTGTGGACAAGTATTCGATGCCCGCGAGCATGTGATCCTGCCGGGGCTGATCAACACCCATCACCATTTCTACCAAACCCTGACCCGCGCCTGGGCGCCGGTGGTCAATCAGCCGTTGTTCCCGTGGCTGAAAACCCTGTACCCGGTGTGGGCCCGCCTCACCCCGGAAAAACTTGCCCTCGCCACCAAAGTCGCGCTGGCCGAGTTGCTGCTATCCGGCTGCACCACCGCCGCCGATCACCATTACCTGTTTCCCGAAGGCCTGGAAAACGCGATCGACGTGCAAGTCGAAAGCGTCCGCGAACTGGGCATGCGCGCCATGCTCACCCGCGGTTCCATGAGCCTCGGCGAGAAGGACGGCGGCCTGCCACCGCAGCAGACCGTGCAGGAAGGCGAAGTCATTCTCGACGATAGCCAGCGCTTGATCGCCGAGTACCACGAACGCGGTGACGGTGCGCAAATCCAGATCGCCCTCGCACCATGCTCGCCGTTCTCGGTGACCCCGGAAATCATGTCCGCCAGTGCTGAACTGGCGAACAAACTCGACGTGCGCCTGCACACCCACCTGGCCGAAACCCTCGACGAAGAAGAGTTCTGCCTGCAACGTTTCGGCCTGCGCACCGTGGATTATCTGGACAGTGTCGGCTGGCTCGGCCCGCGTACGTGGCTGGCTCACGGCATCCATTTCAACCCGGACGAAATCGCCCGCCTAGGCGCCGCCGGCACCGGCATTTGCCATTGCCCAAGCTCGAACATGCGCCTCGCTTCGGGCATCTGTCCGACGCTGGACCTCACTGCTGCGGGTGCGTTGCTCGGGCTGGGCGTGGACGGTTCAGCGTCCAACGATGCGTCGAACATGATGCTCGAAACCCGCCAGGCGCTGTACATCCAGCGCCTGCGTTATGGCGCGGAGAAGATCACGCCGGAGCTGGTGCTGGGCTGGGCGACCAAGGGCTCGGCGAGTTTGCTGGGGCGTACCGATATCGGTGAGCTGGCGGTGGGCAAGCAGGCGGATCTGGCGTTGTTCAAACTCGATGAGCTGCGCTTCTCCGGCAGCCATGACCCAGTGTCGGCACTGCTGCTGTGCGGCGCGGATCGGGCGGATCGGGTGATGGTTGGCGGCAAATGGCGAGTGATCGATGGGCAGGTTGAGGGGCTGGACCTCAAAGGCCTGATTGCCGATCACAGCCAGGCTGCTCGCCAATTGATCGCCGGTACCTGATCGGACGCCAATCGCGGGCAAGCCTTGCTCCTACAGGTTTGCATGCGTCGTGAGAACGACGCTGTACCGTAGGAGCATGGCTTGCCCGCGATACTTTCAAAGCCCCAATAACGACAACATGATGAATGTCGCGAACAGCACAAAGTGGGTCATCCCTTCGATGGCGTTGGTTTCGCCATCGTTGAGGTTGATCGCACTCACGATCAACGTCAGGAAGATCATCACCGTCTGCACCGGTGTCATTGCCATTTGAAACGGCTGACCGGTATACAGCGCCATCGCTTCCATCACCGGCACCGTCAGGATCACCGTCGACAAAGACGCGCCCATCGCGATGTTGACTACCGACTGCATCCGATTGGCCAGCGCCGCGCGCAATGCCGTCAGAATCTCCGGTGCCGCCGAAATGGCCGCCACCAGAATCGCCGTGATCACCGGCGGAGCGCCCGTCCCTTCCAGCCCCAGATCGAGGGTCTTGGACATTACTTCAGCCAGCGCACCAATCACCACCACGCCAAACACCAACGTGCCGATACTCAGCGCCACATTGACCGGCTCAGGTTCCTCTTCCGGGACTTTCCGGCGGCGTTTTTCCGGGTAGCTGTAGCTGAAAAAGTAACTGTGCGGCCCGACCTGCATCCGCAGGAACAACGCATAGAGCACGACCATCGCACCGATGGTGAAGCCCGAATACAGCTTCCAGTTGGCCTCGGGAATGAACTCCGGCACCACCATCGACACGCCCATTGCGGTAAGGATCATCACGCTGTAGCTGCGCGCCGAATCATCGTTGTAGGACTGCTCACCGTGCTTGAGCCCGCCCATCAACGCGGCGAGGCCGAGGATGCCGTTGATGTCGAGCATGACGGCCGAGTAAATCGTGTCGCGCACCAAAGTGGACGAGGCTTCGTTGCTCATCATGATCGCCAGGATCACCACTTCCACCAGCACGGCGGCCAGCGTCAGGATCATCGTGCCGTAGGGGTCGCCGACTTTTTCCGCCAACAGCTCGGCGTGATGGGCAACGCGCATGGAGGCGGCGACGATGAATGCAATCAACACCAGCCCGGCGCCCAGCGCGACCGGCTGGCCGCTGTGGAGCATCCAGTGCTCCAGTGGGTAAGCGACGACGGCGGCGAGCACGGCCAGCAGCAGAAATGTTTCTTGCTTGAGGTGTGTGAACATTGCGGGCCTTTTTGTGCAGTGAAGCGAAAGCAGAGTGATGAGCTACTGACTGCGGTGCAGCGCTAACGTTTCGTTACACCTTAGCGCACCAGTGAATGGCAGCTGCGTCAGGTCATGCACTTTTATCGGCCTTGCGGGCCTCATCGCGGGCAAGCCTTGCTCCTACAGGATTTGTGGTGCCCCCAATCCTGCGATCAACACAAACCTGTAGGAGCAAGGCTTGCCCGCGATGGCTGTTACACGATTTCGACGTTTGTTGTCCTGTTGGTCAGTAATTTGCATTGACCCTGCCAACCTCAAAAACAAATGGAGTTGGAATTCATGCATAAACGTCCGCTGAAGAAGCTGCTTTGCGCCGTCGCCACCACCATCGGTCTGAGCGCCAGCCTGACCGCCAGTGCAGCCGACCCGCTGAAAGTCGGCTTCGTCTATATCGGTCCGATCGGTGACCACGGCTGGACGTATCAGCATGAGCAGGGGCGTAAGGCGTTGGCCGAAAAATTCGGCGACCAGATCACCACCAACTATGTGGAGAACGTCGCCGAAGGCGCCGATGCCGAGCGGGTGATTCGCAACATGGCCAAGGACAACTACGACCTGATCTTCACCACCTCCTTCGGCTACATGAACCCGACCCTGAAAGTCGCCAAGCAATTTCCCAAGGTCACCTTCGAACACGCCACTGGCTACAAACAGGACAAGAACCTCGGCACCTACCTGGCGCGCACCTATGAAGGTCGCTACGTCGGCGGTTTCCTCGCGGCGAAGATGACCAAGACCAAGAAGATCGGTTATGTCGCGTCCTTCCCGATCCCGGAAGTGATCCGCGACATCAACGCCATTCAACTGGCCCTGAACAAGTACAACCCCGGCACCGAGATCAAAGTGGTGTGGGTCAACTCGTGGTTCGACCCGGGCAAGGAAGCCGACGCCGCCAACGCGCTGATCGACCAGGGCGTGGACGTGGTGTTCCAGCACACCGACAGCCCGGCGCCGATCCAGGCGGCTGAACGTCGCGGCGTGTATGCCGTCGGCTACGCTTCGGACATGGCGCATTTCGGGCCGAAAGCGGTGCTGACGTCCATCGTCAACGACTGGGGTCCGCATTACGTTCAAGCGACCCAAAGTGTGCTCGACCATGACTGGAAATCTCAGGATTACTGGGGTGGCTTGAAGGAAGGGACTGTTGAGTTGCCGATTAGTGATCTGGTGCCGGCACCGGTGAAAGCTGAAGCCGAGCAACTCATTGCCGACATCAAGAGCGGCGCGCTGCACCCGTTCACCGGGCCGATCAAGGATCAGACCGGCGCAGAGAAAATTGCGGCGGGCGTAACGGCGAGCAATGCGCAACTGGCGTCGATGAACTACTACGTTGAAGGAATGAAGGCCGAGATTCCGAAGTAATTTTCCGTACCCAACACAAATCCCTTGTGGGAGCGGGCTTGCTCGCGAAGGCGGTGGGTCAGTCAACAGAGGTGTTGAAAGTGCAGGCCCCTTCGCGAGCAAGCCCGCTCCCACATTAGCCTTTCAGCGTTCTTGAGAATTGCGCATGAACAGTCTTCCGATCATCGACATCGCCCCGCTCTACAGCGATGACCAAACCGCTTGGCAATTCGTCGCAAGCCAAATCGACCACGCCTGCCGCGAATGGGGTTTCTTCTACATCAAGGGCCACCCGATTTCCGCGCAACGCATCGCCGCCGTACTCGACCACGCCCAACGCTTCTTCGCCCAACCCACCGCCGAAAAGCTCAAGATCGACATCACCCAAACCCGCCACCACCGCGGCTACGGCGCCATCGCCACCGAACAACTCGACCCGAGCAAGCCCAGCGATCTCAAGGAAACCTTCGACATGGGCCTGCACCTGCCGGCCGATCACCCGCAAGTCCTGGCGGACAAACCTTTGCGCGGCCCAAACCGCCATCCCTCGCTGCCCGGCTGGGAAGCGCTGATGGAACAGCACTACGTCGACATGCAAGCCCTCGCCCAAACCCTGTTGCGCGCGATGACGTTGGCCCTGGGCATCGAGTCGGATTTTTTCGACAGCCGTTTCAACGAACCGGTCAGCGTGCTGCGCATGATCCACTACCCGCCCCGTCACACCGCCAGTTCTGCCGAACAACAGGGCGCCGGTGCTCACACCGATTACGGCTGCATCACCCTGCTGTATCAGGACGCCGCCGGTGGCTTGCAAGTGCGCAATGTGAAAGGCGAATGGATCGATGCGCCACCGATCGAGGGCACGTTCGTGGTCAACCTCGGCGACATGATGGCGCGCTGGAGCAACGACCGTTACCTGTCGACGCCGCACCGGGTAATCAGCCCGTTGGGCGTAGACCGTTATTCGATGCCGTTCTTTGCCGAGCCGCACCCCGACACACGCATCGAATGCCTGCCCGGCTGTCAGGATGAATTGCACCCGGCGAAATACCCGGCCACCACCTGCGCCGAATTCCTGCTCTCGCGCTTCGCCGATACCTACGCCTATCGACGGGAACCGCAAGCGGTGTGATCAACCGGCTGGTCAGGTTTTGCTAAATGTTTCTACAGGCATCTGTAGAATGCTCGCCATTGCACCTGATGAGAAAAGACCATGTACGACTGGCTGAACGCCCTGCCCAAGGCAGAACTGCATTTGCACCTCGAAGGTTCGCTGGAGCCTGAGCTGCTGTTCGCCCTGGCCGAACGCAACAAGATCGCCCTGCCGTGGAGCGACGTCGACACCCTGCGCAAAGCGTACGCCTTCAACAACCTGCAAGAATTCCTCGACCTGTATTACCAGGGCGCCGACGTGTTGCGCACCTCGCAGGATTTCTACGACCTGACCTGGGCGTACCTGTTGCGCTGCAAGGCGCAGAACGTGATTCACACCGAACCGTTCTTCGACCCGCAAACCCACACTGACCGTGGCGTACCGTTCGAAGTGGTGCTCAACGGCATCGCCGCCGCCCTCAAGGATGGCGAGCAGCAACTGGGCATCACCAGCGGTTTGATTCTCAGCTTCCTGCGCCACTTGAGCGAAGACGAAGCGCAGAAAACCCTCGATCAGGCGCTGCCGTTCCGCGATGCGTTTGTGGCCGTGGGCCTGGACAGTTCCGAGATGGGACACCCGCCAAGCAAGTTCCAGCGCGTGTTCGACCGTGCCCGTCACGAAGGCTTCCTGACCGTGGCCCACGCCGGTGAAGAAGGCCCGCCCGAGTACATCTGGGAAGCCCTCGACCTGCTGAAAATCCAGCGCATCGACCATGGCGTGCGCGCCATCGAAGACGAGCGCTTGATGCAGCGGATCATCGACGAGCAGATCCCGCTGACCGTGTGCCCGTTGTCCAACACCAAGCTCAAGGTGTTCGATCACATGTCCCAGCACAACATTCTCGACATGCTCGAGCGTGGCGTGA
>Ga0302168_1000147_pt1 | contig 17509 bp, 15 predicted proteins | sample I_Fen_N1_2_FD_193494 | JGI IMG/M metagenome (GOLD analysis project Ga0302168, IMG submission 193494) | Peat permafrost microbial communities from Stordalen Mire near Abisko, Sweden - I_Fen_N1_2 | ecosystem: Environmental > Terrestrial > Soil > Wetlands > Permafrost | place: Sweden: Abisko...
CGGGATAATGGCGGCCCAGACCGGAATAAACATGTGCTCGGCGAGCCTGCGGCGTGGGCAGGTCGCGGATTATAGCGAAGACTGCGTCTGGCGGACACCTCACACTTTCGTGCGACGGTGGTTCTATGCCAAACTCAGCGCCTTTCGGGCTTGCCTAACAGGATTTATGCTCCCCTTGTCACCCAGTTTGCTTACCACCCTCGCCGCCGCCTGCTTATATGCCGCTGCGACTCTTTATCAGGGCTCTCGTCTGGCCACCGGCGCCAAGGCGAACAAGCGCCTGCTGGTCACGCTTGGCGTGCTGGCCGTACTGGCCCATAGCGCCAGCCTGTTCACCCACCTTCTGACGCCGATCGGCCTGGGCCTGGACTTTTTCAGCGCCGCCAGCCTGATTGCCGCGGCGGTCATCGCATTGACCCTGCTGGCCTGCTCTCGAATCCCGGTGGAAAACCTGCTCATCCTGCTGTTCCCGCTGGGGGCCGCGACCGTATTACTGGCGCAGTTCGCCCCGGCTGGCACTGTGCAGGTCATCGACGAAGAACCGGGCATCCTCGCCCATATCCTCTTGTCGATCCTCGCTTATGGCATGTTCACCATCGCCGTATTCCAGGCGTTGCTGCTGCTGGTTCAAGACCACCAGCTCAAGCACAAGCATCCGTCAGGACTGATCAAGAACTTCCCGCCGCTACAAACCATGGAAAGCCTGTTGTTCGGTTTCCTGTGGGCCGGCTGGACCCTGCTATCGTTGTCATTGATCTCCGGCTGGCTGTTTGTCGACAACCTGTTCGCCCAGCATCTGGTGCATAAAACCTTGCTGGCGTGCTTGGCCTGGATTGTCTTCAGCGTGCTGCTGTGGGGCCGTAACCATCTCGGCTGGCGTGGACACAAGGCGATTCGCTGGACCCTCGCCGGTTTCTGCCTGCTGATGCTGGCGTATTTCGGCAGCAAACTGGTTCGTGAATACATCCTGCATATCTGACGAGCGGCATTAATGGACGACTTGCCCATAGGGCCGATGCTCGCGGTATTGGTCCTGCTGATTTTATGGTCGGGGCTGTTTACCGCCATCGAAGTGGCACAACAACATTTGCTGGCCCAGCGCACCGCCTCGCGTTCGAGCGACAAACCGGTGGCGAAGCTGAGCTTTCCGCTCAACAGCCTGATCTTCTGCAATACCCTGTGCCGGGCGCTGGTCATGGTCATCAGCACGTTGCTGGCGATCTTCACCTGGTCAGCCAATGGGCCGTGGGCGGCCTGCATCGGCGCCGGCGCCGCACTGCTGATATTCGCCGACTACCTGCCGCGCTCCCTCGCCAATCGATACCCTGACGCGGTGCTGAATCTGGGCAACACCTTGCTCGGTGCACCACTGAAAATCATCTACCCGGCCGCTTGGCTGCTCAACGCCATCAGCCAGTTGCTGATGCGACCGTTCGCCCGCAAAGTCAAAGTGGTGCAGCAGAGCGAAGACGAAATACCAGGGGATCGCCACGACGATCACGACCACAGTGTCTGCCGCCCGCACCCGCTGTCCGGCATCCACGCGCTGGACAACATCACGGTCAACGACATTCTGGTGCCGCGCAGTGACGTCGACGGCATCAACCTCGACGATCCGATCGAGGAAATCATCGAGCAATTGCGCCACAACAAGCGCACGCGCCTGCCGGTCTTCCACAGCGACATCAACCAGGTCGAAGCGGTACTCAACACCCGGCACATTCGTCATTTACTGCCGGATGCCAGCCTGACCATGGAAGCGCTGATGGCGGCCAGCCATGACCCTTATTTCGTCCCGGAAAGCACCCCGCTGCAGCTGCAGCTGCTTAATTTCCACAAACAGCAGCGCCGCTTGGGCATGGTGGTCGACGAGTACGGCGAAGTGCTCGGCATCGTCACCCTGGAAGACATTCTTGAAGAAATCGTCGGCGAGTTCGAAAGCCAGCACAGCCTGGACAATCCGCATATCCATCCCCAGGCCGACGGGCGCCTGGTGATCGAAGGCGCGGCGTCGATTCGCGAACTGAACAAAAGCCTGGGCTGGCATCTGCCCAGCGATGGCCCGAAAACCCTTAACGGGTTGGTAACCGAGGCCCTTGAGACTATTCCGGACAGCGCGGTATGCCTGAAGATCGGGCGCTACCGGCTGGAGATTCTGGAAACCGAAGATAACCGCGTCACGCGGGTGCTGATCTGGCATACCAGCTCGGTGCCAGCCGTCATCTAAGACCCCCCTGTGGCGAGGGGGCTTGCCCCCGTTGGACTGCGAAGCAGTCCTGATCGCAGCCCCACCATTTCTCTGGATGGACGCCTTCAACCATTTGCGGCCGCTGCGCGCCCGAACGGGGCGGTGCGGCGACCCGACAAGCCCCCTCGCCACAATGTCCGCGCCAAGGCCCTTGTTGAATCGTTAGGCCCCTTCCTATAATCGGGACGCTTACCCAAGCCCCGCCCCACCCCCGTGCTACCCGCACTCCGCAATAAAACCCACATCCCTGGGTGTTCGACCATAATAATTCGCTCCACTGGGGCACATGACTGTCAGGGATAACCGCATGACGACCAGCACGACTTATACCGAAACCACGCCTGCGCAACCGACGAACTCCGCCACCCGCGTGGCCACCGCGAGTTTCATCGGCACCGCCATCGAGTTTTACGACTTCTACGTCTATGCCACCGCGGCTGCGCTGGTGATCGGGCCGGTGTTCTTCCCGCAGACCTCCGGCACCGCCCAGATGCTGTCGGCGTTCCTCACCTTCGGCATTGCGTTTCTTGCGCGACCACTGGGTTCAGCGTTATTCGGCCATTTCGGTGACCGTATCGGGCGCAAATCGACCCTCGTGGCCTCGCTGCTGCTGATGGGCGTCTGCACCACGTTGATCGGCGTGTTGCCGGGTTACGACAGCATTGGCGCCTGGGCGCCGATCCTGCTCTGCGTGCTGCGCTTTGGCCAGGGCCTGGGGCTGGGCGGTGAATGGGGCGGCGCGGCGTTGCTGGCGACCGAGAATGCGCCCAAGGGCAAACGCGCCTGGTTCGGCATGTTCCCGCAGCTTGGCCCTTCGATTGGTTTTCTGGCAGCCAACGGGCTGTTCCTGACCCTGGCCATGACCCTGAATGACGAACAATTTCGCTCGTGGGGCTGGCGGATCCCCTTCCTGCTCAGCGCCGTTCTGGTGATGGTCGGGTTGTACGTGCGCCTCAAGCTCCACGAAACCCCGGTATTCGCCAATGCCATGGCCCGTGAGGAACGGGTGAAAATCCCGCTGGTCGAGCTGCTCAGCCAATACTGGGCACCGATGCTGCTGGGCGCCGGGTCGATGGTGGTGTGCTACGCGCTGTTCTACATCTCGACGGTGTTTTCGCTGAGTTATGGCGTGTCGACCCTCGGTTATACCCGGGAAACCTTCCTCGCCCTGCTGTGCTTCGCCGTGCTGTTCATGGCCGCCGCAACGCCGCTGTCGGCGTGGGCCAGCGACCGTTACGGGCGCAAACCGGTGCTGATCATCGGTGGCGTGTTGGCGATTCTGTCCGGATTCTTGATGGAACCGCTGCTGACTCACGGTTCGACCTGGGGTGTGGCGCTGTTCTTGTGCATCGAACTGTTTCTGATGGGCGTGACGTTTGCGCCGATGGGTGCGCTGCTGCCCGAGCTGTTCCCGACACACGTTCGCTATACCGGTGCTTCAGCTGCCTACAACCTGGGCGGGATCGTCGGGGCCTCAGCGGCGCCGTTCTTTGCGCAGAAACTGGTGGCGATGGGTGGTTTGAGTTATGTCGGAGGGTATGTGTCAGGGGCGGCGGTGCTGAGCTTGATTGCGGTGTTGTGCCTGAAGGAGACGCGGCATAACGATTTGAATCGGGTGGCCTGATCGGCCGTCATCGCGGGCAAGCCCGGCTCCTACAGAGAAAGCATTCCCTGTAGGAGCCGGGCTTGCCCGCGAAGGCCGCGCCTCGGTTACAGCTCGACGACGACAGCCTGAGCAGCACGGGTCGCTTTGGCCCGAGCCAATTCAATCGACTCATCCCGCGCCAACGCCACGCCCATCCGGCGCTGACCATTCACCTCTGGCTTGCCAAACAGGCGCAACGCCGTGTCCGGCTCGCTCAATGCCGCGCCCAGGTTAGCGAAAGCGGTCTGGGTCGACTGCCCTTCCACCAGAATCACCGCCGAAGCCGAAGGCCCGAACTGACGGATCAACGGGATCGGCAGGCCCAGAATCGCTCGCGCGTGCAGCGCGAACTGCGACAGGTCCTGGGAAATCAGGGTCACCAGGCCGGTGTCATGCGGACGCGGCGAGACTTCGCTGAACCACACCTGATCCCCTTTGATGAACAGCTCGACGCCAAACAGACCACGACCGCCCAACGCCTCGGTGACCGCTTTGGCCACGCGCTCGGACTCAGCCAGGGCAACCGGGCTCATGGCCTGCGGCTGCCAGGATTCCTGATAGTCGCCCTTCTCCTGACGGTGACCGACCGGCGCACAGAACGTGGTGCCACCGACGTGACGCACGGTCAGCAGGGTGATTTCATAGTCGAAGTCGATGAAGCCTTCAACGATCACGCGACCTTTGCCGGCACGGCCACCTTCTTGCGCGTAGTCCCACGCGGTTTTGACGTCATCGGCGCTGCGCAACAGGCTCTGGCCCTTGCCCGACGAACTCATCACTGGCTTGACCACGCACGGGAAGCCCAGGTCTTCAACGGCTTTGCTGTAGTCCTCGAAGGTATCGGCGAAGTGGTACGGCGACGTCGGCAGGTCCAGTTCTTCGGCGGCCAGGCGACGGATACCTTCGCGGTTCATGGTCAGCTGTGCAGCGCGCGCGGTCGGAATTACGGTGAAGCCTTCGGCTTCCAGTTCGACCAGGGTGGCGGTGGCGATGGCTTCGATTTCCGGCACGATGAAGTGCGGCTTCTCGGCTTCGATCACAGCACGCAGGGCGGCGCCGTCGAGCATGTTGATCACGTGGCTGCGATGCGCCACTTGCATGGCCGGCGCGTTGGCGTAGCGATCCACGGCAATCACTTCAACGCCCAGGCGTTGCAGCTCGATCACCACTTCCTTGCCCAACTCACCACAGCCACACAGCAATACGCGGGTCGCGGTTGGCGACAATGGAGTTCCGATACGGGTCATCTCAGGTCCTCAAGAAGCGGATCATCGAGGGAGGCTGCAACGTGCGCGCGTCCCCAAAGCGCGGCATTTTACATGAACCGCAGGGTTTGGCTTCAGCTGACGACGGCCTGTTTGCGCAAGCGCCAGGCCATGATCAACCACACGGCCGTCACGCCGGCGAACTTCGAGCCCATGGCGGTGAGGATTACGCCCGGGGTGAAGGCATCGATCATGCCGAAGAAGATGAAGGTATCGAGGGGAATGCTCAGCGCCGAACTTATCCACAGGCGATCGTGCAACGGACGCTTGGTGATGCTGAACACCAGCCAGTCGATGCACTCGGAGACCGCGAACGCCGTGGCACTGGCCAGCGCGATGGACGGATCGGAGGTGACGTAGGACAACACCAGCGCAGCCAGCATCGCGGCGATGGCGCCGTGGCCGAAGCGGGTTTGCACCATGTCGCGAAGCACGAAGACCAACCCGCCCCAGGCCGACCAGATGATGTCGAGGTGCGGGGCGGTGGAAAAGGCGTAGTTGATCAGCACGACGCTGCTGATGTAGGCGATCAGGAAGAGCATGGGGCGTGGGGATACCTGTCAATTTGGCGCACAGATTACTAGATCCAGCGCACGCCGATAACTGTGGCGAGGGAGCTTGCTCCCGCTGGGCTGCGAAGCGGCCCTGAAATCAACAGACTCGGTGTGTCAGATGAAGTCTATTTGTCGGTTTTGGGGCTGCTTCGCAGTCCAGCGGGAGCAAGCTCTTATAGAACAAAATTTATCTCATTGATTTATAAGATAAATTATTTGCCGATTTATCGGCATGTTCTCTGCGCGACAGCGCGGCCTCATCGCAGGCTGGGCACTCTCCCTCGCCACAAAAGCCCTGCACAATTCACAAATCGGGTTTTGAGGGCAACATCCAGATCAACCCGCTGGATTTGGCGCGTTCATGGCACAACCCCAGCACCGCGCGGCGCTCGTCGTTGGTCATCCGGCTCCAGCGGGTGATCTCTTCCACCGTGCGCTGACACCCGGTGCAAATGTCATCGTCGTCCAACGCGCAAATATTCACGCAGGGCGAAAGCACCGGTCGTTCTGTAGTGCTCATTCTTCCTGCTCGACCAGATCGCGGGCGTAGCGTTGCGAGTTGTGCACATAGTGCGCGGCGCTGGCCTCCAGCATTTTTTTCTGCGGCTCGGTCAATTCCCGCACCACTTTGCCCGGCGAACCCATGACCAGCGAACCGTCCGGGATTTCCTTGCCTTCGCCAATCAGCGAATTAGCGCCGATGATGCAGTTCTTGCCAATCTTCGCGCCGTTCAAAATCACCGCATTAATCCCAATCAAACTGTAATCGCCCACGGTGCAGCCATGCAGCATGGCGTTGTGGCCAATGGTCACGCCGGTACCGATGGTCAGCGGGAAGCCCATGTCGGTGTGCATGACCGTGCCGTCCTGGACGTTACTGTTCTTGCCGATCAGGATCAGTTCGTTGTCGCCGCGCAGCACGGCGTTGAACCAGACGTTGGCGCCTTCTTCCAGTTTGACCTTGCCCACCAGCACGGCATTGGGTGCGACCCAGCTCTGCGGATGGGTTTCGACGCGGGCGTCGCCCAGGCGATATTTCATCTTGTTGTCCTCAAGGCCAGGCAGGCTCGGTTCACGCCATACGAACGATGGCTTCAGGTGTTGATAAAACTCTTGGGCGGTTGATGCAGGCTGATTTTGGCGTCATAGAGCAGGTTGATCAACTCGACGATCATAATCGCCGTCAGGCCCCAAATCTTGTATTCGCCATAACGATAACTCGGCACGTACCAGCTACGGCCCTGGTAGTCGATGCGGTGGGTGTGTTCGCGCGGGTCTTTGCGGAAGAATTCAAGCGGCACGCTGAAGACCGCGGCGATCTCGGCATCATTGGCCCGGTACTCGACAAAGTCCGGGATAACCCCGACATAGGGCGTGACCTTGATGCCGTGCAGGGAAATTAGCGGACTGAGCGGGCCGATGACTTCAACCAGCCCCGGCGGCAAGCCGATTTCTTCTTCAGCTTCACGTAGCGCGGTGAAAATCAGGTCGGGGTCTTCAGGGTCTCGGCGACCGCCGGGGAAGGCGACTTCCCCGCCATGGGTCGAGAGCCCGCTGGCGCGCAGGGTCAGCAAAAGTTCAGGTGCATCACTGCGGGTGATGGGCACCAGGACCGCAGCTTCGGGGAAACGTTTATCGGTTTCCAGCGTTGTCGGCGTGTGGTTGCTTACCCGATGAAGTAGCTCGTCCAGCATGAGTGCTCTCGATCTGTGCCTTACCCCGCATCATGCACCAATCGAACCGACCGCCCAACCCCATAAACACTGCATGTCGCTAAACGACAACTTGCCGACAGACACCGCTGCACGCCAAGATAGGCGCAGCATTCAGGAACCCAAGCATGAAATTTTGCAGTCAGTGCGGCAACCCGGTGTCCCAGCGCATTCCCGAAGGCGATTCGCGCCTGCGATTTGTCTGTGACAGCTGCGATACGATTCATTACCAGAACCCCAATATCGTCGCCGGCTGTGTCGCGACCTGGGGTTCGAAAGTGTTGCTGTGTCGACGCGCCATCGAGCCACGGCTCGGTTACTGGACCCTGCCGGCCGGTTTTATGGAAAACGGTGAAACCATCGAGCAGGCGGCCATTCGCGAGACTGCCGAAGAAGCCTGCGCCCGGGTACGCAACCTGAGCATCTATACGCTGATCGATGTGCCGCACATCAGCCAGGTGCATGTGTTCTTTCGTGCGGAGCTGGCGGACCTGGACTTTTCAGCCGGTCCCGAGAGCCTGGAAGTGCAGCTTTTCGAAGAAGCCGACATCCCTTGGTCCGAGCTGGCTTTCCGCACCGTTGGCCGTACCTTAGAATACTTCTTCGCTGACCGGCGGGCCGAGGATTACCCTGTGCGGTCCGAGTCGATCCCGCCGCTTGCTCAGCCTGCCATCACTTAAAAAATTTATAACTAAAATAGCCGACACCTCTAGGGATATCGTTTCAATGCGCTGGTTGCTTGCCGTGTTCTGTTTGTCGTTCGTCGCAATGTCGCAGGCTTCTGTCGTGGAAACCGTGAACGGCAAAGCCATCGAAAAAGTCCTGATTCTCAAGTCCGCCCACCAATTGCAATTGATCAATGACGGCAAGCCGCTCAAGACCTATCGCATTTCCCTGGGCAAACACCCCAAGGGGCCGAAGCTGATGGAGGGCGATAAACGCACGCCCGAAGGTTTCTATTGGGTGGACTGGCGCAAGGTCAGCGATCGCTTCAACCTGGCCATGCACATCTCCTACCCGAACATCAGCGACTCCGCCCGTTCGCGGCGAGAAGGTGTCGATCCCGGTGGCATGATCATGATCCACGGCACCCCGGACACGGAAGATACCCCTGAAGACCTGTTCCACACCCTGGACTGGACCGATGGCTGCATTGCCATGCGCAATATGGACATGCGCGAAGTCTGGAACCTGGTGCCGGACGGCACGATGATCGAGATTCGTCCTTAACTGCGTCCCTCGCCACAAACGGCGACCTTCGGTCGCCGGCAAAAAAATAATTTCAAAAGATCGCAGCCTGAGATAGCGCCTGCCGGGGTGATACCAATTCCCCGCGCAAGCGTCACCACAGACTGCGATCTTTGCGTTCAAACCCCCTCTCGCTAATACCACTTCAACCCACCCGCCTATAAGCCCGCTACACAGGGCAGGCTTTCCCACGCCCGCAGCAAAGCACTGGCATTGACATGGTATTTAAGTGGTATTAATTTCCAGCCCATTCACGGGCGACAACATTCCAATATCCGCCCCGGACTTCTGACATGAACGATCTCCAGGCCCTGCGCCCCGACGACACCCAACCCACGCCGTTGTACCTTCAACTGGCGCGCAATCTGGAAGCGGCCATCCATGCCGGCCAGTGGAAGGCCGAACAAGCCATGCCGTCGGAACGCAGCCTCAGCGAAACGCTTGGCATCTCCCGTGTCACCGCACGCAAGGCACTGGAAGTGTTGTTCGACCAAGGCCTGATCCGCCGCAACCAGGGTTCCGGCACGTTCATCACCCCACGCCTGGAACAACCGCTGTCGCGCCTCTCGGGCTTCAGCGAAATGCTGCGGCTCAAGGGCTTCGTTCCCGGCTCCCAATGGCTGGAACGTGAAATCACTCCGCCGACTCACGAAGAACTGATTCGCCTGGGTCTCTCGCCGAACGACAAGGTCGCGCGGCTCAAACGCCTGCGCAAAGCCGACGACACCGTGATGGCGATCGAGATGAGCACCCTGCCCGCCTCGATCATTCCCAAGCCGCAAGCCGTGGGCGACTCCCTCTACGAATTCCTCGACGGCATCGGCAAACCGATCGTCCGCGCGCTGCAACACATCCAGGCGATCAACGCCTCGAACGAATTCGCCGCCCTGGTCGGCATCGCCCCTGGCACCGCCATGTTGCTGATGACCCGGGTCGGTTATCTGGAAGACAACACGCCCATCGAAGTCACCGACACCTATTGCCGCAACGACTACTACGACTTTGTTGCAGAGCTTCGCCGCTGAGCACCAGGAAAACGATCATGACCGAAGACAACATCCTCACCGCCCACGGCTGGGTTCGCGGCCGGCTGATTCACGAACATGGCAAAGTCGTGTCGATCGAAGGCGTGCCCTGTGATCCGGCGGACAACGACCTGCCTTATCTGCTGCCGGGGTTCATCGACCTGCACGTTCACGGCGGCGGCGGCAAAGACATCATGGAAGGCGCAACGGCCTTCGAAACCATCACCCGAACCCACGTGCGCTTCGGTACGACGTCGCTGCTGGCGACCACCATGACCGCGCCGAGCGAAGAGATTTCCAGCGTGCTCAAAGCCGTTGGCGAGTTCTGCCAGACACGCCCAAAAGGCAGCGCCCGGGTACTCGGCGTGCACCTCGAAGGCCCGTACATCAACCCCGGCAAACTCGGCGCACAACCGAACTTCGCCCACACCGCGTTGATGGCCGAAGTCGAGGAATACCTGGCGCTGGCGCCGATCCGTGTGATCACCATCGCCCCGGAAATCGCCGGCCATGATGCCTTGATCCGCACCCTCAGCGCTCGCGGCGTGCGCATGCAGATCGGCCATACCCTCGGCAGCTACGAGGAAGGCGTCGCGGCCCTGGCGGCCGGTGCGAGCAGTTTCACTCACCTCTACAACGCCATGAGCCCGCTGCATCATCGCGAGCCGGGCATCGTCGGCGCAGCACTGGCCCACGCCAAATACGCCGAGCTGATTCCGGATCTATTGCACGTACACCCCGGCGCCATCCGCGTGGCCCTGCGCTCGATTCCGTGTCTGTATTGCGTGACCGACTCCACCGCCGCCGCCGGCATGCCCGACGGTGAATACAAGCTCGGCAGCCACACCGTCACCAAATGCCTGGGCGGCGTGCGCTTGCCCGACGGCACGCTGGCCGGCAGCACCCTGACCATGGACCAGGCGTTGCGCAATCTGGTGAAGATCGGTTTGCCGATTGCCGAGGCCTCGCAACGTCTTTCGCAATTCCCCGCCGATTACCTCGGCCTTGAAGAACGCGGCCGCCTCACACCGGGCAGCTGGGCCGACTGCGTGCGGCTGGATCGCTCACTCACACTGACCGCCGTCATGGTCGAAGGAGAAGACATTGACTTCAAAAATGCTTGAAGAGGCGCTGTCCTCGTTCGAGGCCGTGCAGGCCCAATTGCAGCAGCTCGATCCGCCGATGATCGAGATCGCCGGACGCCTGCGCCGTCAGCCACCGCAAGTGGCGATGACCGTCGCCCGTGGCAGCTCCGACCATGCCGCCAGTTACTTCGCTTACCTGACCATGCAACTGCTGGGCATTCCGGTGGCGTCGTTGCCGATGTCGGTGGTGACCATGCAGCAAGCGCCATTAAAGGTCAGCGGCCAAGTGGCGTTTGCCTTCTCTCAGTCCGGGCAAAGTCCGGATCTGGTGAACAGCCTGCGCCTGCTGCGCAAGCGTGGCGCCTTGAGCATTTCCATGGTCAATGCCGAAGGTTCGCCATTGGAAGCGGCCTGTGAGTTCAGCCTGCCGTTGTTGGCCGGCACCGAAAACAGCGTCGCCGCGACCAAGAGCTTCATCGCCACGCTCAGCGCCAGCGCTCGTCTGATCGCGCACTGGAACGAAGACCTGGAAATGCTCGAAGCCGGCAACGCCCTGCCGGAAGGCCTGCGTGACGCCGCGCAACAGGATTGGAGCGTGGCCATCGACGCCCTGCGCGATTGCCAGCGCTTGATGGTGATCGGTCGTGGCGCCGGTTTTGCCATCGCCCAGGAAGCGGCGCTGAAATTCAAGGAGACCTCGGCGATTCAGGCGGAGGCGTTCAGCAGCGCCGAAGTCCGCCACGGTCCGATGGCCTTGATCGACGAAAATTATCCACTGCTGATATTCGCCCCGCGCGGTGCCGAACAGGCCGGCCTGTTGAGCCTGGCCGCCGACATGCGCCAACGCGGCGCCCGCGTATTGCTGGCCGCGCCCGATGACATTGCCGAACGCGACCTCACCCTGACCCGCGCCGAACACCCGGCCCTTGATCCGATCCTGGCGATCCAGAGTTTCTACGTCATGGCCGCCGGTTTGGCGGTCGCCCGTGGCATGGACCCGGATCAACCGCGTCATCTGAGCAAAGTCACGCGCACTCATTGATCCGATGAACCCTGTAGGAGCCGAGCTTGCTCGCGATGGCGGAATTTCAGTCGCAGTTGATGCATCGGATGTACCGACGCCATCGCGAGCAAGCTCAGCTCCTACAAGGGTCGAGTGATCCGAACCGCTTTTACTGATGAGACCGAGCCATGCATAACAACAATAAAGAGCTGACCCTCAGCGCCCCGCTCAGCGGCCCGGTGCTCACGCTCGCCAAGGTCCCGGACCCGGTATTCGCCAGCGGCGCCATGGGCGACGGGATCGCCATCGATCCACTGAACGACACCCTTCATGCCCCATGCGCTGGCGTCGTCGTGCACGTCGCCAGAACCGGGCACGCGATCACCTTGCGTGCCGATAACGGCGCCGAACTGCTGCTGCACCTGGGCCTCGACACAGTCGAGTTGCAGGGCGAAGGCTTCTCGATGCTGGTCAAGGAAGGCGCGCGGGTCAGCAATGGCCAGCCGCTGTTGCGCTATGACCTGGACAAGGTTGCGCAGCAGTGCAAAAGCCTGGTCAGCCTGATGATCCTGACCAATAGCGGGGATTTTCAAGCGCGGCCGATCACCCTCAAATCGGTCAAGGTCGGCGAGCCGTTGCTGCACATTATTCGCCGGCAGGCCTGCGGCGTGCAGGTCGAAACCGACGCCTCGGGTATCGAAGTTCACGGGCAGGTTCAGGTCGCCTTTCGCGGAGGTTTACATGCGCGTCCTGCGGCACTGGTTCGGCAGACCGCGCAAGGTTTCAAGAGCAAATCGCAACTGCATTTCGGCGGTAAATCGGCGACCTGTGACAGCTTGATCGGGCTGATGGGGCTAGCGGTCGGCGAGCAGGACGAAGTGCAAGTCAGTTGCCAGGGCGCAGACGCCGAAGCGGCGTTGCAAGCCTTGTTGACTGCGCTGTCCACCGCACTGGCCGAAGACAGCCACGCCGCCGCGCCAACGCCGATTGCCCAACGCAATCGTCCCGCCGAGGCCGGTGTGTTGCACGGTGTTTGCGCCGCGCCGGGTCTGGTCGGTGGGCCACTGTTTCGATTGAACGCCATCAGCCTGCCGGTTGATGCCGGCCGTCATGATCCCATGCAACAACGGCAGGCGCTCGATACCGCGCTGACCGTTGTGCGCGGCGAAATCGCCCACACCCTGGCCCAGGCCAAAAAGCACAAGAACACCGACGAAGAAGCGATTTTTTCAGCGCACCTGGCACTGCTGGAAGATCCGGCACTGCTGGACGCTGCGAACGTGTCCATCGACCAAGGCATCGCCGCGACCCACGCCTGGAGCCGATCAATCGACGCCCAGTGCGAAGTCCTGCAACAACTCGGCAGCCCGTTACTGGCCGAGCGCGCCAATGATCTGCGCGACCTCAAACAACGCGTGTTGCGCGCCTTGCTCGGCGAAGCCTGGCATTACGACGTGCCGGCGGGCGCCATTGTCGCGGCGCAGGAACTGACCCCGTCCGACCTGTTGCAACTCAGCCAGCAAGGCGTCGCCGGGTTGTGCATGGCCGAGGGCGGAGCGACGTCCCACGTGGCGATTCTGGCGCGCGGCAAAGGCTTGCCCTGCATGGTTGCATTGGGCTCGACGCTGTTGAATCTGGAGCAAGGTCAATCGGTGGTGCTGGACGCTGACGGTGGTCGTCTCGAACTGACACCAACCGCTGAACGCCTGGCCGAGGTGCATCAGGCGCAACTCGATCATCAACAACGCCGCGCGCTTCAACAGTCCCAAGCACACACCCGCGCACTGACGCTCGACGGTGTGCACATCGAGGTGGCAGCCAACGTCGCGTCCAGCGCTGAAGCGGCCGACGCACTGGCCAACGGCGCCGATGGCGTCGGTCTGCTGCGCACCGAGTTTCTGTTCGTGGACCGCAACACCGCGCCGGATGAACAGGAACAGCGTCACGCCTACCAGGCCGTGCTCGATGCGATGGGCGACAAATCGGTGATCATCCGCACCATCGACGTCGGCGGTGACAAGCAACTCGATTACCTGCCCCTGCCGGCCGAAGCCAATCCGGTGCTTGGCTTGCGCGGCATTCGCCTGGCTCAAGTGCGCCCGGAACTGCTCGATCAGCAACTGCGCGCACTGCTGCACGTCATCCCGCTGTCGCGCTGCCGGATCCTGTTGCCGATGGTCACCGAGGTCGACGAGCTGCTGCACATACGCAAGCGCCTTGAGGCGCTGTGTTCTGAACTCGGCGTGAGCGAACGCCCGGAGTTGGGCGTGATGATCGAAGTTCCGGCCGCCGCATTAATGGCCGAGCACTTGGCCGAACACGCAGACTTTCTGTCCATAGGTACTAACGACTTGTCGCAATACACCTTGGCCATGGACCGCGACCACGCGGGCCTCGCTTCACGCGTCGACGCCCTGCACCCGGCGCTGCTGCGTTTGATCGCACAGACCTGCGCGGGCGCGGCGGTGCACAACCGTTGGGTTGGCGTCTGCGGTGCACTCGCCTCCGACCCGCTGGCGACGCCTGTGTTGATCGGCCTGGGCGTCAGCGAGTTGTCGGTGAGCCCGGTGCAAATCGGCGAAATCAAAGACCGCGTGCGCCACCTCGACGCCGCGCAATGCCGACGCATCAGCCACGACCTGCTCAAGCTGAGCAGCGCCGTCGCAGTGCGTCACGCCTGTCATCAGCATTGGCCTCTGAGCTGAACAACTACAACAACTCTCAAATAAAAAGAGCACAGGGAGAACCGCCATGTACCAATACTTCATCGAAGGCCTGCAACGCCTCGGCCGCGCACTGATGCTGCCCATCGCGATCCTGCCGATTGCCGGATTGCTGCTGCGCCTGGGCGACACTGACCTGCTGAACATCGCGATCATCCACGATGCCGGCCAGGTCATCTTCGCCAACCTGGCAATGATCTTCGCCATCGGCATTGCGGTTGGTTTCGCCAAGGACAACAACGGCACCGCAGGCCTTGCCGGGGTGATTGGTTACCTGGTGATGATCTCCACCCTCAAGGTGCTGGATGCAAGCATCAACATGGGCATGCTCGCCGGGATCGTCAGCGGCTTGATGGCCGGGATCGTCAGCGGCTTGATGGCCGGCGCGCTGTACAACCGCTTCAAGGACATCAAGCTGCCGGAGTACCTGGCGTTCTTTGGCGGTCGGCGCTTTGTGCCAATAGTCACCGGGTTCGCCGCTGTCGGCCTGGGCGTGATCTTCGGCTTGATCTGGCCACCGATCCAGCAAGGCATCAACAGCTTCGGCACCTTGATGATGGAGAGCGGCAGCTTCGGCGCTTTCGTCTTCGGCGTGTTCAACCGCCTGCTGATCGTCACCGGCCTGCACCACATCCTCAACAACATGGCGTGGTTCGTTTTCGGCAACTTCACCGACCCGACCACGGGCGCCATGGTCACTGGCGACCTGTCACGCTACTTCGCCGGTGACCCGAAAGGCGGCCAGTTCATGACCGGCATGTTCCCGATGATGATCTTCGGCCTGCCCGCCGCCTGCCTGGCGATGTACCGCAACGCCCTGCCGGAACGGCGCAAGGTCATGGGCGGGATCTTCCTGTCGATGGCACTCACCTCGTTTCTGACCGGCGTGACCGAGCCCATCGAATTCGCCTTCATGTTCCTCGCGCCATTTCTGTATTTGCTGCATGCGCTGTTGACGGGGTTGTCGATGGCGATCACCAACGCGCTGAACATCCACCTCGGGTTCACCTTCTCCGGCGGCTTTATCGACATGATTCTCGGCTGGGGGAAGTCCACCAATGGCTGGTTGGTGATTCCGGTGGGGTTGGCGTATGCGGTGATCTACTACGTGGTGTTTGATTTCTGTATCCGTCGTTTCAACCTCAAGACGCCGGGGCGTGAAGAGGTTGTTTCTGGTGAGAGGGTTGTCGTCGCGGAAAATGAACGCGCCGGGGCCTACATCAAGGCATTGGGTGGTGCTGCCAACTTGATCACCGTGGGTGCATGCACCACCCGGTTGCGCCTGGACATGGTGGATCGCAACAAGGCCAACGACGCCGAATTGAAAGCGCTGGGGGCGATGGCGGTTGTGCGCCCGGGCAAGGGCGGGAGTTTGCAGGTGGTGGTCGGGCCGATGGCGGACAGCATTGCTGATGAGATTCGCTTGGCAATGCCGGCACTGGGGCGGGCGATTGTGTCTTCACCTGCTGCTGTTATCGATGCGCCTAACCCTGCTGCCGTGGCGACTTCAGAGGCGCAGCAATGGCTGAATGCCTTGGGCGGCGGCGACAATGTATTGCAGATGGACTGCATCGCCATGACCCGGATTCGGTTGGTGCTGGCGGATGGCAAGGCATTGTCGGAATGTGATTTGAAGGCGCTGGGATGTCAGGGCGTCAGCCAACTTGAAGGCGGCGTTTGGCACCTGCTGATTGGCGACAAGGCATCGAGTTTGAGTGATGCGCTGGAGGTGTTGGTCAATCGTAGTGAGGTGAGTGCCAAGGTTTAGATTGTTGACGCCTGAGAGTCAGTCTTCGCGAGCAAGCCCGCTCCCACATTTTGAGTTGGGGGCATCTGATAGGGATTGGTCGGTTGGCAGGCCGCCATCGCTGGCAAGCCAAGCTCCTACAATAGATCGGCGTACAGCCGTTGCTTCTCACCACTCAACAGGCCGAGCGTTAGCTCGCCTGCAGCTTTTGATCTTGATTCACCCGCCCCTTCGGGAGGCTGAGTGGAGGTGTTCATCCGGGGAGTGGCGCGTAGCGCCGTTCGACGCAGTCGAACACGCTGCATGTAGGTCGTAGCGAAGCAGACCGGAGGGCAGTGTCCCCGGATGGATACCGGAACGAAGGAACGCCGAGCCTAAGCGAGGGGCCGGACGCTCGGGGCGAGCCTTTTTGGGTACTTTTTTGGCGTTTGAAAAAAGTGCCTCGCCGTAAGGGCGAAACCGCCAGCGGCCGTTACCGCAGCAACGGATATGTACACAAAAAAAAACCCGCTGAACGCACATTCAGCGGGTTTCTCATTCCAGCAGCCAGAAGATCAAAAATCCTCCAACCGCCACACCTCATAAGCCGGCGTCTCATAGGGATGGCTCTCTTTCAAAGCCACCACCACCGCGCGAATCAACTCATCGCTGACCACCAACTCAACCTTCCATTCCTCAACCTGCTCGACCTCCCCCGCTTCCCCAATAAACGGCTGACTGCCATCCAACGGGCGAAACTGACCAAGACCGAGCACCTGCCACGCGCAATGGTCATAAGCACCGATCCGTCCGCCACCGGCGGCAAAAACGGCACTCTTGACCTGCTCCACATGACTGGCCGGAACAAAAAAACTGAGCTTGTACACGACGCTTAGTTCACCCAGACGCGTGCATTACGGAACATACGCATCCAAGGTGCGTCCTCGTTCCAGTCTTCCGAACGCCACGAGTTCTGCACCGCGCGGAACACACGCTCCGGATGCGGCATCATGATCGTCACGCGACCGTCGCGACTGGTCAAACCAGTAATCCCACGCGGCGACCCGTTCGGGTTGGCCGGATAGCTTTCGGTGACCTTGCCATGGTTGTCGACAAAACGCATCGCCACACAACCCGACAGATCAGCTTCCAGCAACGCTTCTTCACTGGCGAACTCGGCATGACCTTCACCGTGAGCAATGGCGATCGGCATACGCGAACCGGCCATGCCCTGCAGGAAGATCGAATTCGACTCCTGAACCTGAACCATCGCCA
>Ga0302168_1000149_pt1 | contig 17245 bp, 18 predicted proteins | sample I_Fen_N1_2_FD_193494 | JGI IMG/M metagenome (GOLD analysis project Ga0302168, IMG submission 193494) | Peat permafrost microbial communities from Stordalen Mire near Abisko, Sweden - I_Fen_N1_2 | ecosystem: Environmental > Terrestrial > Soil > Wetlands > Permafrost | place: Sweden: Abisko...
GTGGTAGCCGAGTTCCTGAGCGTAACGGGCGGTGGCCTCAATGCAGGTGTTGGCCAGCAGGCCGACGATGATCACGTGGGTGACACCCATTTGCTTCAAGCGGAAATCGAGGTCGGTGTTGGCGAACCCGCTCGATCCCCAGTGTTCGGAAACAACGATGTCACCGTCCTTTGGCGCGAAATCCGGGTGCCATTCACCGCCCCATTCCCCGCGTGCGAAGTGGTGCATGTGCTGGATCTTGCACTGGGAGGGGCTCGGGTGATCCCAGTTTTCGTAGTCGCCTTTTTCCCAGCGCCGGTGCGGTACGATGACCACCGGAATGTCGAGGGAGCGGACAGTACGATCGAGGGCGCGCAGGTTGTCGAGCAGGCCGACTTGCTCGGCAATCGGCTTGATCAAGGGGAAGACTTTGCCGCCCTCGGACAGAAAATCGTTGTAGGGGTCGACCAGCAGGTAAGCGGTCTGGCCAAGCGGGTAGGCAGCGTTCGACATGACAAATTCTCCAGGGAAGGGGTTGATCCGTGCCACGGGCTTGCCTTGGCATGTTGTTGATATGATAATCATAGTATGTGTGAAAGAGGCAAGACCGTATGGCGATAAAAAAGAGTAGTCCTGAAACCCTGTGCCCGATTTCCCGGGCCGAATCGGTCGTCGGAGATCGCTGGACCGTGCTGGTGCTCAGGGAATTGTTCATGCGCAGTCATCGCTTCGATGAGATCCAGGCGCAGACAGGTGGCACTCCCCAGATGGTCGCCGCACGCCTGAAAAGCCTGGAAGCCGACGGGCTGGTCGAACGTCGTGCCTACAGCGAACGGCCGCTGCGTCACGAGTACCACCTCACTGAAAAGGGGCAGGCCTTTTACTCGGTGATTCTTGCCTTGCGTGCCTGGGGGGAAACCTGGTGCAAATCGCAAGAGGAGGGCCTGGCGGTCCGATACACCCACCAGACCTGCGGGCAACCCGCCGGGCTCGGGCCGCTTTGCGAACATTGTGGCCAGCTGTTGCGCCGTGAAGAACTGATCAGTGAGCCGAGTGCCGCTTATGCCCTGGAGCGACAGGCGCGGCGTGATGCGTTCAAGGGCAGTCGTGCCGCGGAGCCCTCAACGAAAGTCGATAAGCCTGACTGAGCCTGGTCACTGCGGGTGACTATTCGTTCAGGTAATAGTGACCATCACCGATCTCAAGTTTTGTTGTTTGCCAAAAACAAGGAAAATCGCGCACATCCAAATGCTTCCCAGGAATTTGCGCGATGAAAATGTTGACCCGGCAAGCGCTCGTCGCATGCTTGCTGTTGTCCGGCTGTGCCTCGGCCCCGAACGCCCCGACGCTGACGTTGCAGACCAGGAAAGCTCCTGCGGATTACGCACACTGCGTATTACCGAAACTGCAGAACGACTCGCTGCAAGCCACCGTATCGGAGACCCAGCGCAGCTACCGGATCGTCGTGTCCAGCAAAGTCGCCGCGGACGATGTGCTCGAGGCCTACAAGGACAAGGCATCGAATGGCGGCAAGGTGTTTTTGTACGAGCGCGCGCTGCTGGCTTCGACTTTCGGTCCTTCCCCACTCGAACGTGCCGCGCAGGAATGCCTTTAAGCCAGGTGCCGGTCGTTCCGTTTCCATGACATCTGCGCGCTCGTGCGGGCGCGTCTGATGGACCTGAATTGATGCCATGGGTATTGCCTTAAACGTTCGCGGGCGATGAGCGGATCAACGAATGCGACCTGTTCGAACTGTAAGCGACAAGGCCTCGAACTTTACCCACCTTTCTTCTGTCGACCCATCACCTGCCAGATCAGTGCGCTCCAGCGTGAGGGCCATGACGGATCGGGCACAACTATAAAAAGGTGATCGTGATGAGTTGTCTTATTTGTGCCGGCGTCGCACAGCGCATTCAGTGTCACGGCCCCTGGGAAGAGAGAGATTGCCCGGAGTGTGGCCGCTATCGCGTGTCCGATGAGCTCATCCTGACGCTGATGGAGCAGGGCCAGATTTTTGATGTCGGCAAAACCAGGGGCTGGCTTGATAGCCGGCGTGTCGGCGGTGCAGTTCCTTCCATCGAGATCCATGAAGCACTGCTGGTGCCTTGATGGAAGCAGGGGACAGATCCCTGGTGCCTGTCCCCCGGCGCAACTGCGTCGCAGTCACCTGGTTTGTTGTAGAACAATGAGACAACTGGCGGCCTCAGAAGAACGTGATCTCGTAGCCGAATCGCGATGCGGCACTGACAATGTGCTGGCCCATGATCCGACGCGCCGCTTCCGCATCCCGGTTGATGAATGCCTGCACGAGGTCTTCATGCTCGCCGCGCGCTGCATGGGGAATATTGCTGAACACCGGACCCCGCCGTGCAAAGGTCATGGAGATCAGCGCTCGCATCGGTTCGAGCACCGTGCGGATCATTGTCTCGAGATAGTCGTTGCCTGACGCGGCAGCCACCGCCCGATGGAAGTCGAGGTCAGCGTTGACCGTGTCCAGAGTCGGTTCCCCTTCGTACTGCATTCGCAGCACCGCCGCCTGAATCGTTTTCAGCGCGTGGGGCGTCATATGCGATGCCGCCAGCGCAGCGGCCTGGCTTTCCAGTACAGCCCGTACTTCGAACATGTTGCGCATCGTATTGTCACCGTCCAGCAACGGCGTGCTTTCACGCGGCGCCAAAGGCTCCGGCGACTGGGCGGCGGCCGAGACGAATACGCCCACGCCCTGGCGCGACTGGATCAGTCCCTGGGCTCGAAGCGTGGCGATGCCTTCGCGCACCACATTCCTGCTGACGCCGAAGTTTTGCGAGAGAAACTGTTCGGTCGGAAGGCGGTCGCCTGGCCGCAGTCGGCCGGAGGCAATCTCTTCACTCAACGAGCGGGCGATGTGCTCAGCCAGATGAGGGCGCCGCGCCACGGGTTGCACATTCATTTCACTCATGCGGATTCATTCCTCTCACTTGTCTACTTAATCTACATCAGAAGACTTGTTCCTGACAGTTGAAACTGAATTTCATTATCGACATAAAACAAAATAACCAATAAAACCAATAGGTTAAATGTCGTTTGGATATGGGGTGTTCAAAAAGCAGGTGTTGTTCAGTTGAAGGACAACAGGATGTCTTGTACGTTGTCCTCAACCTGGCACGGGCGAAATCCAAAAACACCGCGCCACCGTTGCAACCTGCTTGAGGCACCGTCTATGAAAATTGCCAGTATTGAAACCATTCCGCTGCGGATCCCCTTTACCACGGGAGGACGGTCGGCCGGCGGGGTATGGGGGCCGAAAGACCTTCAGATGGTCGATTCCCTCGTGGTCAAGATCACCACCGATGACGGTATCGTGGGCTGGGGCGAAACCTTCGGTTTTACCGCGATACCCGCCGTGAAAGTCGTGATCGACACTATTCTTGCGCCCGAACTGATTGGCAGTGATGCCACTCGGCGCGAGAAGTTGCAGGGCGATCTGCAGAAGAAATTTCACGTCTTCGGTCGCAGCGGTGCGTTCATCTATGGGCTTTCGGCGATTGACATCGCGCTGTGGGATATCGCGGGCAAAGCGGCCGGCAGGCCGATCTACCAGCTGCTTGGCGGCAGTGAGGCCACTTCGCTGGCGGCCTATGCAAGCCTGATCCGCTATGCCGACCCTGAACTCATCCGCATCAACGTACAGCGTGCGGTCAACAGCGGTTTCCGCCACCTCAAGTTGCACGAGGTGGATGTCGAGGTCATCCGCGCCGCGTGCGAAGCCGCAGGTCCCGACGTGGAAATCACCCTCGACGTCAACGCCCCCTGGACGGTGCGCGAAGCGCTCGACATGACCGAGAAACTTCGCCCGTTGAATCTGCGCTGGATCGAAGAGCCGGTGTGGCCGCCGGAAAACTATTCGGGGCTGGCGACGGTGCGCAAGCAAGGCGGCATCCCGGTTGCAGCCGGTGAAAACGCGTCGACGCTGATGGACTTCCAGCACCTGCTTGAAGCCGGCGCGGTCGATTTCGTTCAGCCCAGCCCGGCCAAAATGGGTGGCATCACCGAACTGCAAAAAGTCTATGCGCTGGCTAACGCCCACGGCGTCACCGTGATGGTCCACGCCTTTTATGACGGCCCCGGCCTGCTGGCCGCCGTGCATGGCAGTGCGGCCCTGGGCGGTGCGAAATCCTTGGTCGAATGGCGTTACTTCGATCTCGAAGCGCAGCTGTATGGCGACGCCATCATTCCGCGTAACGGCCGCATCGACGTACCGCAAGGGCCGGGGCTCGGCATCGAGCCAGACCAGGACGTCATCCGGGACTACCGCTTCAAACCCTGACCACCCAAGCCGCCCGGTCTTTGCCGGGTGATCGCGGCCGACGCAACAGCCGTCGGCCGCGATCAGCGATGGCGACATTCTTGATAAAAATAAATACGAGGATTGCGGACATGTTAGACAGGATCGTAGGGCCCATTCTGCCCGTCGCCTTTGTGATCGCGCTGGGCTATATCGCCGGCAAGCGCGGACGGCTGACCCATTCGGACAGCCTGCTGATCAGCCGGCTGGTACTCGGCTGGATATTCCCGGCGCTGCTTTTTGTCGGGATGGCGAGCACGCCGCGTGAACAGCTCCTCGACTTCAAGTTCGTCGCGGCCACGTTCATCGGCATCATGGGCATGTACACGATAGCGCTGGCGATCGGCTGGTTCACCACTCGCAATCTCAAGGTTGCAACGCTCAAGGGCTTCGTCAACGGTTACCCGGACGCAGCTTTCATGGGCATCCCCATCCTCGCGACGATGTACGGCGCCGGCAGCATTTATTCGGTGCTCGTGCTGAACCTGGTCGCGAGTCTGGTGATGATCCCGCTGACGACCATGTTGCTCACCATTGCCGATGGAAAGGGCAGTGGTTCCCAGGCGTTCGTGTCGAGCCTGTCGGGAGCGGTCCGCCGTCCGCTGATGTGGGCGCCGGCGCTGGGCATTCTGATCTCGCTGCTGCAGGTCAAGATGCCACCGATTGCGGCGGAGTCCCTCACGCTTCTGGGCAAGGCGACGCCTGGCGTATCGCTGCTGTGCCTGGGTTTGATCATGTCGTCGGAGAAACTGAAAATGTCCGGTGAAGTGTGGGGCAACCTCGGGCTCAAGCTGTTCATTCACCCGGTGTTGATGTTCGCCGCCACGGTTTTGCTGGGCACGCACGGCCTTTACGCACAACAGATGATTCTGCTTTGTGCGCTTCCGTCGGCGACCATCCCGGCCATGTTCGCGAACCAGACCGGTGCTTATCAGAGTGAAGCCGCGACCTCCATTCTGGTCAGCACGGTGCTGTCGATCGTGACGTTTTCTGCGGCGATCTACCTGATCGATGGAGGGCTTGCCGCAGCCTGAGCATGCCCAACGGCTTGAACAGGTGTCGCTTCACATATCGCAGCCTGCAGGAACGGCCGCAGGCTGCGGTCTTTTATGAATCCACGGCTGTTCCCTGTCGATCGCTTCTTCGACGTACGCGTAGAATGCGAGCGCCGTTGAGCACTAATGTGAGTTGTGACGGTCAATAAATCCCGCACGACCCTTCAGTGGTCATGCTGCTCGTAGCCGATCGGGTTCGTATCGGTATTTTGATCAAGGACAGTGAAAGCATGCTCGCCGCCATGTAACCGCAACAGTCTCCACCAGGTTCCGTGATACGGCACTCGCCGTACGCTTTCCCCGCCATTCCATTCGAAGAATCTAAAGCATGCACCTACGCAAAATTGCAGTTGGGCTGTCAGCCCTTGTTTTGCTCTCGACCGGGGCAGAAGCCCGCAGTCTGCTGGACTTCATCAAGCCGCCCGCCCAGCATCAGGAGCCGCAGTCCCGTTCCGGTTCGATCAGCCAGAGCGCGGCACTGGACCTCTACTCAAACAAACAGAAGCAACCGTCGTTCGATGGCTGCGCGGATCTGTTCCCGGCCTCCAGACCGATCAACCTGGCCACCGTGCCTTCCACCATGAACCCCCTGGCCCTGTGTTCCGACAATTTCGCGGTGCTGTACTCACAAACCAGCAAGACGCCGCTGGTGGTCGTAGAGCGTCTTAATGCCGCGCAGCTTCAGGATGCAAAAGGCGAGGAACGCACTAACCAGTTCTACCCGGACCCTCGTATCCCCAAGGGGGGGCGGGCAGAATTGAGCGATTACCGCAGCCAGCATCCGGCCGTGGACCGCGGTCATCAATCCCCGGCTGCCGATGCACCGAGCCCCAATGCAATGGCCCAGTCCTTCGCGCTGTCGAACATGGTTCCGCAAGACCCGACCAATAACCGCAAGATCTGGAGCAAGGTCGAGTCCGACGTCAGGAAGTTTGCCAAACGGGCCGACGGCAATGTCTTTGTCTTCACCGGACCGCTTTTCGACGCTGGCCACGCGACGATTGGCGACAACAAGGTCTGGGTGCCGACGCGCCTGTTCAAGCTGGTGTATGACGCATCGTCCAAGCGGGCCTGGGCTTACGTACTGCCCAACGCGGAAACCCGTATCGAGAGACCGATCGACTATGACGCTTTCGTGAAAAGCACCGGACTCAAGTTGCTGGGCAATCTGCCGGTCACGGGTTCAGTGGGGCGCAGTTGATGGCATCGACTTGATGAGTGGCACCCCAAGGTTGCACGCAACCCAGGGGTGCTTCACATAGACCGGCATCACGTGTCGTCTGCCCACCGGGCGGGCGACTCTAGCGCTTGATCAGCGATATCTTCGTCCCTTCGATACTGATCCCGGCCATCAATCCTTGTTGGTCGAAGATAAACGCGTAGGCGTCGTCCTTCAGCGTCGAGCTGGACAGGTTCTTCGCAACCCCTTCATCGACCACCACAACCGTCGGCCCTACGCCGATTTCCCAGCCCTTGGTTTCAGTGATGTATTTCAAGGCTTTGTCGTTCATCAGGAAAACCACATAGCCATAGGATTGGGCGCCCGCCTGCAGCCCCCACGAACCGCTGACGGAGTTGTAGTAATCCTCGACTTTCGTGCCCTTCATTAATACTCCCTCACCATAGCTGCCGCCGAATACAAGGCCCGCCTTGATGATTTTCGGGAAGACAAGCACGGCTTTGGCTTTGTGCGAGAGGGTCTCGGATAAGGGATTGGTCTTGTAGAGCGTCTGTAATGCTTGTCGAGAGTCGGTATTCAGATCTTCGGCGGTGGCCGCTCCCGCAGTGTTCAGGAGGCTTGTCGATGCCAATGAGGCTGTCGCGAGGACCATCGACAGGAAGAAGCGCATTGATTGAGTCATTTGCGTACTCCGATAAGGGAGCAAGGGACGAGAGTGGCGATCAGCACCTGCCTCAGACAGGAACGGAACCCACTGAAAATATCCGGCGCACCCTAAAGTGTGTGAATCGCAAGCGTCGCTGTGGAGGCCGGAGGCCTTGATCAGTCGCGATGCCATCATTTGTTGTGACCACTGTGCGAGAGCCGGGTTCGCCGTTGACCGGCACTTTCGTTCGATGGCGGGCTTGGCTTTCAACCAGCGAAAGGGGAAAAGCGATTGGAAAGGTGTGCGTCACCATTTTTTAACAAAGTATGAACAACTGCTGTGATTTATTGGGAAGGTAGTTCGAGCTTTATTAACCCCCCCTGATCGACCCTGGCCAGTGAGTTCCTGATTGAAACGCACAACGACTCCATCGCTGTCTGCAAAACGCTTGGTACTCCGAAGGATTGTGCGCTGCGCAGGCATCGCCATCGTTATTTTATTGGCCGGTGGCGGTTATTGGCTCTACACCCCGCCATCGCCCTTTGTTCCGTTGTCAGGTCTGGAACCCTCCGCTGTGTCGATGATCGCGTTGGGCGATCAAGGCAGCGGAAACATGCAGCAGTGGCGGGTCGGGCAGGCCATGGAACAGGTTGCGGCCAGAGAAGGGCGCCTGGACATGGTGGTGCTGCTGGGCGACAACTTCTACGGCAAGGCATTGACCAGTACCCATGACCTGAGCTGGCAAATCAAATTCGAGCGGGTCTATTGGGGGCACTGGCTCAGTCACGTGCCGTTCTACGCGGTCCTGGGCAACCACGATTACCCGGTGTCGCAAAAGGTCGAAATCGAATACGGCCAACAACACAAGGGGTCGGGCCGCTGGCAAATGCCGATGAACTTTTACACCAAGGATTTCGGTAACGTCGACGGGCGTCCGTTGGTGCGAATGGTGTTCCTCGATACGTCGGCGCCACGTGAAAGCCTGCAACAGCAAATCGACCTGATCGATCAGGCATTCCAGGCACCCGGCCCGGCTCCGGTGTGGCGCATTGCAGCATCCCATCACCCGGTGCGCAATGAGGGCGAACATGGTGAAGAGTCGGACTTGATCGCCCGGCTCCTGCCTGTGTTGCAACGCAATAAGGTTGATGTGTTCCTGTCCGGACACAATCACAATCAGCAGCTGCTGCTGCGTGCCGGGGAACCCGCGTGGGTCATCTCCGGTGCGGGCGGTCAGAAGCTCGACAACTTGAGTATCTCCCCGGAGCAAAGCACGTTCGCCGCATCACGGGCAGGTTTTGCCAAGCTCGACTTTAACGCCGATCAGTTACGGCTGGCGTATTACAACGATCGAGGTGATCTGGAGTCCGACTATCGCTGGGCCAGAAACTGCCCGTGGATGGCCAAGGGGTGCTTGCTTCCCGACGTCGTTCCACAAAACATCGCCCAGTCGGAGCACTGACGGGCAGTTTCGCCATGTTGAAAGTCGGGGCACCCGACGCGCCCTGGCAGGATGAATCCGGCCAGGTCCTTGAAATGTGACGTCAGGCGCGTGGGCCCTGTGTATCGCTGTGTATCCGAACGCGGCGTACGCAGACTGGCTTACAAATGCCCCTCGATACGGATACATCCGGGATACACGGTTGCAGTCAAATAGCCCTGCCTTAGCGAGAAAGCCAAACGCCCTCGCACCACGGCTTATCGCCTTCGTGGCAATGACCTTAGCGGCTTGGCCGCACACCGTACCCGGAGAACCACCATGTCCCGTATGTCGAACAAATCCCGCATTGGCCTGATCGCAGTTGCACTGGCCGGCAGCATGAACCTCGCTTCGTCCGCCTTTGCCGCAGACGCACTGCCACAAGGCTATCAACTCGCGTCGGCGGAAAAGACCAGTGAAGGCAAGTGTGGCGAAGGCAAGTGTGGTGCCAGCGAAACCGGCGCCAAGGCGACCAAGACCAGTGAAGGAAAATGCGGTGAAGGCAAGTGCGGCGATGCATCCTTCGCCCGTACCGACACCGATCACGATGGCCGCGTGTCGCTCAAGGAGCTGCTGACCGTTGCTCCCCAGGGTGGCGAAGAGTTCAAGGCGATGGACACCAACAACGACGGTTACCTCTCCGAGGCCGAGGTCTACAAGTACCGCACCAACCAGTACACCTCCAACGGCAAGAAAGTGCCGACCGAACTGTTCACCAAAATGAGCAAAGCCCAAGGCTGATGTCATCGCGCCGTTCCAACCTCCCCGGGGTCGCACCCAGGGAGGTTTTCTGGTTTTCAGGCTTGGTTTTTTGCAAGCGCTGACTTGCCGGCGAAGGCGTCAGCACCTGCAACATCAGTGCTGGCAGTGCCGAGGCCATCGCGAGCAAGCTCCCACAAAGGGCATTGGTCGAACCGGAAAAACGGGGCACAGCGAATCCCGTGTGAGCGTCCGGTCAGTCGAAGGCGTTGCGGTAAGCGAAAATGCCGGGCAGGCCGCCGGTCATCACAAATAGCAGGTTGCTTCCTGCCGGATAGTCGCCGGCGCGAACCGCCGCCAGCAGTCCGGCGAAGGCCTTGCCGCCGTAGACTGGGTCCGTAAGGAGGCCTTCGTGGGATGCCAGCAGCCGTACCGCGTCGAGCATGGCCTCGGTGGGTGCGCCATAGGCTTCGCCGCGCTGGCTGCCGTCAACGCTGACAGCGCTTTCGGCCAACGTGGCGCGGGGGTCAAGTAGTTGTAGGACCTGGCGGGTTTTTTCCAGGGTCGTGGACGCCGCCTGGTCTTCGGTAGCGAGTACGGTATAGCCGGCGATTTCCGTTGATGAGTGGGCGAGGGTGACGCCGGCCAACAGGCCTGAATGGGTTCCGGCACTGCCATTGGGAACGATGATCCGGTCGAAATGCACACCGAGCGCATCGGCCTGGCGCAGGATCTCGGCCGCGCAGGCGGCGTAACCCAGACTGCCTCTGGGGCTTGAGCCGCCCAGCGGCATCACGAAGGGTTTTTGACCTTCATGCCTGAGTTTTTCGACCCGTTCGGCGGCATAACCATCAGGAACGACGCCAAGGGGAAGCCGATGGATCTTCGCGCCGAAAAGGGCGTCCAGCACAACGTTGCCGTTGTGACGAAAGTCATCGTCGGTGCGCACGGCGGACGGGGTCAGAATCAGTTCGCAGGCCAGGCCCTGGCGAGCCGCGACAGCGGCGGTCAACCGTGCGTGATTGGACTGGAAACCGCCCCAGGTCACGAGTGTGTCGGCACCTTGCGCCAAGGCTTCGCCGAGTAAAAACTCCAGTTTACGCAGCTTGTTTCCGCCACCGCCGAGACCTGTCAGGTCATCTCGTTTGACGTAGAGATTGCAGCCGTTCATCTCGGGCAACTGGCTCAATCGGGACAGTTTCTGAATCGGTGTCGGGCCTTCGAGCAGCGTTGCCCGCGGGTAGGCGGCGAGGGCGGTTTCGAGGTGACTCAAGTCATGGGGCATGCCGGTGTGCTCGTGAGGTAGAGGATGGAGTGGGTCTGTCACTCTATTAAGCGTCATCACGAAAGATAACTGCATCATGGGGAATTACAGTTGATACACCATGTAATGAGCGCTGGAGCCCACGCCTGCTCTGCATATCACTCATACAGATTGCTCCGATCAAATTAATTCGTTTTTTAAGATGCATTCTCCCGCGTAGTGTCCGCCTGAATCCGTTTCTTCAATCCGAGCACACTACCGGAGCCCCCATGAGTTATGCCGATCGCAATCTTTTATATTGGCGCCGCAACCTGGCCGTCTGCGTGTTCGGTTCCTTCACCACGCTGGTGAGCCTGAGCATGTTGCTGCCGTTTTTGCCGCTCTACGTGCAGCAGTTGGGCGTCACTTCGCAGGCGGCGGTGGTCCAATGGTCGGCCGTGGCATTCGGGGCGACGTTTTTCGGCACGGCGCTGACAGCGCCGATCTGGGGGCGTCTGGCCGACCGTTTTGGGCGCAAGCCGATGTTGGTTCGAGCGGCCATTGGCATGGCTGTTGTGATGTCGATGATCGGGCTGGCGCGGGACGTGACGGATCTGGTGGTGCTGCGCCTGATCGCGGGTCTGATCGGTGGCTACGCTTCGGCCTCCATCGTGATGATCGGTTCCCAGGTGCCGAAGGAAAAGGCCGGTTGGGCGTTGGGTGTGCTGTCGACGGGGGCGTTGTCCGGCAATTTGATCGGGCCGTTGGTGGGAGGGTTCTTGCCGGAGTTCGTCGGTATCCGCGGCACGTTCTTCGTCGGTGGCGCCATGATCGCGGTGGCTGCCATCACCACGATCCTGCTCATTCGTGAGGATTTCGATCGCGCCTCGGACGGGGCGCGCCGCCACAGAGGCACGCGGATTGAACGCGGGAGTTCACGTTGGCCGGTCATCGCCGCGTTATTGTCGACCGCGATGATGGTGTTGCTGGCCAACATGTCGATCGAACCGATCATCACGGTTTACATCGGCCACCTGGGTGTCGCACTGGATGACCAGGCGCGCATCGCCGGCGTGATCATGGCCTGTTCCGCGCTGGGCAGTATCTTGACCGCCGCACGGCTGGGGGCGCTGGCGGACCGCGTCGGCAGCTGGAACGTCATCATCGGCTGTTTGCTGTTGACGGGTGCGGTCATGGTGCCCCAGGCGTTTGTCACCCAATGGTGGCAACTGGCGATTCTGCGCGGGCTCATGGGCATGACCATTGCCGGACTGCTGCCGGCCATCGCCAAGTTGATCCGCCATTCAGTGGAGGAGCACAACACCGGCAAAGTCCTCGGCTATCTGCAATCGGCGCAATTTTCGGGGCAGGTGATCGGGCCTTTGATCGGTGGCCAGGTCGGTGCGCACTTTGGATTGCACCCGGTGTTCCTGGTGACGGGCGCGCTGCTGGTGTTCTGTGCCGGAATCAATGGTTGGGTGAAATATCGTTTTCAATCGGAGGCATTGAAATTCACCAAAAACGATCACCAGATTCATAATTGATCATTTTACATGATCATATGCCGGGCATAGGTTGAGGGTGCAAATACACCGCAGCCGGTGGCGGATCGAGTCTTCGAATCTGAGGCTGTGGAACAACAATAACGCAACCACTGCTCCACGGAGTCAACGTGAACCATGCATCTGAATCAGCCCGAATCCGCAACCACCCCCGTTACAAGGATTTGGTCTCAAGGCAGCGACGGTTCGTCGCTTGCCTGACCGCCGCCACCCTTGTTCCGTACTTCACGTTCATCCTCGTCGCCGCGTTCGCGCCCAACCTTCTGGCGACCAAGCTTTCGGCAACCAGCATCATCAACATCGGTTGGCCGCTGGGCCTGGTGTTCATCATCGGGGCCTGGTTGTTCACCGGGCTCTACATCCTTCGGGCCAATGGCGAGTTCGATGAACTGACCGCAGAAATCTGCGCGGGGGTGATCGTATGAAACGCCTTCTGCGCAACCTCGTCCTGCCTGTCCTGCTCGGCGCATTCGCGGCTCGCGCCATGGCCGCCGATGCCTTGCAGAACGTCGAAAAACAACCGATCAACATCACCGCGATCAGCATGTTCCTGGTCTTCGTCGTGACGACCCTGGGCATCACCTACTGGGCCGCTTCCAAAACCAAATCGATGGATGACTTCTACAACGCCGGCGGGGGTATCACCGGGTTTCAGAATGGCCTGGCGTTGGCGGGTGACTACATGTCGGCTGCGGCGTTGCTGGGCGTCACCAGCATGATCTTCTTCAACGGCTTCGATGGGGTGCTGTACTCCATCAGCTTCTTTGTGGCCTGGCCGTTGCTGTTGTTTCTGTTTGCCGAGCGCATCCGCAATCTGGGGCGCATCACCCTCTCGGACATCGCCTCGTTCCGGCTCGATCAGAACCGCATTCGCACCATGACAGCCTTTGGTTCGTTGACGGTGGTGTGCTTCTATCTGGTGGTGCAGATGGTCGGGGCAGGGCAGTTGATCCAGCTGTTGTTCGGCTTGCCTTACCACTACGCAGTCATCGCGGTGGGCCTGTTGATGGCGGTCTATGTCACCTTTGGCGGCATGGTCGCGACCACCTGGGTGCAGATCATCAAGGCCGGTTTGCTGCTATTGGGCGGCACCTTGCTGGCGTTTCTGGCGTTGAGCAAGTTCGGCTTTTCCTTCGACGTGCTGTTCGAGAAAGCGGTGGCCGCGCACCACGACGGCGAGCGGATTCTGCTGCCGAGCAAACTGGTGGCCGACCCGCTGTCGCTGATCTCGTTGTCATTGGGCCTGGTCTTCGGCACGGCGGGGCTGCCACACATCCTCATGCGTTTCTTCACCGTTCCGGACGCCAGGCAGGCGCGCAAGTCGGTATTCGTCGCCACGGGCTTCATCGGTTTCTTCTACCTGATCGTGGCCGTGCTGGGCCTGGCCGCCATCGTCATCGTCGGCCAGGACCCGGCCTTCTACGAGTCGGGGATTGTCGGCGGCAAGCTGATCGGCGGCGGCAACATGCCGGTGATGCACCTGGCCAAGGCCGTGGGCGGGGATCTGCTGCTCGGTTTCATCTCCGCCGTCGCCTTCGCGACGATTCTGGCGGTGGTGTCCGGATTGACCATGGCTGGCACCTCGGCGATTTCCCATGACCTTTATGTGATGGTCATCAAAAAGGGGCGAGCCGATGCCAGGGACGAACGTCGTGTGTCGCGCATCGCTTCGGTGGGCATCGGTATCGTCGCCGTGGTGCTGGGGATTCTGTTCAAGGATCAGAACATCGCCTTCCTGGTGGCGTTGACCTTTGGCGTGGCGGCTTCAGTCAACTTTCCAATCCTCGTGCTCTCGATGTACTGGAAAGGGCTCACCACCCGCGGCGCATTGATCGGCGGTGTCTGCGGGCTGTTGAGCGCGGTCGGCCTGGTGATTCTCTCGCCCGCCGTGTGGGTCAAGGTACTGGGCAATCCCGAGGCGATTTTCCCGTATGACTATCCCGCAATCATCTCGATGAACGTGGCGTTCTTCTTCACCTGGCTCGGTTCGGTCACCGACCGCAGTCATGGCGCAGGGCTTGAGCGCGAGCGTTTCGACGATCAACTGATCCGTGCCCGGACCGGGCTCGGTGCCGCGCAGGCGGTCAGCCACTGACGCGTTTTCGCCCAACCCATACCTTTGCTGTTTTGCGCATTTTGCAAACGGAGTCAGCCATGCAACTAAAAGACAATGGCCTGAGATTTTCCCCTGTCACCGTCGCCCTGCACTGGGTCGTCGCATTCGCGCTGTTGGGGATTTTCGGCCTTCAGCTGGCCATCGGTCACGCCTCCGGCGAGGCACTGCGGGCAGCGCTCGGCCGGGTGCAAAACCTGTTGGGCCTGATCTTGTTTCTGGTATCGATCTACCGCTTCTGGGCCCGGATCACCGCTTACCATCCACTGCCCGTGGGCACGCCCAATCCCATCGAAGTGATTATCAGCCGCTCGGTGGCGGTGGCACTCGCCCTGGCCATGGTGCTGCTGCCGGTGGCCGTGTGGGCTTCACGGGCCGCTGCCGGCGAAGGGGTGGAACTGCCGGGCGGATGGTCGATGCCGACAGTGCTGCCGGTCAACGCGGTGTTGAAGGAAGTCGTCGACGTGCTGTTCAACATCGGTGCTTCGGCCTTCCTCGCCGGCCTTGCCTTGCATGTGTTCGGCGCGGTGAAGAATCACTTTCTCCTGAAGAACGACACGCTCAAGCGGATGCTTGGAAAACATGTGGAGCTGTGAGTCATGAACGAAGCCAGATTCGATTTTGCCGGTAACGCCATTACCCGGCTCTGCGGCGTGAAGTACCCGATTTTCCTCGGTGGGATGGCTGCGATTTCCGGCCCGCCACTGGTCGCTGCGGTGGCCAATGCCGGGGGCATGGGGGTGATTGGCGGCTTGCGCTTGCCGCCGTTGGCCTTGCGCCGCTGGATTCAGGAAACCCGCGCGCTCACCGATCAGCCCTTTGGCGTCAATCTGGTTCCGCAGTTCGGCGGGCCGGACGTGTTTGAAGCGCAGTTTCAGGTGATCCTCAAAGAGAAGCCCAAACTGCTGTCGCTGTTCTACGCCGAAAAGTATGCCGCCGACATGATTGCCCGGGCCAAAGACGCCGGACTGGTGGTCATGGTGCAAGCGGGGTCGGTGGAGCTGGCCCGCCTTGCCATCGCCCAGGGCGCGGACATTATCGCGGCCCAGGGCAGTGAGAGTGGTGGGCACTTGAATCGCGGCACGATTGGCATCATGCCGTTGTTGACGTCGATCCTGGCGGTCTCGGAGGGGCGACCGGTGTTGGCCGCCGGCGGTATCGTCAATGGCGAAGACGTCCGCGCGCTGATGTCGCTCGGCGCGGCGGGGGTATTGGTGGGCACGGCGTTTATCGCCACCGATGAGTCAAACGCCCATCCGCTGTACAAGCAGAAAATCGTCGAGGCGACCACCGATGACACCGAGTACCGCACCGGCTACTCGTTTGGCTGGACCTGGGGCACGCCTCACCGGGTGATCCCCAACCGGGACAAATGGAACCTGCTGCGGCTCATCGGCGGCGGGGCCCGCGCCATCGACAAACCGCGCATGGCGAAAAAGCTGTCACTGTACGCGGGGCAGGGCGTGGGCAAGATCCACGGTGTCGTCCCGGCCGCCGAGCGCGTGGCGGAGCTGGCGCGCGGGTTGCCGGTGACGACAGGCCCAGTGCACCCGCGAGCAGGCTCGCTCCTACAGGGGTTATTTGTCGACGCTGCAATACAGGGGGGATTTACACCGCAGCCGGGCGGGCTATCTGCTGTTGTGCCAGGCCGATGAAGGCGCTCATGGCCGAGGTGATCATCGAGTCGTTGCGGCGGATGAACACGGTGGACACATGGGCGAACTCTGGCGGCAGTGTGTGGCATCGAATCCCATGCCGCACGCTGCAACTTTCCGCGATGGCCTTGGGCAGAAGGGTCACGCCCATGCCGGCGGCAACGCAGGAGAGGATGCCGTCGAGGGTGCCCAGTTCCATGATCTGGTTGGGCACCAGCCCGACCTGATAGAACCAGTTTTCCAGGGTCGAGCGATAGAAGCAGCCGGTGCGGAACACCAGCACCGTTTGCTGGGGCATTTTCTCGATCAGCGCGGGTAGCGTTTCGAAGTGATGACTGCTGACCAGCACCAGTTCTTCGGAAAACACTTCCTCCTGGGACAACGCTGAATTCTGGTGGAAGCCACCGACGAAGGCGCCGTCGAGACGATGGGCTTCAATCGCCTTGATCAGCTCCACCGTCGTGCCAGTCAGCAGCGACAGCTGGACGTCGGGATATTGCTCGCGGTACTTGGTCAGCACTTGCGGCAAGCGGATGGCGGCAGTGGTTTCCATCGAGCCCAAACGCAGCAGGCCGGTCGGGCTACCGGTGTCCATCAGTGCGCTGCGACTTTCATCGGTCAGTTGCAGGATGCGCCGCGCGTAGCCGAGAAACGTCTCACCCGCCGAGGTCAGCACCACCCCGGACTTCTTGCGGATAAACAGCTCCCGGTTCAGTTCGGCCTCTAGCTCTTTCACGCGCATGGTGACGTTGGATTGCACCGTATTCACCTGCATTGCAGCGGCGGTGAAGCTGCCCAGCTCAGCCACGGCGCAGAAAATCTTCAGTTGGCGCATTTCCATGAACGTCTCCATGCATCATAAAAAGTGATTGCGGACATGCTTATCGATCACTTTACGGTCTTCTTCGACGATAAGTAAAGTGATTGAAACCGACGGATGAGCGCAGTTCGACCATGACAACGACTTCGAAAATCGACCACATTTTTGCCGGGGGGCTGGAAGTGTTGCAGCCCGAAGGACAGCGCACCGGCATGTTCAAACGCCGAATCACGGGCCCGGCCCGCGTGGAGCTGCACGGCATTGTCGGCGATCAGCACGGCGACACGAGGGTGCACGGCGGCCCGGAAAAAGCGCTGCATCACTATGCGGCGCAGCATTACGAGCGATTGGCGCAAGCCTTTGCCCACAGCGCCGGGCAACTGGTGGCGGGTAGCCTGGGCGAGAATATTTCGGCCGGCGGACTGTCCGAATGCAGCGTGCACATTGGCGATGTATTCCGGATTGGCAGCAGCGTGGTGCAGGTGTCCC
>Ga0302168_1000150_pt1 | contig 17094 bp, 17 predicted proteins | sample I_Fen_N1_2_FD_193494 | JGI IMG/M metagenome (GOLD analysis project Ga0302168, IMG submission 193494) | Peat permafrost microbial communities from Stordalen Mire near Abisko, Sweden - I_Fen_N1_2 | ecosystem: Environmental > Terrestrial > Soil > Wetlands > Permafrost | place: Sweden: Abisko...
TGGCACTGCTGGTAGCGTTCATTGTGTCCCGGGCGCTGATTCGTCCGCTGCGCAACATGACCGAAGCGGTCGAGTTGTTTTCCCGGGAACGGAAGATCAGCGAGCTGCCGCCTCGACAAGACGAGTTGGGTGTATTGGCGCGCAGTTTCCGTGCGATGAAACAGGAAATTCTCACCCAGCTCGAAGACCTCACCCACAGCCGCGCCGCGTTCGAACACCTGGCCCGCCATGATTCGCTGACGGGGCTGCCCAATCGGCGGATGTGCTTCGAACGTCTGGAACAGGCCTTGATCAGTGCACGACAGAGCGGTCAGAAAATGGCTTTGCTGTTTGTCGATCTGGATCATTTCAAGGAGGTGAATGATCAGTGGGGTCACCGCTTTGGCGATCAGGTCCTGCAGGCGGTGGCCAAGCTGCTCGGTTCAGTCAGTGAGGCCCGCGACAACGTCGCACGCTTGGGAGGAGACGAATTCGTGATGTTCTTTGAGGATGTCCAGGATCCTCGGAAAATAGTCGCGTTACTGGAAAAGCTGCATGTCTGCTTTCAGCTGCCGCTTTTGATCGATGGAAAAGGGGTGAACGTCCATGCCAGCATGGGCGTGAGCATGTTTCCACGCGACGGCAACGACATTGGCACTCTGATCCAGCATGCCGATCATGCAATGTATAAAGCAAAGAGTGCGGGCAAAAACAGGTACTCCTTCGAAGTGATGGTTGAAAACTGACAGAGAAGTGGGGGCTTGGGCAGGGTCGCTGTTTTTCTGTATGAATAAGCCATTTAGACGTCTGAAAGTTTACCGAGCCTGGTCGTTGTTATTCCCCGCATCCGTGTGATTTTTACCGATAGAAGGTCACACGTTTCTTCGCAATATTTACTGGCTTTTGTTTGCCTTTATATCCCGGATCGCTCCTCTACTCTGTCGGCGCAGGTCAGTTTCCTGTCGTCATTAATAACCGCAAGGAGCGAGTATGTATTTTGAGATTTACAGGCAAACCCGTGGCACCGTTCTGACTGGCAAAGGCCAATGGCGCTGGCGTTTGAAGGCGGGTAATCATGAAACGATTGCCAGCGGGGAGGCTTACATCAACAAGTCGGATTGTCTGCATGCCATCGGTTTGATCAAAGGCACATGCGAACAGACGCCGGTCAAGGAGATCTAGGCGTCAAATATGAAGCTGCCCATGCAGGGCAGCTTCGTTTCAGCCGGGCGATTTAACCCCGGACTGTAAGACAAAACCGTGAAGGCCTTTACATTTAACGCAAGTAGTCAGGTGATTCTCTCTAGTCGCATAGACGCCGATTGTGACATCTCCCTAAACTGTCGACAGTGTATGGGCGCAGGGGCAATGGATGAATCGCAACGAACTACGCAAGGCCGACATCAATCTGATGGTGGTGTTTGAAACGCTGATGATCGAACGCAACGTCACCAAGGTGGCGAAGAAGCTGTTTCTCGGCCAGCCAACCATCAGTTCGGCGCTCAACCGCTTGCGTGCGATGTTCAACGATCCGTTGTTCATTCGTGTCGGCCATCGCATGGAACCGACCGCGCGGGCTGAAGAGATCTTTCGATACCTGTCGCCAGCGCTGGATTCGTTGTCGGTGGCGTTGAGTCTGACCCACGATTTTGACCCCGGTAGCAGCACCATGACCTTTCGGATCGGCATGTCGGACGATGTCGAGTTCGGTCTGCTGCCGTCGCTTCTGCGCGCCTTGCGCCAGGAAGCGCCGAAAGTGGTGTTCGTGGTGCAGAATGTCGATTCCTGGCGAATTCCCGATTTGCTGGCGTCCGGCGACGTCACGGTCGGTATCACTCAGACGCGTGGCCTGCCGGCCAATGCCAAACGCAAGTTGCTGCGGCACATTCAACCCTGCGTGTTGCGTGCCGATGCCTCCGATACGCCTCTGACCCTCGATGAATACTGCTCGCGTCCCCATGTGCTGGTGTCCCCCGTCGCCAACGTCAGTGGCTTCGCCGATGAGTGGCTGGCGCAAATCGGTCGCACGCGCCAAGTGGTGCTTTCGGTGCCGCAGTACAGCTCCTTGCCTGCATTGCTCGCCGGGACCGATCTGATTACCAGCCTGCCCGATTACGCAGCGCAGGCCATGGCAGCGACCGGGCAGTTGTTCATGGAACCCTTTCCGTTCAACACACCAACCCTGGAGCTGTCCATGGTTTGGCTCAGTCATGCCGACACCGACCCCGCCGAACGCTGGTTGCGCTCGCGCCTGGAGTCGTTCATGGGCGAGCGCAATTTGTTGTCGCTACCGCAGTGAGCAAGACCGCTCTGTGTTATATCTACGTCCTTTGCGCCGACCTACAGGAGTAACGTCATGCCCCATCTGCACCTGGAATACACCGCCAACCTGCCCGAGCTGAACGCCGATGTGGCATTGATTCGGCTTAACAATGCGCTGGTGGCGTCCGGTCAGTTCGGGGCCGAGTTCGACATCAAGAGTCGCGCGGTGAAGGTCGAGACATTCAAGGTCGGTACTGCCATGGCCGAGCGGGCGTTCGTGCATGTGAAGCTGGCACTGCTGAGCGGGCGCTCGCCGCAGATCAAGCAGCAACTGTCCGAAAGCCTGCTCATCGTCGTGAAAGATCTGTGCGAATGGCCGGCGGGCGTTGAAGTCCAGTTATGTGTGGAAATCCTCGACATCGACCGCGAGTCCTACGCGAAGACCGCCATCGGCGTCTGAGTTTCAGGCCCCTTGCGGATCGGTGCAGGCCCTGATCACTTGTTCGCGCAACCAGGCGTTGGCGCTGTCCTGATCGACCCTTTGACTCCACTGCATGTCGAGCGTGAAGCCCGGTAGACCCTCCGGCGCTTCACGGTGATTGAAGGCTGCTTCATCGGCCAGCAGTCGCTGGATGCGCCGGGGCAAAGTCAGGATGAGGTCAGTGCCTGTGATCATTTTCAGTGCCGCGCTGTAGCTATTGGCCCGCGCCACAATGTGTCGTTTCCGCGCCTGCTGTGCCAGCCAGCCATCGACCATATTGGTGGTGGACGTCCATGGTGTCGGGAACACATGGCGACGCTGGACGAACGCTTGCAGGCTCAAGCGCGGTTCCACTGGTGTGGCGCAGGCGTCGAAGACGCAGACCAGATCATCTTCCAGCAGCGTGCGCGCATTCAAGTCGCCGTGGCTGCGATGAAAGTTCGGGCCGAAACCAATCACCAGATCAAGGCTGCCATCGCGCAGTGCCTCGGCCGGGATATCGGTTTCGAACTTGTGCATGTTGATCATCACCGGAAGGTCGGCGAAAGCGAAGTTCTTCAACAGGCGCGGCAGGATCAACTGCTCGAAATACTCCGGTGCGCAAATGTTGAAGGTCGCCGGTTGCAAGGCTGGATTGAACGCGGGTGCCCCGGCGTGACACAGATTGATGCTTTCGAGGATCTTCAGCACATGAGGGTACATGTGGCTGGCCTTGAATGTGGGACGCATGCCGCTACGGGTATTGATGAACAGCTCGTCGGCGAACCCGGCGCGCAGTTTTTTCAGGCAATAACTGACGGTGGACTGGCTGACACACAACGCCTCGGACACGCCGGTGACGCTGTTCTGCTCGTATACGGCGACGAACACCATGAGGTCCTGCATGTCGAGCTTTCTTAGCACGTTACTGTTGAGCATTCCTTGTCTCTCACGGCTCGTCGGGCGCTGCTGGTGCGCAAACCTGTGCGAGCGATCCTAGCGCAACGAAAGAGCAAGGAGAACGTCCGGCAAGTATTCAACGGCCAGCGCTTACAGGTGCCGTGCGTCGGCTGGACCTTAATAAGGCAAGCATGCCTGCCCCGACCATCACTGCGCCCAGTGTTTCCAGGGGCAACGGTGACTGACGCCCCCAGAGCCAGTGAAACAGGGTAATGAACAGTGTGCTCAGATAAATGTAGGCAATGACCGAGGACGGAGCGATCACGCCAATGGCTCGATGCAATAACCAGAATGTCGCCAGGGTGGCAAACAGTGCCAGGTACATCAGCCAGTAGACATCCGTCGTCGTCAGCAATGACGTTGAACGCCAGCCGCCGCTGAACCCACAGAACGTCAACAGGAACAGCGCGCCGAACAGCATGTTCCAGAAAGTCATGGCCACGGGGCCGCGCCCCTTGAGGCTACGGGTTTTGAGTCGCTGGCTGAGGGGCGAGTAGAGCGCCATTGCCAGGCAACCGACGCCATACACCGACAGCGCGTACAGCGAAGGCAACTCGCCGGGGCCAGTGCCTTTCATCACCAGGAGCGCGGCGCCGGAAGCGGCGATCAGCATTGGCCACAGTCGTTGTTTGAGGTTGCTGTCGGGCATGAGCATTGCCTCGAAACCCAAGGTCAGCAGCGGCACCAGGGTAAACATCGTTCCGGTGTTGACGGCCGAGTTATAACGCAGCGCCTCGAACAGCGAACCGAAATACACCGCCAGCAACAAGCCGAGTACGCAGTGGCCAAACAACCCGCGAGCGGTCATGACGCTATCGCCCTTGAACAGCAGCAGGGGGAGAAATGCCAGTGCACAAAACAACAGGCGCAAACCGGTGAGCAGGATCGGGTCAATGGCCTGGCTGACCTGCGCCGCAGCGGAAAACGACGCGGCGATCAACACCGCCCAAAGCAGCATGCCAGCGTGAGCAGCAGCGAATCCGGTATGTTTCATGGTGGCCTCCGAGTCAATCAAAGTGTCGACTGTAGTGCAGTGGATTGAAGCGCCAGACCATCAGCAGCATCAGCGCCATGACGGCGGTGAGCGTCCACCAGGCCCAGTCGAAGCCTGCGAACTGATCTCGAATCATCCCGGCCACCAGCGGCGAGAGCCCGGCGATCAAATAACCGATGCCTTGCACGAACGCAGTCAGGCCACCGGCGCGCCGAGGATCATCCAGATGATCCAGCGACACGATCAGGCTCATCGGAAACAATCCGCCAATACCCAGCCCCAGCAGACACGGCCACAGAAGGCTCAAGTGATGCGGACTGAGTATCAGCCCGCAGAAACCGGCCATGATCAGCACCAGTAACACCCCCAATACCCACCGTCGGTCACGGCTGCGGCTGGCGAGGGCGGGCGTCAGCAGGCCGGACAACACCTCCATGGCCGTTAGAAATCCCAGCAGTAAACCGGCGTCCTGTTCGCTCCAGCCTGTTTCTACGTAGTACGGCGCCAGCCAGGCCAGGACACAGGTGTAGGAAGCCGTGCCCAGGCCAAAGAAAATGGCGAGTAACCAGGCGCGAGGGTTTCTGAAAAAGGACCTGTTGCTCGATGACCGGGCGGGCTGTGTCGGCATCCCGGCGCGTTGGGCGCACCAGAACAGCAGTGCTGGCACGGTCAGCAACGCCCAACCGGCGAGGCCCAGGCGCCAACTGCCGGTGCGGGTCATCAGCAATGGCGCGAAAGAGGCGGCGAGGGCGGCGCCGCCCATGATCGACGTGACGTAGAGTCCCATGCACAAGGCAGCATTGTCGCTGAAGCGGGATTTGATCAGCACCGGCATCAGTGCCTGGATCAGCGCGATACCGATGCCGGCGAGTACCGCGCTGAGAATCAGTTCGGCTGCCGAATCGACGAACAAACGCGACACCGTGGCCAGGCCGATGATCAACAATGACAGCACCACGGTGCGTTGTTCGCCGAGGCGCTGACTGACACCGAGCCCGACAAACATGGCCAGCCCCATGGCCATCACCGGCAGCATGGTCAGCAACGACGCCAGCGTGAAGCTCAGCGGGATGTCGCCGCGAATGGCCGTCAACAGCGGGCCCACAGCGGCCATGGAGGGGCGCAGATTGAGGGCGATGAACATGATGCCGAGCATCAGCCACAGGGCGGAACGGGAGCTTGAGCGAACGTTTTCCATACGCGGACCTTGATTGGCAGTGGGCCGATTAGGCGCGTGCGATCTGCAGGCCGCAAATCAGAAAGTCCGGAGGTGTATTTAGAAGTTAAATAATGCTGGCGGCGACGTTGAACCCATGGGGGCGAGCGGCCGTCGATATCGACGGTTCATCGGCGCGACCGGCGAAGGTGACAGGCGATGGCGGTTGACCCCGGCCTGAACAGAGCTGAATGAAAGCTGAACAGTTCTCAAATAGTCCGAAAGTTTCTGTCTGTCACCTGAAGCCAACCATTAATTGGCTTCTTTTTCACAAAAAATTGATGGTCGACGGCCTACAGTTCAGGCCGTCGCGGCAAACGGAACATTTTCTCATTTGCCGAGGCCTTTCTTTTCAGGAACAGCCGACCCCCCATGTTGAAGATAAAAGCCGTGCGCCCTGAGTGGGTGACATTGATAGCCAGTGCCTTTTTGTTGGTCGCCTTCAATTTTGTTTTGTGGCAGCACCTGTTCGACATTACCGCGGCTGACGGCAAGGGCATCGTCATGCGAGTTGCCTTCGGGGCGATGATTCTCGCGGCCTTCAATATTATCCTGACCTTGCTGGCTTTCCGCCCTGTCCTTAAGCCGATTCTGACCCTGCTGTTCATGGTCAGTGCAGGCGTCGCTTATTTCATGAGTCAGTATGGTGTCTTGATTGACGCCGGCATGTTCCGCAATTTCGCTGAGACGAATGCCACGGAAGTGCGTGACTTACTGTCGATAAAGTTACTGGTTTATATAGTGCTGCTGGGTGTTTTGCCGTCGGTCCTTTTGTGGAAAACCCCCATCAGCTACCGCCGCTGGCACCGCGAACTGCTCAGTAAGGTGTTGGTGAGTGTGGCGTCGGTCGCGGTTATCGGTGGTGTTGCGCTGGTCAACTATCAAGGCCTGTCGTCGTTGTTTCGCAATCACCATGAGTTGCGCCTGATGGTGGTGCCGAGCAACTACATCGGTGCTTCGTTCGGTTACTTGCGTGAGCAGGTCGTGTCCGCCCATCAACCCTTTATCAAAATCGGTGAAGATGCCCAGCGAAATCCGGCCTGGCAAACCCACAGCCGTAAATCCCTGACTGTTCTGGTGGTGGGCGAAAGTGCCCGGGCGGAGAACTTCGGCATTCTTGGGTACAACCGCGACACGACCCCCAAGCTTAATAAAGAAGCGGGTCTGATTGCATTTACCAATGTGCATTCCTGCGGGACTGAAACCGCAGTCTCGGTGCCGTGCATGTTCTCCAACATGGGGCGCAATGATTACAAAGCCAGCAAGGCGAAGAATGAAGAGGGCCTGCTGGACGTACTCAAGCATGCGGGGCTGGATGTGATCTGGCGCGACAACCAATCCGGTTGTAAAGGTACTTGCGATCGGGTCACGCTCGATGACGTCAGTAACCTGAAAGACCCGGTGTTGTGCGCCAACAGCGAATGCCGGGATGAAATCCTGCTGCAAGGTTTGCAGCACTTCATCGATACCTTGAGCAAAGACACGGTATTGGTCCTGCACCAGATGGGTAGCCACGGTCCGGAATACTACAAGCGTTATCCGAAAGAATTCGAACGCTTCACACCCGTCTGTGAAAGCAATGCACTGAACAACTGCAGCCGTGAAAGTATCGTCAATGGCTATGACAACACGCTGGTGTATACCGACCATGTGTTGTCGACCTTGATTGATCTGCTGCGCAGCAATCAGCAGAAAGTCGATACCGCAATGCTCTATTTGTCGGATCACGGCGAATCCCTGGGCGAATACAATTTGTTCCTCCACGGCACGCCTTACATGTTAGCGCCGGAACAACAGAAGCATGTTGCGATGCTGGCCTGGTTCTCCGACAGCTACCAGAAGTCGTTCTCGGTAGACACCCATTGCCTGCAACAGGGTCGTGAAAAACCCCTGAGCCAAGACAACCTGTTCCATTCGATGTTGGGTCTGCTACAGGTCAACAGCAAGACCTATGACCAGGGTCTGGATATGTTTGCCGGATGCCGTGGCGCGGTGAAAGACGGAGTGTTGGCCAAAGAGTAACTGGACCTTTTTTTCATATAGCGACCGCTAAAACTACGATCAAGAGTCATTGCACATGTCCGCTCAGCCCCCATCCGCCATCGAACTCGAGTTCGCCCGGCGCTACGATCAGGAACACGCCCGCGTCTGTCTGCAGCCGCGGGCGCAGGGCTTGGTCGAGCGTCTGGCGTTCTGGCGTGAAGAGCGACTGGTACGCAATGCGCTCAAGGTCGCTGGCGAGCCAGGCCTGATCCTCGACGTGGCCTGTGGCGTCGGGCGCTTCTGGAAAGTGCTGGCCGAGCATGGGAATCGGGTGATCCTTGCCTCCGATCCGTCCCAGGACATTCTCGATCATGCCCGGACCCACCATCCGCAGAGTCTGTTGAAGCGGATAAGGACCTTTCAAAGCTCAGCGTTCAACATCGGCTTGTCGGAAAATGCGGTCGACTGCATTTCCTGCATGCATCTGTTTCAGCACATTGCCTGCTCTGAGCATCGTTTGGCGCTGCTGCACGAGTTTCACCGGGTCGGTCGCGATACCGTGATTGTCGCCGTACGGGTCAGTGGACGGTTCAAGGGGCGACGTTCAGACGAGGAGGGGCATGCAGCCCGTCCGCTGGTCAACAAGACCGAACTGGAAGCCGAGTTCAAGCAAGCGGGTTTCTGCGTACTCAGCCATCAGGACTTCCTGCCAGGCTTCGCGCCAATGCGGGTTTATGTACTGCGCAAGGCCGGCTAGCCCCTCGCTGTCGGACTATTCTTTCTATCCGTCAGGTGTTTTCGCCAAGGCTCTTGTTCAGTGGATGCGCGGAAATCGCCGGGCGCGATATATACTGCGCGCCATTCTTCAAGGGAGAGCCGTGTGGCCATCGATATTCACTGGATTCGCGACAACGATAGCCTCGGTCGGTTTTGCACCGAGTGGCAGCAGTTGCCATACGTTGCCCTCGACACCGAATTCATGCGGGTCGACACCTTCTATCCCATCGCGGGCCTGTTGCAGGTGGGCGATGGCGTACGTGCTTACCTGATCGATCCGCTGACCATCGACAACTGGCAGCCCTTGGCCGCATTGCTGGAGAACCCGGCGGTGGTCAAGGTCGTCCATGCATGCAGCGAAGACCTCGAGGTCCTGCTGCGCCTGACGGGCAGCCTGCCAACGCCATTGTTCGATACCCAGCTGGCTGCCGCTTACCTGAACCTGGGCTTCTCCATGGGGTATTCGCGTCTGGTGCAGGAAGTGCTCGGTATCGACCTGCCCAAGGGCGAGACCCGTTCCGACTGGTTGCAACGTCCGCTTTCCGAAACCCAGATCAGCTACGCCGCCGAAGATGCCGTGCACCTGGCCGAAGTGTTCGTGAAGCTTCGGCCGAAGCTTTCCGACGACAAATACGCCTGGGTCCTGGAAGACGGTGCCGAACTGGTGGCCAACCTGCGCCGCGAAATCGACCCGTACGAGGTCTATCGCGACGCCAAGCTGGCCTGGAAACTGTCCCGCGCCCAACTTGCCGTACTGCGCGAGCTCTGCGCCTGGCGTGAGAAAGAAGCCCGCGCCCGTGACCTGCCGCGTAACCGGATCATCCGCGAGCATTCGCTGTGGCCACTGGCCCGGACGCAGCCGGACAACCTCGGCGCGTTGGCGAAAATCGAAGACATGCACCCGCGTACCGTGCGTCAGGACGGCGAATTTCTGCTTGATCTGATCAAGCGCTCTGGCAGTGTGTCGCCGGATCAATGGCCGCTCGCCGTGCCGGAGCCGTTGCCGGTGGACGCCGCCGTGTTGCTCAAGCAAATGAAAGCCATCGGCCAGGCCGAGGCCGAGCGCCTGAACATCGCGCCGGAACTGATGCTGCGCAAGAAAACCCTGGAAGCGCTGCTGAAAAGCGGCTTCCCCAATGGTCCCTACCAATTGCCTGATTCGTTGCGTGGCTGGCGCCGCGAATTGATGGGCCAGGCGCTGCTCGACAGCCTGGCCACCGCCGGAGAACAGCCTTGAAACGTATTTGCTCCATCTACCGCAGTTCGAAAAGAAACGAAATGTACCTGTATGTGCTCAAGAGCGATGCTCTGGAGCGCGTGCCCGAGCCCTTGATGGTTGCCTTCGGCAAAGCCATCCATGCCTTCGACCTGGTGCTGAGCCCGGAGCGCAAACTGTCGCGCGAGGACATCACCGTTGTGCTTGAAAACCTCGAAAAACAAGGCTATCACCTGCAAATGCCGCCGGCCGAGGATGAGTACATCGAGCACTTGCCGGAAGAGTTGTTGCGCCGCAACGACCCTATGTAATCGGCGGACAGGCTCTGTTCAGAGCCTTTGTGACCCACTGGAATGATTTTGGCGATGGCCATGCCGAGGGAGCGAAACTCTGTCGGCGGTCGTCTGCAGCGTTTTTTTGAAAGGTTGAAGCATGCGCGTTCTGATTGCTGAACACGACCACCCTGTGTACGCCCAACTGTTGCGTGAAGCAGCGCCCGACCTGGAAGTGCTGACCAGCGGTGATTCCGCCGAGCTGGCCCGCCAGGCGGCCGACTGCCCGGTCTGGCTCGGACAGCCCGACCTGCTGGCGACGCTGCTGCGTCAAGGCCATCAGCCGCAATGGCTGCAATCGACCTGGGCCGGCATCACGCCGCTGTTGGCCGACGGTTTGCCAAGGCACTATCGCCTGACACGTGCGGTGGGGATTTTTGGTCAGGTCATGGCTGAATACGTACTCACCTACATGCTTGGGCACGAACGGGAAGTGCTGGCGCGGTTGGTCAGCCAGGTCGAGCGCAAGTGGGACAGTCGCCATGGGCAAAGCCTGGCGGGACGCAAGGTATTGATTGTCGGCACCGGTGACATCGGCCAGACCGTGGCGCAGTTTCTTCAACCCTTTGGCGTCGAACTGTACGGTATCGCCAGTTCGGCCCGCGAGCAGGCGCCGTTTGTCGAAGTCGGCTCGCTCGACGATTTGCCGCGTCTGGTCGGTAAAGTCGATTACGTGGTCAATCTGCTGCCCAATACACCGAATACCCACGATATTTACAACGCCGCGTTGTTCAAACAGTTCAAGCCGACCGGTTTGTTCATCAACGTCGGGCGCGGTGTGGCAGTAGTCGATGCGGACCTGGTGGAAGCCTTGAAAGAAGGGCACCTGGTGGGCGCCGTGATCGACGTCTGCCGTCAGGAACCATTGCCGCAACGTCATCCTTTCTGGACGGCTTGGGGCTTGCTGCTGACCGGTCACAGCTCGGCACCGACCTCGCCATCGTTGATGGTGAAGCTGTTTGTCGAGAACTTGCGGGCTTATCAGGCCGGTGAGGCGTTACGCGGGGAAGTGGATTTCAACCGCGGGTATTGAATTCCCTTTAAACCTGTAGGCGTCGAGCTAGCTCCGGGCGGCGTTCCGACGATGCGGTTTCACGTTCAACACATTGTTTACGGTGAAACCGCCATCGCGAGCAGGCTCGCTCCCACAGGGGGGCGCCGTTCTTAGAGGGTGAAGTCGCCTTCAGCCGCCAGCTCGCTCAATGGCCGGCGCGGGCTCGGCTCTTCGCGGGCTTGCAGGTAGTCGGCCAATGTCGACTTGTCGCCCAGTTTGCCGATCGCCACGGCGGCGTGCAGGGCGTAGCCTTCAGGAATCTTCAACTCTTTGCGCGTCAGCGCTTGATCGAAGCCGGCCATGCCGTGGGTATGCCAGCCGCTGATGCTTGCCTGCAGCGCCAGATGACCCCAGGCCGCACCGGTGTCAAAGGTGTGCCACAGGGCCGGGGTTTCTTCGGTGGCGCCGGGCACGGCGAAAGTGGTTTTCGATACCACGATCACCAGAGCCGAGGCATGTTGCGCCCAACTGCGGTTGAATTCGTTCAGCAGACCCAGATAACGCTCCCAGTTCGGCGTATCCCGGCGTGCGTAGAGAAAGCGCCAAGGCTGCGAGTTGTACGCCGACGGTGCCCAGCGCGCGGCTTCGAAAAAGCTCAGCAGCGTTTCTTCGGGAATGGCTTCGCCGGTGAAGGCGCGCGGCGACCAGCGATGGGTGAATTGAGGGTGGATGGCATAGTCGGCTACGCGTGGGTTGGCACTCATCAACAGATTCCTTGCTAGGTTTTAAAGTGTGGGGCGAGGCAAAACCCTACTTGGCGGCGCAAAAACTGACAAGCGCGTTCTACCGACAGTCGCCAACGCTTGGCCGACGGGCCTTGCGGCACTAGACTGGCGGCCTTTTCACCACCTGATGTTGATGCTTGAGCCATGGCCGCCAAAGTCGAACCGTTCTGGATACGCAAAACCCTCGATCAACTGGATCACGAGGAATGGGAATCGCTGTGCGACGGCTGCGGCCTGTGCTGCCTGCAAAAGCTCGAAGATGAAGACGACAATAGCGTCTATTACACGCGCATCGCCTGCAAACTGCTGGACCTGAAAACCTGCCAGTGCACTGACTATCCCAACCGCCGTGACTTCGTGCCGGACTGCATCCAGCTCACGCCGGGCAAGGCGGACGAGTTCAAATGGCTGCCGCCGACCTGCGGTTACCGGCTGGTCAGCGAAGGCAAGGACCTGCCGCTGTGGCATCACCTGGTGTGCGGGGATCGCGACGCGGTGCATCACGAACGCATTTCCCAGTCCGGGCGCATGCTTGCCGAAGGCAGCGTGGCCGAAGAGGATTGGGAAGATCACCTGATTTTCCGTGCCGGTTGATCGTGGCGAGGGAGCTTGCTCCCGCTTGAGTGCGTAGCGCTCACAACATGGGCAGTGATAACAAAAAAACGGGGCTGTTTCGCAGCCCGGCGCGAGCAGGCTCGCTCGCCACACTAGGGGACTGTATGGCTGTGCGATGGCGGCGGGCGTTGATCATTGGGTTACTGACCCTGAGCTCGCCAGCGTGGGCGGCAGGCAAGAAAGTCGATCTGGATTACCACGTGCGCCTGTTGCCCCAAAGTGATCAGGCTGAGGTGAGACTGACCCTGGCCCAGGGTTCTGCGGTTCGCAATCTGGATTTCGATCTCGGCGACGGCAGCCTTTACAGCGATTTCAAGGCCGACGGCCAATGGCAGCTCACGCCCGGCAAGCAAGCCCGTGGCGTTTGGCGCCCCGCGGCTGACAAGGCCAGCCTGACCTATCGTGTACGCATCAGCCACGGGCGCAAGAGCGGCAGTTTTGATACGCGCATGACCCCGTCGTGGGCGCTGATGCGAGGCGATGACCTGGTGCCCGCCGCCAAACTCGATCAACAGGATGGCATCGAGCTGATTTCACGCCTCGAGTTCGAGTTGCCCAGCGGTTGGAAAAGCGTGGAAACCGCCTGGCCGCGGATCGGCAAGAACAAGTTCCGCATCGACAATGTTTCCCGACGGTTCGACCGGCCTACTGGCTGGGTGCTTGCCGGGCACCTCGGCAGCCGTCGCACTCGACTCGGGGAAACCGAAGTCACCGTGGCCTCACCCCGAGGCCAGGGCATGCGCCGCATGGATGTGCTGACGTTGCTGACGTTTGTCTGGCCGCAAGTGCAAGCCGTGTACCCACGTCATCCCACCAAACTGCTGATTGTCGGCGCCAACGATCCGATGTGGCGCGGTGGCTCGGCGGCGCACGAGTCGATCTACCTGAACAGCCGTTTGCCATTGGTCAGCGAGAGCGGCTCCAGTGCCTTGGTGCGTGAATTGGCCCAGGTGTTCGGACGGATCAACGATACGCAGCGCAGTGACTGGATCGGCGAAGGGTTTGCCGAGTACTACGCCATCGAACTGGTACGCCGTGCCGGTGGTATGAGTGACGAGCGTTATCAGAGCCTGCAGGAGCGGTTGAGCAAGGACAGCCAGAACGTCACGACCTTGCGTGGCGAGCAGGTCAGCCCGGCGCAGGTTTCAAAAGCGGTGGTGTTGCTGCAGGAACTGGATCGCGAAATTCGCCTGAAGACACGCAACAAGCGGTCGCTGGATGACGTATTGCGCGGGGCGATGCGGTTGGAGAGCATTGACACCAAGGCGTTCGTGCAGCTCAGCGAGAGCGTGCTGGGTGAGTCTTCCAAAGTGTTGGATACCGCGCTGATCCAGTAAATCCGCCCTCGCTGGCAAGCCAGCTCCTACAGCGGATTCTTGTCAGTCACACCGGTTGTGAGCGAAACCGATCAACTGTGGGAGCTGGCTTGCCAGCGAAGAGGCCATAAGCCTCACCGCCTGTCTCGGCTTAAACCCCGGTTTTCGGCGACTTCAAGGCGTCATTTCCGGTCACGGTCGCCGTTTTCGTCGCTGCTTCGGCATTCGCCTTCAGCCGACTCAAGTCCTCACCGGCACGCTGAATCTTCGCTCGCACGTTGTCCATGTCCTGGCGGCTTTTCTCCAGCAGGCTTTTCGCCGAGCTGTGGCCGGTGATGCCGCGGGCCAGGGCGACGCCGCCGATGGCCACTTGAATCAAGCCGAAGATGCCGCCGCGACGCAGGCCCTTGCCTACCATCACCACGCCACCGGCCAGGGAACCGATGCGCTCCCAGCCCTGCACATTCTGCTCGGTGTGCGTCTGTAACGGGGTGGATTCGATACGCTCAACGCGTTTGAGTTCGCTCATGATCTGTCTCCAGGCAGGATCAGTATGGATAGTTAAGCTGACTGCCAGGGCGGTCAGCTCGTTCCATCGGATGTGCGGCGATTCAGCGGAATTTTGGCCCCGAACGGGTATTGAGCCCCTTGGCCATGCGGTCGTAAAGCACAACGTTGACCGTAGCGGCCAGGTTCATGCAACCGGTGGTCGGGATGTAGACCACGTCTTCGCACCAGTCGCGAATCTCTTTATCCAGCGAGCCGTCTTCCGGACCGAAGATGTACAGTGCGCGGTCCGGGTGGGTGTATTCGGGCAGCGGGCGGGCGCCTTCAACCAGTTCCACGGCGACGGGAACACAATTGAGGGGCAGGATTTTTTTCAGGTCGTCGATGCCGATCAGCGGGATGTCGTAATGCACGCGCTTGGTGTCGGTGACGAAATCGGCGGCACGCTCATAGCGCTTGCCGGTGTAGAACACCGACGCCACACCGTAGCAGCCAGCGGCGCGCATCACCGAACCGACGTTCTCCGGTGATTTGGGGTTATACAAACCAATGCAGCTGTACCGTTTGTCTGCCACGAGCGAAGCGCCTTTCAGGAAAAAAGCGCGATTATACGGGGTTTGGGGACGGGCCGCTGATTCGGCGACAGGCTCACTGTGTCGCCGGCGTCAGCGCCTTGATCCTGTCCATCATGGCATTCCCGGCATTGTTGATCTGTTCGTTCTGCGGGTTTTTGCTGGCTCCCGGGTCGCTATCGACGCCGGCGAGAATTTCAGCAAGGTTATGGAAGTGGCCGGTTTTCTTTCCATCGTCCGCGGAGTCCTTGCTGCCATTGGCATACTGATTCAATGCGTCTGCCAACGTCATGTGCTGAGACAGCCACTGCGGTGTGTTTTTTTCTTCGGGGCTCATGTTTTCGAGGAAGTTCAGCGCCGCCTTGGCCCGACCGACCGGGTCATTGGCGAAAGGGTCTTTCCAGTTTTTCTTCTGATCATCGGGGCCGCTGTAGTGGCCAGACGCCAGTCGAGCCTGCTGTTGCATCAGCCCTCTGGCCGTCTCCTGTTCGTCCTTCGAAAACAGTCCGCCTTCATTCGTCGCGACGGCATTGAGTGAACGGCGATCCAGGTCACCCATCAGCGCATTGCGGTCTTCGACGCTGCCGCTGTAGGGCTTGTCGCCGGCGTTCATCTGCGCGTATTTCTGATCCATGCGTTTGCGCGCATCGGTGGCCACTTCTTCGAATGTCTTGCCCGCTGAGCTGGAAACCGCGCCCGGTCGGGTGACACCCAGCACCAGGGCATCAGCGTTCATGCCAGCACGCACCGGAAAAAACGGTGCATTGTTGGCAATCGAGCCGCTGTAATCGGCGGCTGTTTTAGAGAGGCTTAGCGAATCTTCATTCCTTGTTTTGCTGGCCGTCTGCTCGCTGTCAGGGGCGACGGATCGGGTCTTCGCCTCGGACGTGTTGTTGTAGGCCAAGATAGCGGCGCTGTTGACGGTAGAAGTGACGTTCATAAAACGGGCCTGTCCATGTATGACGCGGTTCAGAGGCAACGTGAGCGCTCAGGGGCTTTTTTGGCGCTCAATGTATTGAACCTGATACATGGCAAGAACAGTGCCATCATGGGGTGGTGGCCATGTGATGGGCGCTTTGTAACGGACGGGACACATTGCAGCTTGGGAAGGGGCGGGAATTTTTTTGCCGTTAGCGGCAGGTTGTCGCCGGCTGCTGTCAGATTTTGCCGGGTTATTGACACGATACCTGCAGGAGCGAGCCCGCTCGCTCCTGCAGGGGGTTTCAGTCTTCTTTTTTCATCAAGCCCGCCAAAGCGGCAAACGGGTTATGGGTGGCCTTGGCGATTTTCGGCGTGCTCAGCGAGCCTTCGCCGAAATACTGCTGATCGGTATAGCGCGAGTGCTCATTGTCGTGGCAATACAGGCACAACAATTCCCAGTTCGAACCATCCTGAGGGTTGTTGTCGTGGTTATGGTCGCGGTGGTGCACGGTCAGTTCGCTCAAGCGCTTGCCGGAGAATTCACGGGCGCAGCGGCCGCATACGTGCGGGTACATCTTCAGGGCCTTGTCGCGGTAACCCATTTCCTTGTCGCGCTGGTTGTCGGCGAGGATGCGATCCAGCTTCGAGGTATTGGTCGGGGTGGACGAACTCATGGGTTCACCTTTGTAAAAGACTAATGACGGTTATGACGTAAGTTTAGCTTAGCCCTTGAGCTTCTCGGCAATCCAGATGGTGTGCCGGGTGCCCTTGTTGCCATGGGCGAAGACTTGCACTTCCTCGGCCTTGAAACCGGCCTTTTTCAGCTTGTCGGAAAATTGCCGGTCCGCGCTGGCCGACCAGACCGCCAGCACACCCTTGGGCCGCAGGGCCTTGGCGCAGGCGCTCAAGCCGCCAGCGGAGTACAGCCAGCTGTTGGCCCTCTGAGTCAGGCCTTCGGGGCCGTTGTCGACATCGAGCATGATCGCATCGAAGCCCTGCGGCTCGGCTTGCAGCACTTTGGCCACGTCTTCCAGGCGGATGACCGTGCGCGGGTCGAGCAGCGGGTTGCCGGACTTTTCGCCCAATGGCCCGCGATTCCATTCGACCACGCCGGGCACCAGTTCAGCGACCACCACTTCAGCGGTCTTGCCCAGGTGCTTGAGCGCCGAGGCGAGGGTAAACCCCATGCCCAGGCCGCCGATCAG
>Ga0302168_1000151_pt1 | contig 17072 bp, 10 predicted proteins | sample I_Fen_N1_2_FD_193494 | JGI IMG/M metagenome (GOLD analysis project Ga0302168, IMG submission 193494) | Peat permafrost microbial communities from Stordalen Mire near Abisko, Sweden - I_Fen_N1_2 | ecosystem: Environmental > Terrestrial > Soil > Wetlands > Permafrost | place: Sweden: Abisko...
AGGTCGCGGGGGGGGCTGATTGTGGTAACGGACCCGGGCCTGTTGCCTTATGCGTATATCGACTACGAACTGAGGGACTTCGAGTGGAGCTTGGATTCCACTGTCGCTGATGTCTTAATCGTTAATTCCATTGAAGCGACTCGCGTAACCAAGGCTGCACGACTAGTGGTTCTCTACGGACAGCGTGTTGGGGCCATGGCCGCCGATGTCAGTCGCTTGCGGGATGAACTGTGCGCTCAATGCGTGGTACACATTGATGTAGACAACTTTAGAGTCATAGATTGGCTGCGATCAGTCATTTCAGCACTGGTCGAAAAGGGGGCATCCTTCGCCGAGGCGGTCAAAGCTGCGGGAAAAGAAACCGACTTGTTTGCTGTGGTTCTTTCGTCCACTCAATCTTTTTTGGCTGGCCGATACTCACTCTTTGGTGGGCCGCACTCGGTGGGCCTTAGAATTTCCAATACAGACTACCCAGATGTGATGGAGAAAAGTCTGCCTTATCAGGTTACAGATTTTTTACTGACGGATTCGACGCTAAGCGAGTCTGGTCGTGCAGCCGCCCGCGTGACTTCCGACCCACCGACTCTTCGAGAACTCAGCCTGGACCGCGTCGCGCGACCTCCCGTTAGGCGTCCTGCTCCGCCCGTTGAGAGGATCCTGAACGCGCGCACTCGGCAAGGCCGGCAAGAGGTTCAAGAATGGCCGAAGGCAGGTGTCGTAGAGATCGACATCGATATTCGCGTGAGGACGCCGTTGCGGGATTCGGACAGTCGTCCAGCGTTCCCGGATAACCGAGTCGAGTGGAGCGAAGAGAGCAAGCTCCTCCAGGTTCACTTATTCGAGTACGGCCGTGAACCGGAAAGCCGATTGCTGGAGCTTTCGAGAACCGGAGATTCGACAACCGCAACATTCACTCGCTACATCGAGTCTGGTTCAATCGATCTTCGCTTTCTCATAAGCGACGGTGCTCAGATTCTTCAAACCGCCCGCTACCAGACCGCGCCAGGCAAATCGATCCGTTTTTTCATCGAAAATATTGTCACGCCGGTAGATCGTACGAAAAAGGCTTTTGACGCTGCATTGTTGGTGAACGATAGCCTTGGGAATCAACCGAGCGTTGCCGTGGTTACCGGAGCTGGCGAAGTCGTTTTTTCCCCTCTGTCTGAGAATGACATTGGAATGGCGCGCCAGCATCTATTGGACGCTCTCGAGGCAGCGGTTTCCAACCCCGATGCTGAGTTGGCGCCTTTGATGCTTAAATTGGCAAATCGCGGTGCAATGCTCCAGAGCCACTTACGATCAATCGTTCCGGCTTGGCCCGGTAGTGAAGGGCGTGTCCAACTGGTGATGCAAAGCGACGCTTTCTTCCCGATTGAGTACCTTTACGACGGAAAGATACCCGGGTCACCCCAGGCAGTGCTGTGCACTGAGCGTGCACAATGCTTGAGCAAGGGGCAAGCGATCGCAGGTTGTAGTATTCGAGATGCTGGCAAACAGCTTTGCCCGATGGGGTTTCTAGGTGTCTCGGGTGTGATTGAACGGCATACATGGAAAGCTGGGCTGGTGCCGCGTGTGTGGGGAAGTCCGGAAGGAAAAAAACCAGAGCGGCGTCGAATCGAAGATTTGTCCACGATTGCGTTTGCTGCCAGTGATAAGGCCGACAATTTCGCGGACGCCGATGTCTTACCCCATGAAATCGTGCGAATCGTGGGGATTGAAACGTCAATTGGCGCAAAAAAAATCACCGATTGGGAGGATTGGGAAATTCGGCTCGCGCAGGTCCCTCCCTCACTGCTGTTGCTGCTGGTTCACCAGGAAAACGAAGTTTTATACATCGGGGCGGGTTCAGGTCTCAACCTAGGCTCTATTGGGGCAGAACATGTCAGGAATGCACCTGTAGTCATCGCCATCGGCTGCTCTTCAGGGCTCGGTGAAATGCCTGGTAGCAGCTTGCCTGCCATCCTACAGAGAGGTGGCGCGGGCGTGGTCGTGGCGGCAATGACAAAAATACTGGGCCGTCATGCCAACCGCGTAGCACGCGATCTGGTGGTGCACTTGAAAGAGGCCGCAAATCAGTCCAACTCGCCCTCTATCGGAGAGATCATCAGCGCAATACGACGTCGATTATTGGCCGACGGGCTCGCCCTGGGATTGGCCGTGATTGCGTTCGGGGACGCCGACATCGTGCTCGGTAAAGAACTCACTCAAGGGATTGATCATGTTTCGTGTTAGAGCAATTCAAGTTGAGAACGGCGACTCATTGCTGATCAGCTACGGACAGGATGAGCAGCCTTTCCATATGCTTGTCGATGGAGGCCCGTCTGGATCATCGAAAACCCTACTGTGCGTACTAGAGTCCCTGCTGAAGTCTGAGGGCGTGGACGGTCAGCTATGGTTGGAGGCGCTGGTCGTAACCCACTATGATCTCGACCACATCCAAGGTGTGATTGAATTGCTCAATAACATCCCTCCATGGCTTCAAATCCGTGAGGTGTGGTTCAACGGATATCATCACCTTACGCCTTCGGACCTCTTGGGGCCGCGTGAGGGCGACGCTCTGTCCAAGTTGATTCGCAGTCGTAAGCTTGCGTGGAATGCAGTTTATCGAAAGCAGGAAAATGACAAGGACGGTGGTGCCATTCTTCAGTCTTCACATGCAGTCTCGCTGCGAGGAGGGCTTGATGTAAGAGTACTGTCGCCGGACCAGGATGGATTGACGGCTCTGGCGAGGCATTGGACCAATCCTGTATTACCTCCACCGGAGCCGGAATCTGCTCCTGGCGACCTATTAGGGCGCGGTGATACATGGCCTCCGAAGAAGTTCTTTTTTAATGGTGGGGCCACTTTTGTGTCTGACACATCGGTACCCAACAGAAGCAGCATTGCATTGCTTCTGACGTTCGATAAGAAACGCGTGCTTCTAGCCGCAGATGCCTTCTGCGATGTCATCAAGAGGGGGCTAGCGATTCATCTGCCGAATCAAGAGCCGATTGACCTGCTGAAGGTTTCGCATCATGGCAGCAAAGGCAATACGGACAAGTCTTTGGTGGACGTCCTTAGGTGCAAAAGATATCTGATCAGCACGAGCGGGAAAACTCATAAACACCCGGATCATGCTTTGATCGAGCGGTTGGTCGCTCCCCGTAACGAGCCTGAGATCATTTTCAACTATGCGCAGGGCTGGCCTGGGAAATGGCAGGACATACTATCTAACTGGCCTTCGTTCGAGGTCCGGTATCCAGAAGGTGAAAACAAGTTTGTAGATGTTTCGCTCTGAAATTTCAGGGGTACATGAGGTCTGTTGGGCGATATTGAGCTTGTTAGACCGCATGCAGGTGTTGTCGAATGGCTATTGTTGCCCTGTAACTTCTTCTCTAGCTTAGAGGTTGTCACGGCAAACGCGACATCGCCCAGAGAGATACACGACGCGGGTTACGGCAAGCCCTTCTGCTTTCTAGATACGAAAGCAGCATCTGTGACACCGTCCATTTGCCATTATTGTGCCCATCGTCCGCTCCTGGCCGATTGTTGCCTGTTGTCAACAGCTGAAGGCAATCTGAGGATGCCGTCAACGGTCGAGTTGCAGCAGTAATGTTTAGGCAGTCACCCAACCGTATTGTTTGGATACTTTTACCCGCGGAGGCATTAAGCGGCGCGCGCCCTGTGCCCCCAGACGACGTCACTCCGGCGCCATCAGCACCGCGAGTGTCATTTTGATGAACTCTTCGTTCTTGCTGATTGTGTCCAGTGCACCGCGAACGTTGCCGGCGACTTCAGCAGATCCGCGCTGTTCGACCCAAAGCGTCAGTTCCATGATGGCAGCCTCAAGGGCCAGCTGGTTTTGATTGATCTTGAATAGCAGCGATGGAAGCAGGTCTGAATTTGGCACTGTCACTCCTCCGTGGAAGGACACAGCGTAGCAGCAGTAGACACTTCAGGGATGGATGTCTCTCCAGCAACATATGTGCGGTGGTAAAGCACATCAAATGCCCTGTTAGGGCTGCCAACTGTTTCCAGGTCGTTGGTGCTTCTCATCGAAAACCAATGAGGATAGCTTGCTGTGGTGGCTTATGGCCGCTAATTGTAGAGGCCATGTCTCTTTGTGGGGTAGAGCCCTCTTGAGGTTGGAAATTAGTGCAGACGAGCATCGGCTGGTACTCCACGCCAAGTCATCCTAGGATGAAAGACTTTTGACAACACCAAATTGCAACAACCTCATCGCCCATCTGCGTTTGTCAACCTGCACGAATGGCCCGCCTTAGACTCGGATGTTTCAATGGAAAGCATTGCCACCGAAACGCCGAGCCTGTGTGCAACTGACGTCAGGAAAACTCGCCCGAGTGTCCCGCAGCCAGCTAGTGTTGAGGCGATATCAGCGTTTTCCTCGCGATTGTTAACAAGGCCAGGTATCTTCAATCTCGCCAATCTAAGTCCGACAGGGTGCGTATTTTTCAGATGCTTGCAGGTGCAATAATACTTAAATGAAATAATTTTTATTACAATTATGTATAGAATGCGAAATTCGCTCTGACATACTCTGACGAATGGAAGTGAGCACTGGTATGGATAATTCTGGCACAGGTTAAAGTAATCGGTTTTTTATATGACAGCGGTTGCGGCTCTTGCGTCGAGCAGGAAATCTTCAGAGCGCATATTTGGCTACGATGTATTTATTTCTTTTGCATTGGGTGAACCGCCACGCGGTAATTTTCTCTACGCTTCCGACTTGACTCGACGGTTACAAGATGCCGGGCTGGTTGTATTTTTTTGCGAGGAGGAGCTGGGCTATGAAGATACTTTGACCGCCTCAATACTCAAGGCGCTGGCCAATACAAAAGTGCTTATTGTAATTACCAATACTGAAGTTCTTAAATATCCACGGTGGATCCAAACCGAAGTAGAGCAGTTCAGAAAATGTCACCCCCAAAGACCCATTATTCCTATCTCTCTCGATGGCTGTCTCCAAGCAATAGCAGCTGAAAAGACGGTGGTCGACAATTGGCATGGCTTCGAGAAACGAAAATTTATTGTTGAGGCTTTCGATGGTGGGGCTTCAAACACTGCTTCCTTGCAGACCTTAAACTGTATTATTGCCAGCGTCGGACGTCTTCGTGCGAATACAAAATGGCGAGTGCTGGTAGTGTCCATAGTATTGTTATTGCTTGTGCTTACCGTAATTTCTTGGCGTATGAAATTTGCAGCCGATAATGCTCGTGACGAAGCCCTACACAAGCAGCATGCAGCGAATATGTTGGTAGTCGCTGCTGAGCAAACAAACGGTGAATTCCTCAAGGCCGCAGACAGGGCATCAGAAAGCAATGTCTTCCCGAAATCATTTCAGGAAAATATACAGCAGGCTTTATTTCAAAAAACCGTGGTAGCCGATATCCAGGGTGTAAGTAGTATAAAATTAATTAAGGGCGGGTCGTCCAATAACTTTGTCCTTGGCAGTCGTTATCAAAGTGTTCGTATATTGCCTGTGAGCGGCAAACAGGACGCTTATGATTGTGAGGGTTTTGCACGCGATTTTTCTAACATGGCAGTTTCAGCTGATCATTTTTTTTGGGTAGGATATGATGTTGGGACTTCGGATGAAGGATCAGCGATAGTACGACGTTGGCCTGATTGTGAGGCATTGGGGTCAAAACTCTCCCGTTGGGAAGACATGTTGTCGCAAACCCGCTCTAATATGTCCCTGCAATCGTTAGTGCCTCTGCCGAAGGAGCGTTTGCTGGTGGGATGGTTAAATGGCCGGTTAGAAATTTACAATGCTAATGCTCAAAGCATATCTCTCCCTATTAAACCGCTCCCTTTAGCGGCGGTGTGGGCAGATAGCGAAGGAAATCGACTTGCAGTGCTTGATCAAGGAGATCAATTGCGGCTCTTCGATCTGGAAGGTAAAACAATTGGCTCGCCAATGAAACTGACCATAGGAAAACCAGAGCGCACTACTTCAAGAGCTTGGGTGAGCTTTTTCGGGAACTTGGCAGATGGGAAGCCTCAGGTGTTGAAGGCTAAAATACACAACAAAGTAGTTCGTAAAGATTTGGTGTTGATAGTCGTACCTGAAGAAACCGGGGCGATTCTGTTGCTTCAGTATTTTGAAGGTGAGAGTGACCCGCTTTTGGATGCGGCTGTGGTGAAAGATGAAGTGACTGGCTGTAGCTATTCTTATTATTTAACATCGAAGAGAATTGGGAGGGTTTTGCTGCATGATCGGTGTTTAGGTGACGATGAAGAGCGGAAAGTTGAAGTTGATTACCCTCGTTCAAGTTTAGGTTATACGGCCGGGGGATTTTGTCAGAATGGCGGATTTGTTGTAGGAGATTGGGAGGGAAATGTTTATTGGATGCGCTATGCTCACTCGCTTTTCGAAGATTTGAAAGTTGAAACTGAGCATGTTGAGCACTCATGGCCTGATGCGGTGTCTGGTGTTGCGTGCGCTGTCGATGATTCAGCTTATGTTTCATTCAGAGATCACGGCGTGAAACTGTTTACACCGTCATGGCGATTGCATGAGCGTGAACTAGACAGAAAAATGATCATTCCCGCTTCAGATGACTCCTCTTCAAGTGATTTACCGGAGAAAGACGTCGCGTGGGAGGTGAATACGTTCCATGGGCCTGCAACTCTGTACTTGCATCCCGACCAGGGGGATATTGAATTGGTTTCCCAAGAGCAACTGGTCTGGAGAAAAAATTTCGCTCGACCAAGAGCCTATGAAACAGGAGACTTTACCGATGCGATTCAATCCGTCGTTATGGATTTCGCTCGCAATCGATTTTGGGTTTTGACTTCTTTCGGTCGTCTTTCTCTTGTTGAATTGAATACCGGCAGCATTTTAGCTCGCTTTGCTACTAATTTTTTCTCAGCAGCTCAAGCAATTCCTTCAGGGTTCGATAAACTAGTTGTGTCTGATCAAGGCGGTATTTCTTTCAGTTATGAGCTGAATGGAAAAATTATTGAGGTGGCTGTAACGCCAAAAGTCGAATAGCGCCAACCAAGATGGTTGCTTCTTGGTTTAAAGAGATACTCAGTAATAGCCTGTTCCCCATTTTTGGCAAACTGAGTACCTCTAACCAGCTACCTTGTTGGCGCTGGTGCGATTTTGACCCCGACTGCTGATTTGGACTGACCCACATGCTGCATCCGAAATCGCCCGCAAGGTCTTCATTTTTTGAGTACTCGGGTGGTTCAATGAATTCCGGCAGCCTAGGTCAAATCGCATCAGCGCCAAGACATCGGAGCCTGCGGCGTCGACGATCCGAACTAGACCTTTGCCTTCGAGTTGAAACCGACGACGCTCAATGCCGACCCGAAGGCGTTGGAAGTAACAGGGCTTTCGCTTGAGCGCCTCGCGAAGGTGGGGGGCTTGAATCATAGTAGGGTATGCGAGCTTTCAAGGCGCGGGCGGTGCAGATGACAGGAGATGACTCAATAGTGGTTTTTGTGGGGTTCAACGCACTGTTTGATTGGTCATTCGTGAATTATTACCTCCATCGGTATCCGGGCGAAAATCTTTTTGGTTTCGCTGCGCTGGATATTAAGTCTATGTATATGGGCGCGATGAAAATGGATGGATACTCGCTCCAGTAGAATCGCAGAGGCACTTAATTCGAAGCGAGGAGGCGATCATGACGCGCTACACGTGCCCTTTATCAAGCTGAGCTTTTTTGTATTAATCGTAAGCTGATGAGAGACGAGTAACGCCTGTTCCACTATTTAGAGTCACGGGGCAAGCACACACCCCGATAGTTAATACCTGCGCTTGATTTGGGTGGTGGTATCCATAATTTTAATACTCGCGGCCGGCGGTGTTCTGGAATATCACGGCAACCTCGTGTATGTGCTCTCGAACTATGGCCAGGTTTTGGTATAGCATCGTCAAGTCACTGCCTCGATCGGAAAAATTGTTGTTTGTCGCCAATTCAGTACTGGATTTTTTCTCGCGGCAGCCAGTAGGGAGTACAGCTTCAGCGACGTTTTAGATGCAAATATTAACTATCTGAGTAAGCCATGGAAGAAGTACGAAGCACCTGCACTAATGTTCGAAAGTACCGGGCATTCATCAGCTACTCTCACGAGGATGGCGAGGCCGCAAAATGGTTACACAACGCCCTTGAGACTTGGAATCTGCCATCAGACATACGGGCGCTGGTGCGGGAGCAACGGGGGGATTTGCGTCGTCTTTTTCCTGTCTTTATCGACCACGGAGAGTTGTCAAGTTCGCCCAGTCTTCAGGAGGCGCTCAAGCAAGCACTGGACAATTCCGATGCCTTGATCGTGCTCTGCTCACCCCTATCGGCTACGTCCAAATGGGTGAATGATGAGGTTCTGCATTTCAGGCGCACGAGACGAGGCGAGAAGATCATCACCGTCATGGTCGATAGTGCCCCAAAGCGCACGAATCATGGGTTGCCGAGTGACGAGTACTTTTGTCCGGCCTTGCGTCATCCGTTAGGTGAAGGCAACGAGCTTGATGTGAGTCTGCGTGAGGAGCCTCTTGCAATCGATATGCGTGAACGGTCCGGTATTAGTCGTCGGGACGTATTGCTCAAGGTTATCGCCGGCATTTTGGGGGTGGAGTTCGACCAGCTAAAACGGCGCGAACGTAACCGTAAGCGAAACTGGTGGATTGCCTGCTCGGTAGTGATTTTTGCCGGGTTGATGTTACTTGTCTGGAGTCTTTATTCGAAAGATCAAGCCAGGAGGGCCGGGATCGAACGTCAGTCGGTTGAGCGGCTGTCCATTGCGGATGCGCGTTTTCGCCGTCTTGACTACGACGACGGAAGTGACTTTCTGCAATCGTCGATCAAGTTACGGCAGGGGCTGGGGCAGGCGCCGTCCTCGGAACAGTTGGCACTGATCTACCGGACACTGCTGGACAAGCGGGTCAGCATGCCATTCAGCGAAGTGACGACAAAGTACGATTTACAGAGCCTGGCCCAAGGCTCCGTGTTTTTGGTGCTGTTAGAAGGTGCACGTGTCGCACTAATCAATAATGCTGATCCGAGTGTGCTGAGTTACATCGATATGGCGCCGGTTCTCGAGCATTTCCTTCAACAAGGTATGAGCGCCACGGACCTGCAAACGGCGCTGCAGGGTCAAGGCGTCGAAGCCGACACGCAGGGCCGCAAGTTGTACCTGCTGATCAAGAATCAGCTGTTTACCTTCAATATGGATAGCGGGAAACTCCAGGACTCGCTGGACCTCGCTCAGGAACGTGACTTTTCGAGTATTCCACCCATTCAACGAACAGACTTTCAGCTTTACTGGGTCGGTGAGCAGTTGATTGTCGAGTTCGGTCGAGAAGCCAAGTCCGTTGCCTTTCGGCTTCCCGGTGGCGGCTGGAAAGTGATTAGCGGTCGTAGCGTCTCTGATTGGGACGATCACACCGGCGACGTTTTCCTGAATGATCAGGGGCAGGCCATTGAGCGCTATCGAGATGCTCAACTGCAGGGTCGTCTGCCCATCAATGTGAATCGCGATTTTGTCCTGGGAGCTCGAAACGGTTTGTTGAGCGTCATCGACATTTCAACAGCGGGCACGTCAGTGATCACGCTCGAGACTGAAAAACTCAAGCCCCTGTGGCGCTGTCATATCGTGTCGGGGAAAGTCCTTCAGGCCGACCCTATCGCTGCTGATCAGTTGCTGGTGCAAACCGAGTCGCCCGCCATGCTATGGCTATATCGCCGCGACAATCAGGACTGTCATGTCGTGGGCATCTACCCCAGTACCGCGACATGGTTCGATTACGTGCCGGAGTGGCGGCAATTGGTCCTCACGCAGTCGAATGACAGTGAGTGGGTCAGGGTCACCGATGACGGTTTTGAGAGGGTTGCGCAGCTACCTTATTCGCGTGCTGCCATCACACCCAAGGGCGAGGGGTATGCCGTCCACAACGAAAAGCTGCTGAAAGTCTGGCCTCAAGGCCGGTTTTTTGGAGAATCGTTGAAAGGGGAATATCGGGCGTTTGGAAAGACTTCAATGCTCTTCGCGACGACCGATAGGATGCGCACGATCGCGGCAGATAGTGACGTCGCGCCCGATGCGCATTGGGTTCGCTCCTATAGTGGTAAGACTTATCAGCTATCAGATCAGCACGGTGAAGTTTTGAATGAACTCAACCCGGTGATAGATGACATAACGATTGGCAGCATTCTCAGCCGCGTATCGTTCGATGCGAACTCGCCTTCGAACAGTGATGGAATGAGTCGTCTACTGGCTCAAGATATACGCAGACACGGCAGTTTTTGGCACACGCCCATCCTGGACAATCCCTGGAATGGGGACATCTATGGTGAGACGTTCGGTGTGCTGACTCGCATCAATATTAAATCCAACCAATTTCAGATACTGCCCGCGCCCAATGGCAAACATTCAATCAATGAATCAACGGGCGAGGTGTGGACTCGGGGTTCTCTGGGCGGACACGCGCTGACCTGTATGGCACCGGAGTCTCAAAGCGCCATCGAGATCGAAGGCAGCTCGGCCTATTTTTCCGTGGGCCTGGGTGAGTCGCCTTGGCATAGTCATCGCGGCCAATCCGGTCTTGTATTTTCGGCTGATGGTCACAACACGCTAGTGTTCAACACCAAAGGCCGATGGGCGATTATTGACGCCCATCGATTGCAACCGGCTGTTAGCCCTGCCACTCGGGACCTTGCAATAAAGTCGGCGGCTTTCCAGGCACAAGGCTGGTTAATGACAACCCGCGATGATCGCTTGGTGCGGATGTCTGCCGACGGCAATACGCTTTTGCAGCAGGCCCCTTTGCGCCCGGGTGCCAGTCAGATTGTCGACCTTGGCGACCAAGGTCTCGTCCTTGTGCAAACGAATGAAGGCGTCGCCTTGCACGATGCCGTGACCCTGGCTGAAGTAGCGCTGATACCCGGTTACACGGAATTTCATGCCCTGGGCGCTGGTCAGCAGGTACTGCTGGCAGTGAGTAACAGTAAGGGTGATGAAAAATGGAACATCTATCGATTGCCTGCCTTCGGTAACCACCTGCTGGAGCGAGTGGATGAACTGCGTCTGACACAACGGGGAGCCTCTGATATCACCCGATAAGCCAGCCCAAAGTCTTCCCGGTGATCAGGCGCCTGCATTCTGGATACGTATGAGGTTGTTGTACCAGGCCATGAGGCCAGCGTTTTCATAATCGTGTAATGCTGTTGTCACTGATCCTGCGGTTGCTCCGATTTTTCTGAGCTAAAGTGAATGCTGAGAACTAAGCTCCGGAAAATCGGAATGGCTGTCGAAGTCATGAATGACTAACGGTAATTTCAGAGTTTTTCTGAACAATTGCGATAGATGCTACGGAGGGCCTATGAAAAAGCTTTTTATTTCGTACCGTCGTCAGGACAGCGGCCCGAGTGCAAGATATATCGCCGCGGAATGCACGCATCGCTTTGGCGAAAAATCGGTTTTTATCGATACCGACTCCATTAGGATGGGCGATAAGTGGGGCGAAAAAATAATCGATGCGCTTCATGAGGCCTCCATCATAATCGTGATTATCGGGCCCAACTGGTTGCATGCGCATGATGAACACGGGCGAAGACGAATAGATAACGAATCTGATTGGGTCAGGAACGAAGTTTTATATGGTCTGTCATCCCGAGCCAAAGTCATACCGTTGTTGGTTCAAGGCGCCAAGGGCATGGGCCACTCAAGTCTGCCCGATGCTTTGGTCGAGCTCGCCAATATTCAAAATTACGAAGTATCAGATGCCCACTGGAAAAGGGATATGCGAAGTCTTTTTAAAGTGTTTGAGGGGCATGGGCTTGCCTCGATTAAAAAAAATGCGAAATATATTTATCCGGCCGCACTGGATCAAACACTATGTTTGACTGAGCTGGAAATTAGTCAGTGCCTTCGAGAGTTGCCTGAGTGGGAAATCAAAGAGTCAACGGAAGAAAGTGGTGAGGGTGTCATTGATGTTAAAGAGTTGTGTAGAAATTACATGTTCAGCTCTTTTGATGACTGCATGCATTTTATGATGGTCGCCTCTCGCGCCATTTCGAAAATGGAACACCACCCGCGCTGGGAGAATCTGTGGGTTAATTTAAATGTTAGTCTTTCAACGTGGGATATTGGCAGCACGTTGTCTTATAAAGATGTCCGGCTGGCGAAGTATCTGGATGAGTTGTTTATAGCCTATAAGAAAGCCAGTATTTACTGAGCCTCTCAGAGACTCGTTGCGGTCGTCCTTTGCCTGCACGTGGGCCACGGACAACGACTAGACGATCCATATTTTTATCCTGTATTGGTGGGCACGGTGCTTATTACCCAATGCAAACGTTCCATGCAGTTCCCATTTCAAGGAGAAGCGCTTGAAGCTCCACGCCTTTGTGGCCATGCCTTTTGGTACTAAACCGGCGCATGACGGGAAAATGATCGACTTTAATCGTGTTTACGCCGAGTACATCGAACCGGCGTTGCGTGATGCCGGTCTGGAGGTGTTCCGCGCTGACGAAGAAATCCGAGCGGGGGACATTCGCACCGACATGTTCCAGGAGTTGTTGATGGCGGATGTCGTCATCGCCGACTTGACACTGGACAACCCCAATGTCTGGTATGAACTTGGCGTGCGACATGCGCTTCGTGCGCGAGGTGTGGTGCTTGTCCAGGGGCCGAGACAGAGCCAGCCTTTTGATATCTACACTGATCGTAAATTGCGTTACAACCTGAAGGACGGCGCCCCTGACCCGGCTACGCTGGCCCTCGATCGCAAGTGTCTCACTGACATGGTGCGTGCGACGCTTGATGCTTGGCATGGGCGCAAGGTGAGTCCGGTGTACAGCTTGCTTCCACACTTGCGCGAGCCTGACTGGAAGAAGCTGCTGCTCGAACAACACAACGAGTTCAGCGCTTCCTATGAGGAGTGGTCCAATCGGCTGGAAATAGCACGGCAGAAAAGGTTGGCGGGCGATATTCTCGTGCTGGCCGAAGAAGCGCCGACAGTGGCGTTGCGCATCGAGGCAAAAAGCGCGGCAGGGGACGCACTGCTCAAGCTTCGGCATTACGATTTTGCGCTGGAGCAATTTAACGCCGTACTGGCTCTCGATCCGAAGAACAAGTTTGCGCGTGAGAAAAAAGCGATTTGCTATGGTCGTCTTGATCGCAAGGTTGAGGCGCGAGAGGCGATGCGCCATCTGACCATGGACTATCCAAACGATCCGGAAATCCGGGCGCTTGCCGGGCGTGTGGAGAAGGAGAGCTGGATCAATCGTTGGCGCTCTCAAGGCTCTACTCCGACAGAATGGACAGACGCCGCGCGGTCGCAGGACTCGGCGCTGACTCAAGCCATCGAGCCGTATTACAAAGCGTTCAGCAACGCTCCGGATCACTACTATTCCGGTATCAATGCACTGACCTTGAGCTTTCTGCGCCGTCATCTCGGAGGGGAAGCCAGCGCCACAGCGATAGATCTGTTGACCGGGGGCGTGCGCTGGTCGAGCTTCGCTGCGCGAGAGCGCAACCGCATGGACTACTGGGCTCAAGCGAGCTATGCCGAATTTTGTTTATTGGTGAGTACGCTTGAGGACGTGAGGAAAGAGTATCGAGCCACTGCCGCCGCTACGAATCGTGACTGGTTCGCGCTGGACTCCATCCGCCAGACACTTTGCCTGTTGCGCGATCTTGAGTTCCGTCCCGCCGAAACAGCCGTCGCGCTCGATATTATCGATCAGGAAATAGCCATTAGCGCCCCCCCATTCGAACCGCGCCAGGTATTCCTGTTCAGTGGTCATATGATCGACACCCCTGATCGCGCGGTTCCTCGCTTCCCGGCAGACAAGGAAGCCGTCGCTGCCGAAAGTATTGCCGCAGCGCTTAAAAGCTTCGGTGCTGGCCCCGGTGACCTCGCGTTAGCGCAAGGTGCATGCGGTGGAGATCTGTTGTTCCTCGAAGCGTGTCAAAAGCTCGGCGTGCGCCTGCAACTGATGCTGCCACTTCCCGAGCCCGAGTTCATTGGACGCTCCATACTGCCCTCCTTGGGTGGTGAGCAGTGGCGTACCCGCTATTTCGATCTCAAGAGTCAGCTAGAGGTTGCGCCGCGTATCATGCCGACCGAACTTGGTTCACCCCCCAAATCCAGCCCCGATGAAGCCATGAGTCCTTTTGAGCGCTGCAACCTGTGGTTGCAATACAGTGCGCTTGCATGGGGGGTAAACAAGGTGCGGTTTATCTGCCTGTGGAATGGCAGCGGTGGCGACGGACCGGGTGGCACCGAGCATATGTACAAGGAAGTGAAGCGCCGGACGGGGCGAGTAGCCTGGCTGGATACACGCAAGCTTTGGTAGGGTGCGTATTTCGCTCATCGTGACCGGTCATTTCGCTAACAACGTGACCGGTTTCTCCACCCGATTGCGCGGGGTCTAAATTCTAACCGCATCGGTCACGATACCGCTTCTTCTTCCGTCTTTTTACGTCGCAACGACTCGCCCTTCATCACGATTCGATACGCGCTGTGCACCAACCGATCCAGTAAGGCGTCGGCTACCGTTGGGTCGTTGATCCAGCCGTGCCAGTGATCAACCGGCAGTTGGCTGGTCAGTACCGTTGACCGCGAGCCGGCGCGGTCGTCGATCACTTCCAGCAGATCGTGCCGGGCGTTGTCTTCCAGCGGGGCCAGGGCCCAGTCGTCCAAAATCAGCACGTCGACTTTGGCCAGTTGTTGCAGCGTGCGGCCGAAGCTGCCGTCGCCGTGGGCGATGCGCAGTTGTTCCAGCAGGCGCGGCGTGCGCAGGTATAGCGTGCTGTAGCCTTGGCGGCAGGCCTGGTTGCCCAGGGCGCAGGCGAGCCAGGTTTTGCCGACGCCGGTTGGCCCGGTCAGCAACAGGTTGTGCTGTTGGCGGATCCAGTCACCGCTGGCCAGGGTCGCGAGCTGGCGGTCGTCCAGGCCTCTGCCCTGGCGGCGGTCGAGGTCTTCCAGGCAGGCACCGGCGTATTTGAGCTTGGCGTGTTTGCGCAGTCGCTCCAGGCGTTTGTTGTCGCGCCAGGCCAGTTCGCGGTCAAGCAGCAGGCCGAGCCGCTCATCGAAGCTCAAGCTGTGGCTGGCTGGCAGTGTCCACTGCTCTTCCAACGCCTTGGCCATGCCGCTGAGGCGCAGTTGATGCAGCTGGTTAAGCGTGTATTGGATCATCATTGAACAGCTCCTTTTGGGTGTAATAGTCGGCACCGCGCACGTTCTCGTGGCAGGCAGGTTGAGCGGCGGCGGTGGCCTTGGGCAGCGGTTGCTGGTCGAGCCCTTGTTTGAGCAGGTTGCGTACGGTGCGGCTGTTGAGCGCGCGCAGTTGGACAGCTCGATGGGCCGCCGCTTCAAGGCGCTCGTTGCTGTACTGGCGAGCCAGCGAGAGCAGTCCCAGGCAAGATCGGTAGCCCATCTCCGGATGGGGTTTGTGGGTCAGTTGATGTTCGACGATCTGCCGCACATGGGGGCCGATCCGCTCGCCCCAGTCGAGCAGGCGTTGGGGTGTCCAGTCGCGATGGGCCTTGTGCGAGGCCGGCATGTGTTCACTCTGGGTGCTGTAGCCGCCGCGCCGCGCGAGCAACAGGTGGCTGGCGACCCGGCGGTTGCCATGCAGTATTTCGACGGTATGGGCGCCCACTCGGGCGTCGACGCTTTGCCGGGCCAAGGCCGAGGGCACACTGTAGAAGGCTCCGTTCACTTCGACGTGGTAGTCGATGTTGACCTTGCAGCGCTTGAAGGTCACGACCTCATACGGATGCGCCGGCAACGGTTTCAGCGCCGGCTGGTCGAGTTGCTCGAACCAGTCCCGCCGGCATCCGTCGAGCTTTTTGAACGGGCGCCGGTTCAAGTCCTCCAGCAAGACGGCGATGGCCTGATTGAGCGCATGCAGGCTGAAGAACTGCTGATGCCGCAACCGCGCCATAATCCAGCGCTCGACCACCTGCACCGCGACCTCTGCCTTGGCTTTGTCCTGCGGCTTACGCGGTCGCGCCGGGAGCATGATGGCGCCGTAATGCTGGGCACACTCCAGCGCGGCGCGGTTCAGACCCGGCTCGTAACGGTCGGGACGGGCAACCAGGGCGCGCGGGTTGTCCGGGACGATCATTTCGGGGACGCCACCGAAGTAGCTGAGGGCCTGGCTCAACGCCGTCAGCCAGTCCACTTGGGTCTCGCCCGGCGTGGCGCACGCGTAGGTGTAGTTCGAGGCGCCGAGGGCCGCGACGAAAATGTGCGCCTGGCGGATCTCGCCGGTGGCGGCGTCGATCACCGGCAACGTCGGCCCGGCGTAGTCGATGAACAGCTTCTCGCCGGCGCGGTGCTGCTGGCGCATCGAGCGCTTGAGGGTACGGGCGTAGCTGCGGTAATGCTCGACGAACTGGGTATAGCGGTAGGTCGGCCGGTCGGGATGAGCAGCGGTGTACTCCTCCCACAGCAGTTGCAGCGTCACGCCTTTGCGACGTAGCTCGAGGTGCAGGGTGATCACGTCGGGCAACACGCGGTCGCCGCGTGTGTGCACGACCTTGGCGGCTGGCATCAGGGCGGCTCCAAGCGCTGCCTCATCCAATAGAGCCAGCGCGGGCCAGTCGATGCCGGTGTCGCGCGCCGCCTTGATGTACTTGCTGACGACGCCCTTGGACAGTTGCAAGGCGCGGGCGATCTTCTCGTGGGACAGGTCGGCCTCGAACTTGAGGCGCAGGCATTCTTTGATATTACGGATGGCTACTCGCTGCGCCGCCATCCTTCGATTCCCCGAAATGGGGCTGAGGGTGGTGGCGCGTCAGGTCATGCGCAACGCAGTGGAGGGTATTTCGCTAACAACGTGACCGGTCATTTCGGTAAGGGCGTGACCGGCTGTTTCGGAACAGGCTGAAAATCGGTCACGTTGTTAGCGAAATGAGCGGTCACGCGTTAGCGAAATGGTCGGTCACGATGTACCGAAACGGGCGGTCACGATGGGCCGAAATACGCAGGTAGGGAGGCGATTGAATCGACTGCGTATCGTCAAATATGAGCTACACCTAGCAATGTCCGGAATTCACTGATTCACCCTAAGCCGCCAACCAAATATCTGAGCATTCACCATGAGCCAACAACT
>Ga0302168_1000156_pt1 | contig 16630 bp, 20 predicted proteins | sample I_Fen_N1_2_FD_193494 | JGI IMG/M metagenome (GOLD analysis project Ga0302168, IMG submission 193494) | Peat permafrost microbial communities from Stordalen Mire near Abisko, Sweden - I_Fen_N1_2 | ecosystem: Environmental > Terrestrial > Soil > Wetlands > Permafrost | place: Sweden: Abisko...
GCCAGCGCCTGTTCTGACGCGACTTTCCAGTAGGGTGCGATTTCGAGCAAGTCCGGTTCAGCCTCAGCTCGCAGGCACCACTGATGGTGATCGTGCCATGAGCCAAGTGATGTTTGTACCGACTTCAATTGATCTCTGGATTTTGCCTTGAGTGGTGACAGTGTCGGAAACGCATCAGATAGGTATCTCGCGTTTTTTACGATGATCCGTAACTCGTGTCGATCAAAATCTTTATCGCGGAGTCCAGCAATCAATTGAGTGATTCTTTTCTTCAGTGCTTTCTCAATCTGTCTTTTGGCATCAACCAGCTCGCCTGCTCTCTCTGCTGTTCTGAATAGCTCTGGCCATTGATCCAGTTGGGTGAATAATTTTTCGAGTAGCGGGCTGACGGCGATCTTTCGATACTGTTTTATCCGGGCTGCACTTCGGCTCTCCGCCTGGTGCGAATAGCCCCTTTTTTGCAACTCGCCGATGATGACCTCCAGATCCCTGGTGGGTGTAGTCGCTCTGCCGACTTCGGCTGCAGATTGGTTCAACGCGGCTACCTCCGGCATGTTGCGCAGAGGGCGCAAGAGACTGCGTATTTTTCGTACCGCGATCCTCAAATCATGCAGGGCTTCGCTGTCGCTGTTGGCTTTTATCCGGGCGTGCGAGTGAAAAAGGGAGACTTCCAAGGAAATAATCTGAGCAACAAAATCGTCGACAAAAGACATCATCGACCTCGCATAAAAGGGTGTTGGCAAAGCGTAGCAGAGCTATGGGTCGTTGCTGCCATTGTCTACGAGGGCTGCAATATAAAATTCATCAATTTGTTGCTGTGGGTTCGCGGGAAATCGATAAACTGGAATCTTTTGCCGCAGGAAGGGCATTGATGCGTCGAGTTGTTTTCAATCAAAAGGGAGGTGTTGGCAAGTCGAGCATCGTCTGCAATCTGGCTGCTGCAAGCGCAATGGAAGGCTATCGAACGCTCGTTGTTGATCTGGATGCCCAGGCCAATTCCACTTACTATCTGACGGGCCTGTCAGGTGATGATATCCCGGTGGGTATCGCAGACTTTTTCAAGCAAACATTGTCTTCAGGGCCTGCCCCCAAAAAAAGCCGTGCTCGGATCGTAGAGACACCCTACGACAATCTTCACCTCATCACGGCCAGCGGCGAACTCGCGGATTTGCAGCCAAAGCTGGAAGCGAAATTCAAGATAAACAAGCTGCGGCGGCTGTTAGACGACATTTCCCAGGATTACGACCGGATATACATCGACACGCCTCCTGCGATGAATTTTTATTCGTTCAGTGCGCTCATCGCTGCTGATGCGGTTCTGATTCCATTTGATTGCGATACATTCGCTCGCCAAGCTTTGTACCAGGTACTGGCACAAGTGGCCGAACTACAAGCTGACCATAACGAATCGTTAGTGGTGGAGGGAATTGTCATCAACCACTATCTGACCACGACGGGTTTCCACCGTAATTTGGTCGAAGAACTCATCAAGGAAGGATTGCCGATTCTCCCTGTCTATCTCGGCAGTTCGATCAAGATGCGTGAGTCTCATGAACGGTGCCAGCCTCTGATTCACCTCGATAGAAATCACAAGCTCACACGCCAGTTTGTTGACCTCCTGCATGTGCTGGAGGACGCAGTCTAAATCGGCGCGAGCAATGAAAGATTTGGAAATAGTACATCGCCACCGACTAGAGGTCGGATGATAAAAACGCTGCTTTACTAAGCGATGTCGTTTTCTCAGATCACCGTTGGATCGGGAGGGGGAAAGAAATGGCTGACAAAATCCGGGTGCTGTTTGTCTGCGCCAAAAACGACGTCCGTTCGCTTTTGGCGGAGGCCCTGCTTAGCCACACTGACTCATCAAACTTCGAAGCATTCAGTGCCGGCCTGGAGCTCGGCGAGGTCGATCCGCGAACAGTGGAGTCCCTTGATCACATTGGCATTGAGACCATTGGCTTGCGTAGCAAATCGATCAATGAATTTGATGGTCAAGAGTTTCATTACGTGATCACTCTGTGTGATAAATCTTCCGAAGAGAGCTCACGTATGCCGTCCTCCGGTGAGGTCATCGTGTGGAATTTTGAAGACCCAACGACCAGTGAAAGGCATGAACCTTTTCGCCATGCGCTGCAAGAGATTCATGACCGCATCAAAATGTTCGTAACCGTGAAAACAAGATAGTGACTTGAGGCATAGGCTGACTTCCATGTAATCCGTGTTCTGCACGAGGCTACTGGTCTATGCGATTTTGGTACGGTCTTCTGGGCTACGCCACATGACGTACATGATGGCTGTACAGAATATAGCGAAAGGGAGCCCTACGGCCCAATTGATCCGTATAGCGATGAGGTATCCGAACAAAGCGCCTAAAATTAGTGAAATCGAGAAGAGCACAATGTCGCTTGTTCTATTCGATTGACGAATCAAACTCCATTCAGTCGCTTTAGCCTCCACCTCATTCATGACTGCACCGTCCATTGTCGGATTTGTGCGAGTGTTGCTGTCGCGCCGCCACAAGCAATGATTAGAACCTTTCTGTACGGTTCCAGTGAATGGTGATTGTAGGCAAGGGACAGCGCGGCGCCGCAGGCAGGCTCTACGAGTACGCGATGATCAAGCAGAAAGCGTTCGCAGGCGTCTAGAGCACTTTGGTCGGTAACTACGACGCTGTCGATGTGATGAGCATTGGTGTATTGGAAGGCCTGATCACATATTCGCTTTGCGCCTAAAGACGTTGCAATTGAGTCGATGCGCTCTATCTCAATCGGCCTTCCAGCATCGACGGCTGCGTGAAAAGACGCTGCTCCTTCAGTTTCCACGGCGATGACTGGAACGTCATGCCATCCGTTTCGTTGTAACCCCTCAACCACGCCGCACAGCAGTCCGCCGCCGCCGACTGAAAGGACAATCACATCAGGCTTCTGCCCAGCTTGGGCGACTTCATCAATCAGAGTGGAATGTCCAGACCACAGCAGCGGATCATCGAAGGGGTGAATGAATGCTTTTTCTGGTGAAATCAGCGTCAACGCTAGCTCATTCGCTTCTTGCCACGAGTCTCCGTGGACGATTACCTCCGCTCCTTCCAGGCTCAGTAATTCCTTCGCGCGCTCACTCGTCGTTTGGGGAACTACCACAGTGACGGGTATGCCCAGTTGGCGTCCCGCGTAAGCTACTGCAAGACCAGCGTTACCTCCGGAAGATGAGACGAGGTGAGTGGCCCCATGGCGATGATGCGTTTCGCAAGCATGGCCGACGCCACGGATCTTGAATGATCCGCATGGCTGTAAAGCATCCAGCTTGAGCCAAACGGAACGCCCTGCAGCAGCACTGAGTTGGCGAGATTCGATGAGGGGTGTATTGATATGTAGAGGCATGGTCACAATTCCAGAATGCCAGGAAGGCTGGCGGTTGAGGGGGTCGCCTCAGTTACGCTTAGGGGCCACAGCTTGGACTTCGATTTCAACGTCCAGATCGAATGCCAGCTTTGCACTCACGACGGAGCGCACAGGAAAAGCATCAGGAAAATAAGAAGCGTAGGCGCTGTTGAAATCGGAAAAGTGTTTCATGTCTGATAGCCAGACGGTCACTTTGAAAATGTCTCCGAGTTTTGATCCGAGCGATTCAAGTGTTGTTGAAATGTTATCCATGACGACCTGGGTCTGCTCAGTCACGCCACCCTTTATCGGGGTGGCGTTAGCATCCATAGAAACCTGCCCTGACAAGAACAAAATTCCTCCAACCTCTACTGCCTTAGAGAATGGAAAGGGCAGGCTGGTTGGAAAGTATTTGATTGCAGCGTTCATGAGTTCACCGTTCGCCTTAAAGGGTGTTTCGGATCTGTTCGAGATAGTTGTAAACGGTAAAGCGAGTGACTCCCAATGCGGCGGCTGCTTTTTCAACTCCGCCCTTCACAATGAAAAGTCCGCGTTCCTGCATGACCCGCACAGCATCCACCTTGGCATGTTTGGTCATTTTTTCTGATCCCAGTCGTTTCAGTGAGTCCTGGATGATTTGAGCCATCAGAATCTCCATGTCTGCGGGTTCTGGAGGCGGCTCTTTAGTGGTAGTGCTCAATAGCGGTTTCAGTTGATCCAGAAATACTTGGGCAGCATCAAGGCCGCTCAGGTCAGCATTCACACACAGGCTTGCGAACGGACGGCCAGTGCTGTCTCGGAAAACAGCTGTAGCGCTGCGCAAGGTTCGACCATTGAGCATGGTGGGATAGTCGGTTACGACCACCGGGTCAGTTCCTTGCTGAACATTCGCAGCCTGCATCACTGCAGTAAATCCACGATCTTGCTCAGGGCCGCCAAGAATCGGGCTTCCAATCTGGCGCCCGGAGATGTGTCCATTAGCGATGAACACAACTGATTTCTCAGGTTTGGTCAGATCATGAAGCAGAATTTCTGTGTTCTGTCCGACCACGCTCGCGAGAGCGCGAATAGTGGCTTTCAGCACGCTAAAGACAAGTTGGTGTTCATGTGATGCGTCAGTAGACATAGAGCTGTCTCAAATCATAAATTCAACAATGTGTTGGAATATAAACAAAATGTTGAATTGTGCGCAAGAGGGATGAAAAGTCTGGCACCAGTTCTGAGCAGTCTGACTGCCGAGGCTGTGGAACTATCGCAGTAAGGGAGGCCGCTGCAGAGAAACGGAGACAGTTCGGCTCTCGAAGGCTTAGGTAGCGGTATGCGGTAATTTTGGTGAGATCGGATCATTACCAGGAAATTTTCTTCGAGCCTCCTTGAATTTTTATCTTCAGTTCATACCTAGGGTTTTGCGCGATGCCGAATGCGGGTCGCGTCTCAAATCACTTGGAGAAAACTCAGGAGATTTAGCAATGGCTACTACTCTTTCGTTGGCCCCACTTTTCCGCCACTCGGTCGGCTTTGACCGTTTCAACGACCTTTTCGAATCGGCGCTTCGCAGTGAGGCTGGTACTTCTTATCCTCCCCACAACGTCGAAAAGCACGGTGATGACCACTACCGAATCGTCATCGCAGTGGCAGGCTTGGCTGAGGAGGACTTAGATATTCAGGTTGAAAAAGGCGTTTTGACGGTCGCCGGTGATAAGCGGGAAAGCAACGAAAACGTCACTTACCTGCATCAAGGTATCGCTCAGCGGGCGTTCCGGCTGTCGTTCCGCCTGATGGATCACATTGAGGTGCAGGGCGCGAAGCTTGCCAACGGTTTGCTGAACATTGACTTGCTCAGAGTTGTACCGGAGGAGGCGAAGCCTAAGCGCATCGTGATCGGGGGGACTGAGTCTGCTGACTCGAAGCCGGTCAGCGAGCAGTAACGTGAATAGAGAGGCGCTCCCAGGAGCGCCTCTTTTTTTGGGGCTGCTGACGACCGGTCGTCATAAAAAGAGGAACTCCAACTCATGACCACCAGTCAATTTTTCTGTCCAGATAGGACGCCTATTCCTAACCGGGAGAAAAACATGAGTGGCACTTCAGACAAAATTAAAGGCCTGGCCAACGAAGCAATCGGTAATGTGAAGCAAGGTGTCGGCAAGGTCACAGGCAATGAGAAGCTGCAGGTCGAAGGGGCTATCCAAGAAAAGAAAGGTGAAGCCCAGCAGGTGGTTGGCAAGGTCAAAGACGCCGTAGACAAGAAGTAGCTTCAGGCGGCTATTACCTCCGCTGCGATGGCTACCAGGTGGTAGCCATTCCTCAGCTATAGGGCACTCGCAGAATTGTTGCGGGCAAAAAAAAGCCCGCGATGGGGAGAGCGGGCTTTGAAACGTAAAAAGAGCTGAGATCACCATACGCCGATGGACGTGAAAGAATCGTAAACGGGATAATCATTCACTGTTTGAGGCGAGCCAAACCTTGTTTGATGTGGCCAGAGTTCTCACCAATTGTGTAAAGCGCTCCTCGTACATTGTCTCCAACATCGGCGTGACCTTGAGCTTCAGCGTGCAGCGTCAATTCCATCAAGGCTGCTTCTAGCGCGAGCTGATTTTGGTAGATCCTTTCCAGAACGTCTGACAGCGAGTATTCACTGGGCATTAATGTGGCCTCCTTAAAAAATTCAACATCGCGAGTCATGGGTGACGAGTAGACGCTTTCCTGGCAGTCCCTACAGCTCATCATCATTGAACTAATCATCAGACGGACATCCCTAAAGTCGTGCTGGTAGCCACTCGGCCAGCGTTGTATGTGGAATTCCCCCCCCTCATGCGAAGGTCTGATGAATCATGAAGAGCGAACAGGTAGAAGGTGTAGCAGAAAAGCTGGCCGGCAAGGCGCAGAGCGCGGTCGGAAAACTGATTGGTGATTCGAAGATGGAAGCTGAAGGTGCGGGAAATCAAGCAGCTGGTCAGCTGACTAAAACCTACGGCGATACACTGGATAGCGTATCCACGTTCGTTAAAGAAAAACCAGTAGCCGCACTCGCGATTGGTGCTGCAGCGTTGATCCTGATAAATCGCATTTTTCGTCGTTGAACGTGTAGGAGGTGTCTCCTGCTAGGTGACACCTCTTGCTAACGTCATTCTCCCTCGCACTCCCGCTACAGTTTTCTACCAGAAGGGTGTGGGGACGATAGGCATACAGCCGCTTTAGCCTCCTGCAAACGTTGTTCGGCGTACATAGCCGAATCGTCATCTGGCAGCGGATAGCCTGCGGCTGATAGAGCTGCGGCGCGTTCTTCAATGAGCAGACGTTCGGGATCGCGAGCGACTTGATAGGCTCTGCCCGACACGTTCCAAGTGGGATCCAGTCGTGGCTCCACTGGGGCTGACCTGCTTATTCTCCAACCGGCTTCATCGGGATCTTTCGATAGCAGGTAACCACCACAATTGGGCACGTGGTTAGCGATCTCATAATCACGCCAGTCCAACATAGCTGCGCCATCAATGCCGAGCGGCTTGCGATCAATAAGCCAGGCTACAGCGTTGATAACCTGACCATGCGAAAACGCTACGATGTCTTGGGCGGGATGTTCAGCAAGACGCTCCAGGAAAGACTGAGCTCTAGCTATGAAATCTAGAAATGACTCAGCGCCTTCACCATCCGTGAAACCAGGATCTGCTTTGGCCCAATATGCCTCCACCCATTCGCGCCGATCAGCGACGGTTGTGCCAGTGCACCGCGCAGGTTCAAGGTAAGTGAATTCTTGGATGGGCCAAGTTTCAAAAGGGATATGAGGAAACACCGCTGCGGTCGCCATAGCGGTTGAGTGCGCTCGGGTGAAAGGCGAGGCAACGATTAGAGCCGGAGCATGTTTGAACGACAATGCCACCAGCTGCGCTTGCTCAACTCCTCTCGGGGTCAGAGTAATGGTCGCGTGTTCTAAAGTTGCTTCGCCCGCGTTCGCAGCGCTTTCTCCATGTCGTATTAGTCTCACATGTTTCATTTACGAAATACTCGCACAGATTCGGCCATCATTTCTCTTAGATCCCCAAGGTTCCTTCCTCAACGGCCACCTACCAAGTGACCAAACCCGTATTGTCCACCCCGCGACTGCACCTTCCAACAGAAATATGGACAGACCGGATGACTACACTCCATTGCGCAGTGGTGAGGTATCCCGAGTTTCTTCCGACGATGGAAATAACCAGAGCAAGCGGAGCGCGCAGGCCAGTAAGGCCGGAGACGCGAGGATGGAAGCCCAAAGGGCCATGACTTGGCGTCAGCCATGGCATGGTTTACGACAGCCGACCCGATAGGGCGCGCCATAAACCGCGATTTGCTTAGATTGCAGGATTGCTGATGTTCTGCAGACTTATGTATTCCAGTATTTTTGGACTGTGCTTCTGGCAATGCCGAGCTTTTCAGCGATTATTTTTCTGTCGAAACCCTGCGCTTTCAGAGCTCGAACGTAATCCGCATTAAGCGGCTGCTTAGGCTTTCCCTGGGAGCGCTTGATGAGCTTTCCATCACGGAATTGCTCCTCTACCAACTGCCACCCACCAGACATCTCGAATTCCCTGATTCGCAAGGCAGTACGTTGCAAAGCTTCTGAGGGACGTTCTTTACCCTGCGCAGCAATGGCGAGAGTGACCATAGTCAAAAGGTCGAGGCCTAAGTAGTCAGCGATCTCGTCCAGTTTCTCCAGCGTCGGCGTCGTCCTGGCCTGTTCAAGCTTCCCTACATTCGTTCTATGCGTTGCTCCCGCCAGATCCTCGTAACTCAACCCTTGGTGTGCACGGGCTCCGCGTAATGCCCCCGCCAGCGCTTCCTTCAGATTCATGAGTCGGATCCCCAAAAGCGAGGATAGAGCCACGGGGAGCATGTTTCGATAAACAGACCATAGTGATATTATCGTGACATATGGTTTGCCAAGCAGTCGTTTGATCATAGTGGCGGGATGTTTGGATTGATGGTGGATTGGTCATGAGAGCAGCATCTAAGGCACGGCCAGGGACGTCTCGATGGGAGACGCGCTCATCAAGTCCGACGTTTATGGCCCGCGTAAGCCCGCCTGCAATCGTCACTGAGCGACGTCTTGGCAAGAACCAGATCCACTTTTTAAGCGAAGGCAGGGATAGTGAGTGATGAAGTTCGATTGTGTGAAAGTTTCAGGAAAAGTTGACTACGTTAGATCTGTTGATCGAATGAGCGGCGGACATAAAGCTAAAGTCAGCATCGATGGTGCAGTCATCCCGAATTTGCAAGTGTCGAACAAGCTTTATGAGGAGTTGGAGGTCGGCGAGAGTGTAACTTTGTATGGCCTGTTTAAAAGAAACAATGACAAAGAAAAAAACACAGGCATTTTGTACGGCTTAGCAAAGCAAAACGGCGAGAAATCATTTGCAACCCAGTATAGATATCAAGTCCCGCTTTTCCTGACGGTCACTGCGGCCATCGCATTTTGCTTAACTTTCGTCGCCGGCTGGATAGCTTCGATATTTCCAGTGCTGTTTTTCTTCGGGGAAAATTCAGATTATATGTATACCACTACGGTATTTGCAGTTATTGAGTCGAGCTTGGTAGCCGCCTTTTTCCTGTGGAGGGCATGGGTGATGTTTAACGCTACGTCTGATCCTGAAGCTTGGGAAACTACCGAAGCTGCAGTGCTATCGAGTCGCTTCAGTAAGCTCCATAAGTAATAATCCTGTACGTAGGGCACGGTTACACCTGCCCCGGCTTCGGACTCGCTGCGCCAGACTTTCCTTTCCATGCGAGTATCAGGCAAGCGGAGCGCGCAGGCGTGCAGGATGAGCGCCCAACGGGCTGAGACGCGGCGCAGCCGTGGCTCAGTTCTCGCCAGCCTTCCGCCGCAGGCGGCACGCCATAGCTACTGCCCGATATCAAATCAACAAGGATGCGGCTGAAATGACCCACGATGAACTCTGTCAGCTTGAGGGCGCTAGGCGAAGGGCTCTATGGGCACTTGCCAGCCTCCGTCCTGGTGATCCCAACGCATCCGACCTCCTGGCCATCCTCGATGATCTTGACGACCAAGAGCGAAACGACACCCCCTGTAGTGACAAGCCACTCGAACTCGTTGAGGTTCGTAACTCTGTCTCGGTGATGCGCCATAACTCCGGAATCGACATCATTTTGGAGCAGACTATTCCGCAGCCCTGGCGAGAACGCTTTCTGCAAGCGAGCATCGGATCAACCAGAGTTCCTGATGGGCCCTACGCCACAGACTGGGATAAATTTCTGACTGAATGGCAGCGTGAGATGCAGCATCTGAAAAATCACCGAGCTGCACAGGCTCCTACCAGCTAGAGCGGCTGATTCGAGCGATGGCGGCGCAAGCACACAAGCAGTCGGTGGAGCCGCTGAAAATCGCAGCCTTCAAGCAGGAGTAGCAAGGTGGAACGGCCTTCGTTTTTTATTGATTTTGAAGCCTCTGGAATAGCTCCTGATAGCTATCCTATCGAGGTCGCCGTCGTGTCGAGTGAGACCTCCTTCAGCTCGCTTATTAAGCCAGTCCGGTACTGGACGCACTGGTCGTTCGATGCGCAAGACATGCATGGTCTCACTCAGGATCATTTGCTTCAGGAAGGTGATACCCCACACACCGTGGCGGAACGAATGAATCAGTTGTTTTCAGGGCAGGTGCTTTGCAGCGACTCACCTCAAGACGTGTTTTGGTTCGACGTTCTTTATGAGGCAGCAGATCTGAGACCTACCTTCGAGTTGAAGCCTTTGGAGGTGTTCGTGGGTCGGCAGGCTGCCAGCGATATTTATCGACTACTGCCGACAACCAGGCACCACCGAGCTTCAAATGACGCAACTGCTTTGATGAACGCCTGCCGTGCTTTTTTCGAAGCTTGAACTATCAGAGGGGGATACCGACCCTCAGCTATGCGAAAGCGATGAGTCCATTGAGCTTTGATGAAGCTCAGCCTGAGTGTCCGCTCGAACCTAAGGCAACTGATTTACGCGGCTGAACAAGCACGGTAAGCGGAGCGCGCAGGCGTGTGGGATGGAAGCCCGAAGGGCCGAGACGCCGGCGCTTGCGCCAAAGCTCGGTTTACGACAGCCCCTCCCCGAAGGGGCACGGCCTAATGCCGGTGATGGGAACAGAGGCCAACACCATACTGCGAGGATTTTTTGATGGGAATGACAGACGATGACGACACTGTCTACTGCGACGTCCAGATGTCTTTAGCGCAGGGCCGCGAGCTGCTCCAACTGGTTAGCGCATTGAGGGAGTCAAAAGCCCATTCGACTCTCGACAGGGTTTTCGAGCGCATGCAAGACGAGCTCAGCGCATCGATTGATATCGTCGAAAATCCACCGACCTGGGGCCCTTGGGGCCGACGCACCACTTAGCACTGGCACCACACTCCATCCAGACTTGCGACAACCCTATCTGAAGGTTTGCGCACGTAGCCATGCTTCCACTTTTTGCCATCGGCCCACCTCGGAAAGCTTTGACCTTCCTGTATCTAGAATCTCAAGCAGTCGCTGTCTCTCCGTAAGAGAGGGAAACCAATCATCAATCTCGACGCTGCAGTGGTTGGACTCGCTCAGTGCCCATCTCACGATCATGTCTGCAGCCGCCCTGTAGTGATCAGCCATGTACAGCCGCCGTCCTTCAACAGACCATCCACGCTTTGCTAGCTCATCGGTCACGTCGATGATGCCAAGGTCACCAAAGTAGGCTGTAGTTTCAGGATAATGGATCCCTGCCAACGACACCTTAGCCACGCCGGACTCCCGATCAAAATACGAAAGGAAATGCCACCCACCTGTGGTGCTTCCAGGACGTGGAAAATTGATGGCGGCTTTGCCTGTTATGTAGTTTTCTCGGGAGACGCGTTTGAGGTCAAAGTCGAACAGAGGCTGCTTCATGTAAGTTTCCGTAAGGCCGGCGATTACACTGAGTAACAACAAAATTTTCTCGCGAGCTAAAGTTTTGCCGTCGCGAAAACCGTTAGGTATATAAAACCATGCGGAGTGCCGGCAATGAGCGCAGCACCGATCAAAAACTCTCGGCCATCTTATGTGCCGCAAAGTGTCGAATTTACCCACCGGGCAGTCAGTCATGTTTCTGCCACAACGGAAGACGGTCGCACCGTCGATATGTCACTTGGAGACTCGCGGTATCAATTGAGTGCTCGACAGGCCGACGCTATTGCCCAAGGACTGATGATGTCCGTTATGCGTACAGGCTTGGACATTGCGAGAATGCCTTAGGACGGCGGGTGTCTCGTGAAAATATCTCCGCTTCCTAGAGATCAAGGGGCTCTCAGATTTTCGGACGATACAATCCATGGTAAAGGCGCGTCGTTCCGATTTTTCGGCGTTTGTTGGACATATGAAGGTGTAGGTGCAGACCCAGACTATCCGGCAAACGCGCTCTGCATCCGGACAATGCATGACGGTGGGATCCTGTTCGGTAAGGGTAACGTCGATTACCTGCTAACGGGTGAGCAGGCGTACCAGCTGCTTCAAAGCCTCATTAGCTGCGCGTATTCACTTGAAGCCAGATCTTGGAGGGTCTGGGACAAGATTATCGAATGGCGAACCGGCTCGGACTCAGATTTGAAGGATCAAACACTCGAGGAAAAGATGGTCTTCAGACATCTCAAGCTTTACGGGCTTAGCTCGCGGCGAGAACGTGGGGCTAAAAATAAGTGAGACAAACAGCGCCTACCGGATCAAGGGAGCGCGTAAAGCCGTTTACGGTTGAAGGCGTGATCCGCTATGTGCAGACGACGCACTTCGCCTGGCTCTATGTGGCTGGAGTGGCTGAAGCCGTAATGGCCTCCTCATCCTTTTTAATGATTGCTTCGGCGTTTTTAACGAACACACCGCAGGCGATCAGCGATTTCACTTCTTCGTGCTTCCCATAAAGTGAAGCTTGAATCCCATGGAGCAGAACTTGAGCGTATCTCGCATCCTCAATCCTAGTGTCCATGTCGCCCGAGATCTTTATCTCTCGTGAACTCCACTGTTTGACTGCAGATAGGGTGAACGGCTGCTGCGGTTCTTCCATCCTGTACTGGTGGCGTTGCTTGAGGAGGTTACTCAGCTCTCGAGCGTCGCTCAGCATCTGATCTGAAACACCACGTCGGTTGCTTTGTCGAGCCGCTACCAGCACGTTAGCCTGCATCGATTGAAGTCCAGGAAGAATGAAATCGCGCAGGATGAAATAGAACTCGAGCTGCCGATTCATCGCATCATCGGCGGGCTTGCGAAGCCCTTTCAGGATTTCCGTAGACGCATCGGAGTTGTTCGGAGTGCACAGCGCCTTCTGGCTATCAATGATCCCCTGCTCAAAATAACCAACCATCTGATTGGCGATCAAACCCTGGCGATAGTCCTCCCTTAAAAGATCAAGGAGTACGTCCAGCTGGTTAATAGCCGCAGGATCAATCTTCATGCTTGCGTGTTGAACCTGATGCTCCATGGCGTTCAGGGTTCGTTCCACTGGTACGATGCAGAACTGTTGGAAAGAATACGAAAAGGCGAAGGTACCTTTATCAAGCATCCCTAGACAGCCGTCATAGATACCGATCAAACGATCATTTAGATTCATGTACTCAGCGAGGCCTTCGATTGTCGCCTCATTCATTTGTGCTGAGTCTGCTTGATACGCGAGATACCTGTGAACCCCGACAAAGCAAGATATTGCCAAGCAGCTCGCCAGACCTACCCTCAAGATCCATCCCCGAAGAGAAATTTTGGGTTTGTACTCGGAATAGAACGAATCCTGCAGAGAGGCATTTTCCCGGATGATGTTTTCAAGTGATTCCCACCCCCAGACCTCTACCGATCCTTTTCCTGCAACGGCTCGTTGTTCCGTCAGCTCCAATGCACGGTTGGTTAATGCGGCATCATGTGGACTGGTGGTGAGGATGAAAAAGCGGTCGATCTTGACGGGGAAGGTTTCGGTATCCTGCACAGCCTTATCGACCTGTGCGACTGTCAGTTTCTTCCCAAGGTTACCGTTCCGACCTTTGCACTGGACGGCGATGATGGAGCCATCTTTAAGGCGGCAGTAGAGGTCGACTCCATCCTGTCGCTGGCCTTCACGGCCGTACTGATCGAATCGGCTGCCAAATACGCAGCTCATGAGTGCTATTGAAAGACGCTCGAATTGCTTCCAGTCTGCGGGGCGTGGATAGTTTGCTGCGTGTGGCGCGGTCATAGCCTAAAAATTAACTCCATTGAAGCGATGTATCCCGTTTGCAAGGGCCTAAGGGGGAATGGAGTCTTACAGACGAGCCGATCCCGTCTCGTTTATCGACCGGGAAACAGCATGCCTTAGCAAGTCGCAGCAGGATCTTCAAAAATCAGCTAAAAAGTTGGCCGGCATGGCGGGTGTGATTGATCGACCGGGACGTGCTTCAGAACTGCCTGGTGACAACAATACAAAACTGATGAGGCCTGGCAGGTTAAGGAAGAAGAGTAGAGCGGGCATTCAAGCCATTCATGGACAGGAACAATGCGCTTAGATTCGTCCGAGAAATCAGTCAAAGGGATAAAGAAACTAGCCGGCTCTGCTCCTTTTGCCGAAGGTACCCCGGCAGGCATGACCAGGTATTCACAGGAGGAGGGGGATGGCCGTCTCGGAAAGTTTTTGATCAGAGAGGTCGACGACTACGCGATTGTTATTTCTGATCCGATGATCCATATCCTCTGCCCAGGCAATGCAGTCAGAGACTCCGGAAGGCGTAACAGGGGCGTGCACCACTCCAAGGATAGGCTTGCCGTCATGGAGCAAACCGACGGATATGGCAGAGCCTGCGAGGCCCCTCAAAAAATCGCTGGTGCCATCGTTGGGATCAACGACCCAACAGAACGGATATCCGGAAAGAACATCGCCGGTTTCCTCGCCCCACCAATCGCAATCCAGGAGTGCCAGCAGTTCTGCCCGAAGCAGCACCTCAATTTCGGCATCAATCTCGGCCTTGTCTCCACAACCCCTCCGGCCACCGGGACGGACGCATTCTTGCGCCAGCAAAACACCTGCTCGCTCCACAGCCGCTATTACCTGGGGAAGCAACTGGTGTATTAGGGAGGGATCCATAATGCCCTTCTGGTTGATGATCGAGTGGGAATAATGCCTGACAGCTTATCCGCAGCACTGAGCGATTGGTGTGTTCCTCATAAGCTTTCTAGTTTGTTCTACGAGCGAGTGGCTGAGACGGTCGCGCTGCCGACGCAGTATTGAGTTTTATGCCAACGATCACCAGTATTCCTCCGAGACCGCACATTTCTGCCAGAGTGGTCGGTTAGAAGACGCTGGTTGCAGCTGTTCGACTTCTGGCCCTCCATGGCATCATCCGGAGGCGTTACCTCTGCGCTCACGCTTGCTGGCTCAGCTTGTTAGGTAATGATGGGCCCACAAGCCACGATGGATTCTCATAAAGAAAGGACTCTCATGTATTTGCGTACCTTAGATATTCACGGTTTCAAATGCTTCGGCCAGCCTTTCACGATTGACTTCCACGATGGCCTCAATGTTTTAGTGGGCGAGAACGGAGCGGGTAAGACAGGAGTCATCGCAGCCGTTCGGCAGCTCTTTAACGACTCCGAATCTGGCAAACGCCTGATCAACGAGAGAGATTTTCACCGTGGATTTCACGAGGCGTCAGTAGCGGCACAAAGGATTGATATTCGAGCCACCTTTTCTGACCTCGATGAGAATGACGCGATCGCTTTCAGGGACTGGTGCGGCAACGAAGAGGAGGCAAAACTTACTTTTACCGCGCTCAATTTAGAATCTCGGGGGAGGTTCAAAAGCCAGCTATACGGCGGGTATGCGCGTGCTACGGCGCTGGAAACCGAAACCCTTGACCTTATTCACTGCATTTATTTACCCCCTCTGCGTGATGCGGAAACAAAACTTCGGGATGGGCGGCAATCCCGGCTAGCCCGGCTGCTGAAGGCGCTCTGCCGCAAGGAACTTAATGCCGCTCGTAAGGAAGGGAAACTGCACCCTTTGGAGGAGCGAGTTGGTGCGTTCAACCAAGAGCTCTCCGCGAGCGACGATTACGCAATCAAGCAAGCGAATGAACGAATTGGGAATAGCTTGAGGGCCGCGTTAGGGATGCACATGTCCCAGAACACGCTCATTCAGTTCTCGGAAGTGAGCTTTTCACGCATCGTTGAAGGTCTTCGATTGCTCTACTTCCCGAGCCTCGCGGCGGCTGAGGCTACGCGGTTCCGGTCTCTGGAAGAAAACAGTCTTGGCTACAACAACCTGCTCTACATTGCTTCGATTCTGGCTGAGCTAACGCTAGAAGTTGAAGAGGAGCGCGGGGAAGAAACCTACTTGCGGCTCCTGTTAATTGAAGAACCCGAGGCCCACCTTCATCCCCAGCTTCAGATACGTCTCCTGAAGCACCTCAGCACTGTGGCCAAAGAAAAAAGCATTCAGGTAATAGTTACCACCCATTCCACGGTCATTTCATCCGCAGTGTCAGTTGATGAAATTATTCATCTCTCCAACAAATTCACCCCAGTAGCGACACCTCTGCGGACGTGTGGACTTCCAGAACCAAGCCGGAAATTCATTGACCGGTGGCTCGACGTCACTAAATCCAACCTGCTTTTTTCGAAAGGCTCTATCTTGGTTGAGGGCATAGCTGAGGCGATGGTTATCCCAGAGCTGGCGCGTAGGGTGCTCGCTCAGTACGGCGACGGCGAAAACACACTGGAAGATTACGGTGTCTCCGTCATAAACCTAGGCGGGATCTACTTCAAACATTTCATGCAGCTGTTTTGCGACGTGAGTGATGACAGCGTGGGGAACAACGTGCCGGTACGCTGCGCGGGTTTAACCGACAAGGATCCCCCCAAAACGATCAAAGTTGATGTTGACGGTGGGAGACAAGTGGCAGTTCAGTACACGCCGAACGACGACGATTTGAGGGATGGGGAGAACCATGCTCTCGCCTACATCGCCAAAATTGGACAGTCTCAGTTCGGACGCCTTTACGCAGGTAATTACAAAACCTTCGAGTACGATATCGCTATGGAGGGAGCAAACCTGCGAATGATGCTCTCTGTAGCAGCCGATCTCTGGCCTGCCCAGGACGGAACGGTCGCGCCAGAGCTGCGAGAAAGAGCGAAGCTTGCTTTTGACGAAATGAAAAGCCCCGAGCGAGCAGGCCACGCGGCTGAGCTGCTATATCGCATCGATTCCACCAGTATTGGAAAAGGAATCTATGCGCAGGCTTTTGCCGAAGAGCTTGAGAAGCAGG
>Ga0302168_1000159_pt1 | contig 16243 bp, 9 predicted proteins | sample I_Fen_N1_2_FD_193494 | JGI IMG/M metagenome (GOLD analysis project Ga0302168, IMG submission 193494) | Peat permafrost microbial communities from Stordalen Mire near Abisko, Sweden - I_Fen_N1_2 | ecosystem: Environmental > Terrestrial > Soil > Wetlands > Permafrost | place: Sweden: Abisko...
TCAGCCAAGCTCGCCCTACTCGGCCAGTAAGGCCAGTTCAGATCACCTGGTGCGAGCCTGGACCCGTACCTACGGTCTGCCGACGCTGGTTACCAACTGCTCGAACAATTATGGGCCATGCCACTTCCCTGAGAAACTGATACCACTGATCATTCTCAATGCATTGGAAGGCAAGCCATTGCCGGTATATGGCAAAGGCAATCAGGTTCGTGACTGGCTCTACGTCGAGGATCATGCCCGGGCACTGTACAAGGTCGTGACTGAAGGCGTTGTCGGCGAGACATACAACATCGGTGGTCATAACGAAAAGCAAAACATCGAAGTAGTGCACACCCTGTGCGCACTGCTCGACGAACTGCGTCCCGATTCTGCTCACCGCCCACATGCCAGCCTGATCACCTACGTTCAGGATCGCCCGGGCCATGACCAGCGCTACGCAATCGATGCCAGCAAAATTCAGCGTGAGCTGGGCTGGACGCCGCAAGAAACCTTTGAAACCGGCATTCGCAAGACTGTCGAGTGGTACCTCGGTAACACTGAATGGGTAGCTCACGTGAAGAGCGGAAGCTACCAGCAGTGGATCGATCAGAACTACGCGGATCGTTCGAACAACGCATGAAAATCCTTCTGCTGGGAAAAAACGGCCAGGTAGGGTGGGAGCTGCAGCGCTCCCTCGCACCACTGGGTGAGGTGGTCGCCCTGGATCGCCATGCGCTCGATGGCTTGTGTGGTAATCTGTCTGATCTGGACGCCTTGCGCGCGACGATTCTTCAGGTGAAACCCGACGTCATCGTCAACGCTGCGGCCTACACAGCTGTTGATAAAGCAGAGTCCGAGACCGAGCTGGCCGACCGTGTGAACGGTCAGGCAACCCAACTGATGGCCGAAGAGGCCTTGAACCTGGGTGCTTGGCTGATTCATTACTCCACTGATTACGTCTTCAGTGGCCAGGGTTCTGCCCCGTGGAAAGAGTCAGATGCAGTCGCCCCGGTGAATCACTACGGCGCCAGTAAGCTGGCCGGTGAACAGGCAATTACCGCGTCGGGATGCAAGCATCTGATCTTCCGCACCAGCTGGGTCTATGGCGCTCGAGGCAACAACTTCGCCAAAACCATGCTGCGTTTGGCCACCGATCGCGAAACATTGAGTGTTATAGCCGACCAGATCGGAGCCCCGACGGGGGCAGACCTGATTGCCGACGTGACCGCCTTGGCCATTCAGCAAGTTCTGCAACGTCCGCAGCTTTCTGGCTTGTATCACCTGGCGGCCAGTGGTGAAGTGTCCTGGCACGGCTATGCTAGCCACGTGATCAGTTTCGCCCAGGCCAATGGCGAGCAGCTCGCCGTAACGGCGGTCAATCCAATTGAAACGACGGCTTATCCAACACCTGCGCGCCGGCCTCTGAATTCGCGTTTGAATACTCAGAAGCTGCGTGACAATTTTTCTCTACACTTGCCGGATTGGCAAAGTGGCGTAACTCGAATGCTTAGGGAAGTTCTGAATAAATGACCACGACAAATCGTAAAGGCATCATCCTCGCCGGCGGCTCAGGTACGCGCCTGCATCCGTTGACCCTTGGCGTGTCCAAGCAGATGCTGCCGATCTACGACAAACCGATGATCTTCTATCCGCTATCGGTGTTGATGCTCGCGGGCATGCGCGAAATTCTGATCATCTCTACCCCGGAAGATTTGCCCTGCTTCCGTAAGCTGCTCGGTGACGGAAGCCTCTACGGCATCCAGCTGACTTACGCCGAACAGCCTAGCCCGGACGGCCTGGCGCAGGCGTTCATCATCGGTGAAGAGTTCATTGGCAAGGATCCTTGCTGTCTGATCCTGGGCGACAACATCTTCTACGGCCAGCACTTCTCGGACAACCTGCGCTCGGCCAGCTCTCAACAGCATGGCGCTACGGTGTTCGGTTATCACGTGTCTGACCCCGAGCGTTTCGGTGTGGTTGAGTTCGATGCCTCCGGTCGCGCCCTGAGCATCGAAGAAAAGCCGCTGAAACCCAAATCCAGCTATGCGGTCACCGGCTTGTACTTCTACGACAACCAGGTTGTCCAGATCGCCAAGAACATCAAGCCATCGGAGCGGGGCGAGCTGGAAATCACCGACGTCAACCGTGCCTACCTCGAGCAGAACACCCTCAATGTAGAAATGCTCGGTCGCGGTTTTGCCTGGCTGGATACGGGGACTCACGACTCGTTGCTCGAAGCCAGTCACTTCGTGCACACGATTGAGCAGCGTCAAGGCTTGAAAGTGGCCTGCCTGGAGGAAATCGCCTACAACAACGGTTGGATCACTGCTGAACAGTTGGGCGCTCAGGCTGATAAGCTGAAGAAGACTGGCTATGGTCAGTACCTGCAAAAACTGCTGGATTTGGATTCCCTCTGAGTCGAGAGGGTTTGCTTTCAAACCTAGCGTTTAATCCGTGCAAGCAGGAATAGCATGCCAGTAAAACATCCCAAGGTTGCAGTTTTGCTGGCTGCGTACAACGGAATGCAGTGGATTGAGGAGCAACTGGTCTCGATCCTCGGCCAGTTATCGGTCGAGGTTACCCTGCACATTAGCATCGACCCCTCCACTGACGGCACCGAGGCGTGGTGTAGAGCTTATGCGGCTAAACACCCTGCAGTTGTAGTGCTTCCAGATGCCGCTCGTTTCGGCGGAGCATCGCGCAACTTCTTTCGGTTGATCCGCGACGTTGACTTCGATGCCTACGACTTCATTGCCTTTGCCGACCAGGACGACATCTGGTATCCCGACAAGCTGCACAGAGCAACCCAGGCGCTGCAGGCTCGTGGAGTAGATGCCTATTCCAGTAACGTGACTGCGTTCTGGCCAAGCGGCAGAACCCTGCTGCTGGACAAGGCGCAGCCTCAGGTCGCCTGGGATTTTTTGTTCGAGGCAGCAGGGCCTGGCTGTACCTATGTCTTTAGAAAAAGCCTGGTAGAAGCCTTGAAAGGCTCGATGCTCGCCAACTGGCAGCAACTGCAAGATGTAACTTTGCATGACTGGTATTGCTACGCCTTTGCACGTAGTCATGGTTACCGTTGGTATATCGATCCCGTACCCAGCATGGATTACCGGCAGCACGAGCGCAATCAGGTCGGCGCCAACACAGGCCTGAGTCCATTGATCGCTCGTTACAAAACCATTCATGACGGTTGGTGGTTCGGTCAGGTGCGCCTGATTGCAGACCTGGTGGGGCAGGGGGCGAAGCCCTTCGAAGGCGTCTTGCTGCGATTACGGCGAACGGAACTGATGAAACTGTCCTTCAGTGCCTGGCAATGCAGGCGCCGGGTACGGGACAAGATTTTCTTCTTTTTTATCTGTTGGGCCACCGCGTTGATAGGAAACAAAGCTCAATGACAGCCCCAAAGGTATTGGTCACAGGGGCAGGCGGTTTCGTGGGTGAGGCGCTGGTTTTCAGGATGTTGGTGGACAAACAGTTCGCGCCGATCGCAGCCGCTCGCAGTCCCACGCGGTTACAGGGTTTGTGCCCGGTTGTAGCCTTTGATCTGAATGATCCTAAAGCCTTGTCTGAGTTGAAAGGTGTCAGTGCGGTCGTCCACGCGGCGGCCAGAGTTCATGTGATGAACGAAATCGCTTCCGACGCATTGGCCGAGTTTCGCAAGGTCAATGTGCAGGGCACTCTTCGGTTGGCAAAGCGCGCCGCTGAATCGGGAGTCAAACGCTTCATCTTCATCAGTTCGATCAAGGTCAATGGCGAAAGCACCCTGCCAGGCAAGCCGTTCAAGGCTGACGATACGCCGGCCCCGGTGGACCCTTATGGCGTGTCCAAGCACGAGGCTGAACAAGCCCTGCGCCAGCTTGCTCGAGAAACCGGAATGGAAGTGGTGATTATTCGCCCGCCATTGATCTATGGGCCGGGGGTTAAAGCCAATTTCCTGAGTATGCTGCGCTGGCTTAACAAAGGTATTCCGTTACCGTTGGGAGCAGTCCGTAATCAGCGTAGCCTTGTGGCGATCGGAAACCTGGTGGACCTTATAATCACCTGTATCGATCATCCTGGCGCAGCGAACCAGACCTTTCTGGTCAGTGATGGCCAGGACTTGTCCACAACTCAAATGCTACGTCGCCTGGGCAATGCGCTCGGGACGCAAGCCAGGCTCTTGCCATTGCCAGAGTGGTTACTGGTAGGGGTGGCTTGGGCATTGAGAAAGCAATCCGTTGCTCAACGGATCTGCGGGTCATTGCAGGTCGACATCAGCAAAAATCGTGAATTATTGGGGTGGACACCCCCCATCAACATGGATGAAGCCATGCGCCAAACCGCAGGTCACTATCTGGACGCGCAGACGAAATGATTTTTTTGTGGCTGCTACTTGCAGTATTCGTTGTTTCCTGGGGGCTGACGCTCGTTTTACGTCGTTATGCTTTGGCCAAGAGCTTGATGGATATACCAAACGCACGCAGCTCTCACTCAGTGCCTACTCCTCGGGGTGGAGGTGTAGCCATTGTTGTCTCCTTTCTGTTGGCGCTTGTGATCCTTCGCGGTCTTGATCTGATGAGCCTGGCAACGCTCTCTGGTTTGCTGGGGAGTGGCTTGTTGGTCGCGCTCATCGGTTTTGCCGATGATCACGGGCACATCGCTGCAAGGTGGCGCCTCCTGGGCCATTTTGCTGCCTCGATATGGGCGTTATATTGGCTGGGAGGCGCTCCTGGCGTCACGCTCTTTGGCGCCACCGTTGACCTGGGGTGGGTGGGGAATATTTTGTTTGTGCTGTATTTGGTCTGGATGCTGAATCTGTACAACTTCATGGATGGCATTGACGGCTTGGCCAGTGCTGAAGCGATCAGTGTCTGCCTCGGAATGTTTGTGGTCTATTGGGTTGGCGCAAACCTCGAACTGGCGTGGGGGCCTCTGGCCCTGGTAGCCGCGGTCGCGGGTTTTCTCTGTTGGAACTATCCGCCGGCGAAAATTTTCATGGGAGACGCAGGCAGTGGTTTTTTGGGGGTTGTATTGGCAGGGATGTCCATTGAGGCAGCGTCCAGGTCGCCCGAGTTGCTCTGGTGCTGGTTGATCATGCTTGGCGTTTTCATTGTTGATGCGACGTGGACCCTGATGCGCAGGCTTCTGCGAGGTGAAAAAGTATATGAAGCTCACCGCAGTCATGGTTATCAATATGCCTCTCGCAAGCACCGTAGCCATAAAACAGTCGTGCTGGCATCTATCATTATTAATTTGGCTTGGCTGATGCCGTTATCGATCGCTGTAGCCACTGGGTGGATTTCCGGATTTTTTGGTATGGTCGTAGCTTATGCTCCACTGCTGTTTATCGCCTGCACCTACAAAGCTGGAGAGTCGGAGCAAGTAGTGTAATTAAAAAGCGTCAGAAACACATATCAACACAGGTTTGCAGGGTTGCCTCTCTTGTAGAGCGTCTTGGGACGTACCTGCCGCTGATGTTGTGATATTTGCAGGCCGCTAAGTTGCATTGGTCAGGGGGTTTGATTTAATGAGTGGTTTATTCAGTATGGTTGCTTCAAAAGTTTGGCAAGTCGTAACGCGTTTTTTTCGAGGGCTGCGTTCTTTTTTGGCCAAGTCCAAAGCGTTCATTCGGCCCTTTTACCAAAAGTTTCCTTTCCTTGTGTGGGTCCGTGTTCGTATACATTTGTTTTTCAAGCGTTTGCGCGAAAACATAATGTTGGTGATTTATTCGCGAAATAATACCAAGGCGATACAGGCTATATTGAATCGTCGTTTCTCACGGTTTCAGAACTCGGCGGTCGCCCAGGCGCAACCGGTTATTGATGTGTCGGTGGTGACGTTCAATAGTGGCAAGTGGATTGATGGTTTTTTTGAATCGTTAAGGGCGCAAAGTTACCCGCTCAGCAAAATGAATATGTTTTTTGTTGATAACGGGTCTTCGGACAACACCATCGAGGCATTGCAGCGTTGGCAGGTATTGCTGGGTCAGGAAGTGGCGGGTTTCGATATTCTGGAAGGCGGCAATGTCGGGTTTGGTGCCGGGCATGAAAAGGCAATCCATAAAGGAAACTCTGAGTATTTTCTTGTCAGTAATGTGGATATCGTTTTTGCCAAAGACTCTATAACCAGGGTGGTGGCCGCTGCTTTGACTGATGCCAAGGCTGAGGTGGCATCCTGGGAGTTGAGGCAGGCACCTTATGAGCATCCTAAATATTACGATCCGGTAACGCTGGAAACCAACTGGTCGTCCCATGCTTGCGTACTCGTGAGAAGGTCGGCTTACGTTGAAGTCGGTGGATACGAGCGTGAGATCTTCATGTATGGCGAAGACGTCGAGCTTTCCTATCGCTTCAGGTCCTATGGATACCAACTCAAGTATTGCCCGTCTGCGGTTGTCTATCATTATACCTATGAGCATGAGCATCATATAAAGCCGATTCAGTATACCGGCAGCACGCTGGCCAATGCTTATATCAGGCTGCGCTATGGGAATTTGAGCGATAGAGTGGGTGGTTTTATCTTGCAGTGCCTGCTTTTGCTGCGCCCAGAACCCTATGCTGGGGCCCGTCGCGATGTGTTCAGAAACTTCGGTGTGATATTCAAGAAAGCTCGGTATTTTATGCGGGGCAAGGGGCCGAGTGAAAACTGCTATTTCCCTTTCAGGGGATTTGATTATGAAATGATCAGGGATGGGGCGTTCTGGGAGGTGGGTGAGCCATTGACCGATTACCCTCTTGTTACTGTGGTGACTCGAACGTACAAGAATCGGGGAGAGTTTCTCAGGCAGTCCATGATGTCAGTGGTGAATCAGACGTATCCGAATATCGAGTTGATAGTCGTCGAAGATGGCGGCTCTACGATGAGTTCGGTCGTGGCTGATTTTGAGTTCCCGGAGGGAATGAGTGTCAGTTACTATTCCCTCGATAAAGTCGGTCGTTCGGTTACCGGTAATTATGGTCTGGAAAAGGCAGCTGGAAAATATTGCATGTTTCTCGATGATGATGATTTGCTTTTTGCGGATCATGTCGAGGTGCTTGTTGGTGCGTTGGCGAAAAATGCTGATGCGGTAGCGGCCTACTCATTGGCACTGGAAGTCGGTACTGTTGCCAGTGGCGTGGAAGAGCAATATTTCGAGGTTAGTCATGCTGTACCTCCGATTCTCAAGCAAGAATATGACTATGATGTTCTGTTGGATCACAATTTTATAGCCATCCAGTCTCTCCTTTTTCAAAAGGATCTCTACTTGCAACGGGGTGGATTTCAAACCGATATGAGTAGTCTCGAAGACTGGAATCTTTGGTTGCGCTATGGATATGGCAATAAGTTTGTTTATGTGCCAAAAACAACGTCTTTGTTTAGAACACCTGGCGACCCCACTGTGCGGGTGGAGCGGCACATGCAGTTGCATGAGGCTTATTATATTGCCAAAAATCACGCAGTGAAAACGTGTAAGAGTTATACCTGAGTTCGTGCTTTAGCGGTTTTGGCACTGAATTTTGTGAATTGAGTCATTCCGTGTGAGTGGCTCTTTTTTTTGTATTTCTGTACTGATGAGGCGCTGGCTGGTTAGTTGATGTGGTTGGTTTTGTATACAGTTTGTTGGCTGTTTATTGGTTTTTTGCTCCTCAATATCCTGGCTTTTTCTCCAGATGCTTGGGGGCAGCCCTTTAGATAAGCAAATCGGACTGTTTCGCAAGGGGCGCAGGCCTGGAGCAGGATGGTTTGGAGCGGTGCTCCGTCCGGTGTCCCGTCAACGATTCAGTCCCCCGTCGACGTGCCTGGGGTTGAGGTGTTTTTCGCTCTTGGCAGTAGGGGCCTGAGCCTGTTTTGTTGAGCGTTGCGGCCAGGCCATGGGTTAGAAACCCGGTATTTCTGAGCTATTTTGAATGTTAAGACCAAAAAATGTTATAAATCAGTCGTGGATGGTTTCGCGCTTGTTTGCTCCGGGTCAGTGACCGCGTTTGTGGTTCGGTCGGACCAAGGGGGCTTACGTCGTCGACGTATAGTCGTCGCTGGAACCAGGGAGTGGTCATTTGCAAGTGTTACCCTTTTATGTAGGCCTCTGGTTGTGGCCGTCTTACAGGGTGTTCGGATTGGTGCAGATAATTTACTCGTTTGGAAGTGCGTTGCTGTGAGTCAGCATGCCCATAGGATTTTTTGACGCATATGCTAAATATTAGTGATTTGTCACCAGTGGACAAAAAAAAAGTCTTCGACTATCTCAAGTGGAACAGTTGCCGTTCCGAGAAGTACAAGGTTTTATACGTTAGTACCCCCAAGGTAGCGAGTACTTCCCTGAAGTGGTGGTTTGCGTCACTGGAAGGTTGCTCGCAGGCCTTGCGTGGAGTCGGTGAGGCTGCGGGAAATACATCTGATCAAGTTGTTCACGAGTTTCACAAGGTTGCGCCCCATGTCAGTGGGTTGGAGATGGACGACCTTATGGAATCCGTTCTCTCTGATACATATTTTCGATTTGCCGCCGTGCGAAACCCTTACAAGCGTATTTTCTCTGCATGGCAGTCGAAAATACTGTTGCAAGACCCGCAGCAGGTCGCATCGTATCCAGAGTTTGAGTTGTTACAGCTGCCGGTAAAAAGCGTAGCGGATATTGCTTCGGCTTTTGAGGCGTTTCTGGAGTATCTCGCCAGCAATCGCGTATCGTCATCTGACAAGACTTATTGGGCTTCTCAAGCCACGCTATTGCGTCCAGATTTGATCAATTATTCCTTGTTGGTCAAAATTGAAAATGCCTCTGGACTCCATAAAGCACTATCGGAACACTTGGGTGAGGATACGCCGGATCCTTTCGCAGAGCCGTCGCCAAGTGAAAATATCATTCCCTTCCTTCCTGCTTTCATAACGGAACGAAGTGCGAGTTTGATTAAAGAGTTGTATGCCGAAGATTTTGATGTCTTCGAATATGACCGGCAGGTACCAGAAGCTGCAGTAGCGTTTTCGGCAGAGCAGTTGGATCTCGCGTTTGACGCGATCAGGCTGATTCGCGAAAGTCATCAGCAAATAGGTGCGCGCGCCCTTCAAATCAAGGACTTGACTCAGCAGATCGAGGAGTTGAATCAGCGCATTGCGTCTTTGAATCCGACCCTGTTTGAACGTGAAGCGCAGTTAAAAGAACTCATGGGTTCTTTGGTTAAGCGTGACAGACATATTGCCAGTCTTGAGCAATCGGTGGGTGTGCTCAACAGGCAGTTAGTCGACCTCAAAGCGGTCCTGGTAGATCACGAAAAAGAGGGTATCAGCCTGAAGGCTGATCTGCTCAAGGCGGAGCAAGAGCTCCGTGCACTGCTCTCTTCGCATTCCTGGCGTTTAACCTCATCTGTGCGCATGGTTTCAGGGTTTGTGCGAGAGTCCGTCCATAACGTCAGGACGCTGACATGGAGTAAATTTGTCGACTCGTTAAGGCGTCGTCGAGAGCTCTATAACGAAAACACGCTTCGTGAGATTCACGAAAGCGGGTTGTTTGATCCGGATTATTACCTGGCCAGTAATGCAGATGTGCGTGCCAAAGGCACTGATCCACTCAAGCATTACATGCTCAAGGGCTGGATAGAAAATCGCAACCCTTGCGCCGCTTTCAGTCCTTCGGATTATCTTTTGGCCAACCCTGATGTTGCCGAGGCTCAGGTACATCCGCTGCTTCACTACATTCAATGCGGCCAGCTCGAAGGTCGTCCAGTCAGATTGCCACCTCGCATTTGCGAAATGACGGCGGTCAAGCGTCGTCCCGTCGGGCGTAACGCGGTTTTCAAACCGTATGGTGAATATACACCGATACCGGTACTCAAGGCTGTGCTCGAGGCACAGATCGAAGCCGTCAAAAAGTCAGGATTGTTCGACGAGAAGTACTACCTTGCGATGTACAGCGATGTACAGCAGGGCTCGGTAGATCCACTCAGGCATTACTGTGAGCAGGGCTGGCGCGAAGGTAAAAATCCGTCCATGGACTTTGATACGCGCGCCTACCTCGCAATGTACAAAGACATTCAACACATTGGTCTTAACCCGCTTTGGCATTACATTGTCACGGGTGCTGCGGAGCATAGAATAGCGGTACCGGACGCACTCATTAGTCACGAAAACGACATCCGTTTTGGTGAAGTCAACAGTGACATCAAGTTGCTCGCGTTCTATGTATCGCCTGACTGGGAGGCGTTGCGTAGTGCCAGATTCGCTTCCAAAGGCAATCCGCAGCGACCACGCCCTGATAAAATGCTTGGGTTCTATGATTCGTTGGACGGGACTGTGCTCGCCCAGCAGGCACTCAGTGCCAGGAGTCATGGCTTTTTCGGCTTCTGCTTCAAGCTGAGCGCAGATTCGGTTGCGCAAGCGTCGCCACAGCCACTGGACGTCTTTCTTGCTCACACGGAAATCGACTTTAATTTCTGCGTTCAAATAGATCTGCATCAGGACGGCCTGTCGAACAACTTGATTGCGCCTGTTGTTGCAGTTCTAGCTGATAAGCGATGTGTGCAGGTTGCTGAGCAACCCGTCATTGTGGTTAAGCTCAATGAGTATGACGAAAACATCATTGATTCAATTCGCAAGCTCCGTGAGCGATTGAATGAACTGTGTGACGGCGTGTACTTGATTGCTCAGTTTGGTTTCGCGGGATTGGAGGAGCTGGCGCAGGACCTGGATGGTTTGTGTGACGCCGTGCTTGATCTTTCTGCAGATCCTGTGCCAGGCGAAACGGGCGTCTTTCCGCCGCAAAACAAGAATGGAATAGATACCGTTCCGTATAACCTTATTGCCTCGCAAGGGATCGTGCGAGCACAGAAGGAACATCTTCGTGCTACTCCGGTTTTCCACGCTATTTCATTAGGGCGTGATGAAACTGCGCTTAAGCAATATTCTCCTCTGGTTTATTCGCGCTTTCACATTCGTGACTATGGGCGTTGGCTTGACGCAGCGATCAGGGGGGCGAGAAAGGCGCTTCCCGAGGATCGCCGTCTGCTGTTCGTGAATGCCTGGAACAATTGGCAGGAAGGGCTTTTCCTTGAGCCAGACAGTATCACTGGTTTTGGTCGGTTGAACGAAACAACGCGGGCTCTGCTGGATATTGATTCCAGTATTGTTATGCCAAAAGTTTCGGTCATTGTTCCCAACTACAATCACGATAGCTATCTTCATCGTCGACTGGACAGTATCTACGGGCAGACTCACAAGAATATAGAAGTTATCCTGATGGATGACTGTTCGACTGACGATAGTCGTTCAGTATTGACTAGCTATGCGGAAAAGTACCCTGATATCACACGGCTGATATTTAACGAGACGAACTCGGGTGGCGTTTTTCATCAGTGGGCCAAGGGGATTAAAGCCGCCACAGGCGACCTGGTGTGGATCGCTGAAAGCGATGACTACTGTGATGAGCGTTTCCTGGAGGCGCTGGTCGGTTGCTTTGATGATGAAGCGGTCATGCTCGCGTATTCAAAATGTGAGTTTGTGACCACCGACGAAGTCGTTATGCCAGACCAGTTTCATAGCTATGTAAGTGATCTGGAGTGCGCGGATAAATGGGCAGGCTCCTATGTCAGCACGGCGCATAACGAAGTACGCTCGGCGTTGGGTATCAAAAACACAATACCGAATGCCAGCGGAGCGATTTTCAAGCGTCCCGTTGATATGCCACTGTTGGATGATCAGTCGTGGCTTTCAATGAAAGTGGCCGGTGACTGGGTCTTCTATTTGCATATTCTGCGCGGCGGAAAGATTGCTTACTCCACGGAGGGTACAAACTTTTTCCGTCGGCATTATGCAAGTACGGCCAACACCACTTATCGCAAAGAGGTCTTTTATCGCGAGCTCGGTGTAGCGAACAGAACGATCCAGTCCCTCTACAATGTTCCGATGTCGGTGCTTGAGGCTTGCGTGGAATCCAGCAAGAAGCTGTATGACCACTATGTCGGGGGCTCCGCGGAGGAGTTTCTACGCTGGTACGATCATGATTCGATTATTCGAGCCAGGGCTGATCGACTGCCGAACGTGATGGTTTCGACCATTGGCTTCTATCCGGGCGGTGCCGAAATTCTACCGATTCGACTGGCAAACGAGTTTAAGCGCCAAGGTATTTCCGTTTCCTTGTTTAGCGCCGGGATACCGAAACGCGAAGACGGTGTTCGCAGAATGCTGAGAAACGACGTGCCGGTGATCGAGACCTCGAATATCGAATCAGTGAAGGCGATCATTCATGATTTCGGAATTGAGGCACTTAATAGCCACCAGTGGTACGTTCAGAAGTATCCGGTCGATGTCCCGGATGTTTTTTCCGAGCTCGGCGCCCACGTGGCCGCTCTGCACGGGATGATTGAACATGGCAATGGGGTGACTGATGAACAGTTGCGCATTGCTGACAAGGGCGTCAGTACATGGGTCTACACCGCTGAGAAGAATCTTGTTCCTTTCTCGGACATCTCACTGTACGACAAGTCTTCTCCCCGATTCGTCAAGGTGCCTAACGGTTTGCAGCCGCCGGAAATCGTTCCAATCTCGCGCGTGCAGATGGGTATACCGGAAGATGCTTTCGTATTGTGTTGTGTCAGTCGGGCAATTCCCGATAAAGGCTGGGGCGAAGCTATCCAGGCGGTAGAACTTGCGCGATCACTTTCCGGTCGGGACATCCGTATTATATTGGTCGGTAATGGCCTGGTGTACGATGAGTACTGTCAATCAGGTGCGCCGGACTTCGTTTACCTGGCTGGCTTTAGTGATAACTCCGTAGGCCATTATGCTGCCGCGGACATGGGCATCATGTTATCGACCTTCAGGTCCGAGAGTTTCCCTCTGACGATTGTCGATTGTCTGTTTGCCGGCAAGCCATACATTGCCACGGACGTAGGCGACATCAAAAACATGTTGACGATAGAGAGCGGCGTTGCCGGGGAGATTATCGGGCTGGAAGATTGGGTTGTCCCAATCGAGAGCGCGGCCCGCGTGATTGCAGCGTTCGCGACAGATGAACGGAAGTACCAGGAAGCCGTCGGCCTGGTGAAAGACGTTTCCAGTCGATATCGAATTGACGCCGTTGCCGCTCAATATCTTCGTTTGTTCGAGCGTGACATTCAGCAGCACAGGGGGCAGTTGGCTAAGGCCGAAGGCTCTGGCGTGACTGTCCAAGACCTGTAGCCGGACTTGCTGTAAGCAGGACAGCTAGCGTTAAGGGGGGCTTGCGGTGCAGGTCCGGCGGATGGCCGGACCTGCATTGACAGCGAGACGGGCGTCTCCGGCAATTTGGTAAGCCGCCTCTCTTGACGTATCATTGGCCGTCACAGTGTGTTGCGTTAAATATTAAAGTGTAGGTCGTTGCAATGGTTGCTAAGGATGGGGAAGGTCACGCCCGCCTTGTCTGCTGCTGCACAAGGCGGCAGTTCCAACCATATCAAGCGCTGGAGGGCAACGTTGAATAATTCCGAGAACACTTCCCCTAATCCCGTTAAGCGGTCCCTGGTTCTGGGGGGGCGCGGTTTCATAGGCACCCACTTGATAGACGCATTGCTCGATCAGGGGCATTTTGTGCGCTGTTTCGATCGTCCCAATGTGGTGCCGCTGGGTGAGTCCCACTCCAAACATCCTAATTTCGAGCTTTGCGAAGGAGACTTCACCAGTGAGGCCGAAGTCGCCAAGGCATTGGAAGGTTGCGATGTTTGCTATCACCTTGTGTCTACTACACTCCCCAAGTCTTCAAATGCTGATCCCGTCTTCGATGTGGAGAGCAATGTCGTTGCGACCATCCGCTTGCTGAACCTCGCGGTGAAGTCCGGCCTGAGGAAGATTATTTTTATCTCCTCCGGTGGCACGGTGTATGGAGATCCTACGCAAGTACCTATTCCAGAAACCCATGCTACTGACCCGGCCTGTTCCTATGGAATTGCCAAGCTGGCCATCGAGAAGTACCTGGCGCTTTTCCATCGCTTATACGGCCTCGACTATACTGTCCTGCGTCTTGCAAACCCCTTTGGGGAGGGGCAGCGTACCTATGCTAGTCAAGGTGCGGTTGCCGTATTCCTTGGCAAAGTCCTGCGTGGCGAGACGGTTGAGATTTGGGGCGATGGCACGGTTGTACGCGACTACATACATGTTTCTGATGTGGTGCAAGCGTTGTTGGCATCGTCAGCGCGATCCGGTGAAGAACATGTGTTCAATATCGGTTCAGGGCGCGGGCATAGTCTCAATGAGGTGCTTGATGCGATCGAGAGGGTTGCGGGGCGAAATGCAAGTCGGCAGTACTTGTCGGGTCGCGGATTTGACGTGCCTGTCAGTGTTCTGGATATCGAGCGCGCCAAGCAGTCTTTAGGGTGGGCTCCTGTGGTGAGTTTCGATCATGGATTGGAGCGCTTCGCTGCCTGGTTATCGGATAATCCAGAATCCACACATTGATTTAACGATGGGGCTGCAATTATAAGCCCGGTCAGATAATGCTCAGGTGCGCAGCTCAAAACTCCTGGTTGGGGCATCCGCCATGTGCGGTAGCCTCCATGGCGTTGAGAGGCCCGTGAGGATTAAAAATGGCACCTGCTGTGCTGCGCAATATATTGTAGGTATGCCGTAAACAAGAACGCCGATCTGTTAGATATGTTTGTGCTCACGAACATATCTGACAAATCGGCGTTCTTGTTGCTTTTGGCTTAATGAAGGTTGCAGGCACGGAGGAAAATATTAGTTACCGAAATAAGCTCGGGTAACTGTTTCCGGATCTGCATCCATTTTGATTCTGCCGTGCTCCAGCCAAATGACCCGATTGCATGTATGCATCACCAGGTCGCGGGAGTGGCTGGCTATCACCAGGATGCTGGTGGCTTCGACCAGTTCGTTCATTCGAGCTTCTGCTTTGTGCTTGAAGCCTTCGTCCCCTACCGACAGCCATTCGTCCATGATCAATATTTCAGGTCTGATGGTCGTCGATACCGCAAAGGCCAAGCGCAAGTGCATACCGGAAGAGTACGTGCGCACCGGCATGTCAATGAAATCGCCCAGTTCTGAAAACTCAATGATTTCTTCGAGTTTTTCTGCAATATCATTTTTTGTCATCCCAAGCAGGATGCCACGCATGAAGATGTTTTCCCTGCCGGATGCCTCCGGGTCTATCCCTAATGAAATATCGATGAGGGAAGCGACTTCACCGCTGATACTGGCGGTGCCAGCGGAGGGGGCGTACACACCGCTCAGCAGTCTGAGCAAGGTGCTTTTGCCGGCGCCGTTATGACCGAGCAATCCAACCCGGTCTCCGTCATTGAGGGAGAAAGTAAGGTCTTCCAGTGCTCTGACGATCACTCGGCCTTGGTCGTTGGCACTGAGTTTGCCGCCTGTAGCGACTTGAATCAGCCGTTTTTTCAGAGAGCGAGCACTTGCGTTATAGATAGGGAAATCAACGCATGCGTTATGAAATTCAATAGAAGCCATAATAGTTTTCTTCTTAGAGCCAATAAGCAATGCGACGTTTATAGAGGCCATAGATGATGATCGCTATGCACCAGCCAAACAGCGCCATGCCTCCGGCCACGCACCAACTGACAGTGCTCACATCCTGTCCCAGCAAGGGGGCCCTGACTATTTGTACGAGGTGATAGATGGGGTTCAAATCCAGTAAATAGGTGCCGGCTCGTCCTGGTAGCAGGCTTGGAAGCCACATGATTGGCGTCAAATAAAAGGCAATTTGCAAGACGCTCGCAATGATCTGCGGGAGGTCGCGATATCGAGCGCACAAAAGGCTCAATATCAAGCTGATCCATGCCAGATTGAGAGCAAGCAACGCAAAGCCCGGGATACTCAACAGTGCTTCAAGACCCAATGGTTTTTGAACAGCCAGCAGCACAAGCGGGAAAATGACGATGTTGTGCGCGAGGATCAAAGTATTGCGCCATATCGTGCGTAAAATATGCACGAATAATGGGATGGGCAGTTGTTTGATAATACTTTCTGCGGCGATGAGGCTGGTGCAGCCCTCTAGCACGCAGGTAGAAATAAAACTCCAGAAAATCATACCTGCTGCAAGAAATGGCAGGAATTCCTTCATGGGGGAGTTAAATATTTGGCCGAATACGAGGCCAATAGTACCAATCATAACGCCCATGCTGATGGTTAGCCAAAACGGTCCGACAGCAGAGCGCCTATACCGTTGACGTACATCCTGCCATCCGAGCATGCCTACCAGAGAATAGCGCTTTACAGCTGTCGCTATATCTGCCATGGCAGCGGTAATTGAGTTGTTTAGCATTCGAAACACCGGGTTGTCAAAACAGTCAGTGATTGTAATCTTGTAGGAGGGGGG
>Ga0302168_1000166_pt1 | contig 15930 bp, 21 predicted proteins | sample I_Fen_N1_2_FD_193494 | JGI IMG/M metagenome (GOLD analysis project Ga0302168, IMG submission 193494) | Peat permafrost microbial communities from Stordalen Mire near Abisko, Sweden - I_Fen_N1_2 | ecosystem: Environmental > Terrestrial > Soil > Wetlands > Permafrost | place: Sweden: Abisko...
GTGGCGGTGACGACCTGTTCGTACACTTCAAAGCTATCGAAAGCGACGGTTTCAAAAGCCTGAAAGAAGGCCAAACCGTTTCCTTCGTGGCTGAGAAAGGCCAAAAGGGTATGCAAGCTGCACAAGTTCGCCCAGAGTAAGTTTCTGGCGCGCTAAAAAAACCCCGTCCATGTGGCGGGGTTTTTTATGGGCGAAACAAAAGCTTGGTGCGATCAGCCGCAGTTGACGCGAGTGACCACCCGATTGGCATCGGTGTTCAGGTTCAGGCGATCAGAGCGGTACTCCAGGGTCACCATGTCGTTGGGCGAAAGGAACCGTGCGTTCTGTGCACCTGCGCGAGTGCGCGCCTGCTCCAGCAGCTCGGGCGAAGCCGCCTTGCCAACGGTGAATTGCGCAGCCTTTGACTCGCAGCGGCTATGACCCGTGTCAGTCGTCGTTACAGGGTCAGTTGCCGACTCGGATGATGGAGTGCTGCAACCTGCCAGCAGAGTGACGGCGAATACAGTACCCAATGACGCGAGCTTCCAAGGCATGAAGCCTCCTTTTCAATAGTTAACCAGAGATCGTGCGACCGCCATTTCGGCGATAGGTTTCAAGGTGAACGCCCTCACCCGGCCCTCGATTCGCGAAAGCGCCGAGTTTGCCTGAGCATTGCCCTGCCGCTTAGCACTCAATCGTGACTGAATATGAACAGCGCTCAATAAACGTCGATGTAGTCGTACGGCGGGTTCGGCCAGTTCTCTTTCAACGCGTTGAAAATCTGCATGACCCAGACTTCGTCACTGGCCGCGACCAATCCTACATAGCCCGAGCCCTTGGCCCACGTCTCCAGCCGAAATCGCAGCCCAGAAATGTCAGTGCCGCCTACAACACCCGAGGAGATGTAGGCGATGCCGCTTTGGGTGACCCGCAATTGAGTGTGCTCATCGTCACTGGCGGAGGCCAATAGCTGGCGCACTGCCTCAAGGGTCAAAACGTCGGAAGTGTTCAAATCGATCTGCACAGCGCGATCCTTGAAAATTCGTCAAAGACCAAGTGTCGCATAGCCCTCCTCCCATGCCTAAGTCGGAGTGCCAAACGCCGCGCAAAATGGTTAACTCGACACTCAGACTTTCCCGACTTCACGAGCGCCATCATGACCACCGTAAGTATCGACGCCGATATCAAAGCCAAATGGCAGGACGGACACAGCTCCTACAGCCCAAGCAGTACGGAGGAGCTCGCCATTATCGGTATCGATCTATTGGTCCGGGACCTTGGAACCGAAGCTGCCCAGTCGTTCATCGAGCAGATCTTCGAAAAACACCTGGCGGACCAAAAAGCCACCGTAGAGGCAGGACGGGGGTAAACCCGCAGGCTGGCACCTGCGGGCTTGAAACTTACTTCAAACGAGCCAGACGCTGCGTCAGCAAGTCGAAGAAGCCCTGGGCGTCGCCACTTTCAACCCAGAACGCATTCTTCGGCGCCTTCAGGCCGTCATACCAGTCGACGATGGTTTGACCGAAGGTCGGGCCTTCGCGGCTATCAACGACCACGTTGACCGAGCGACCGGTAAACAGCTCAGGCCTGAGCAGGTAGGCGATGACGGTGGCGTCATGCACCGGGCCACCCGGAATGCCGTAGTGCTCCATGTCACCCTTGACGTACTCATTGAGAATATCGCCCACCAGCTTGCTGGCATTGTTGTTGATCGCCGCGATCTGTTTCAGGCGCGATTCGCTAGTGAGGATCTTGTGGGTCACGTCCAGCGGCAAATAGGTCAGCTTCACGCCACTTTTCGACACGACTTCAGCCGCCTGCGGATCGGCGAACAGGTTGAATTCGGCGACCGGCGTAATGTTGCCACCGTTGAAGTGCGCACCGCCCATGATCACCACTTCCTTGATGCCCTGAACGATTTCAGGTTCCTGGATCAGCGCCAGGGCCAAGTTGGTCTGCGGGCCGAGCATGGCGATGGTGATGCTGTGCGGTTTGGCCGTTTTCAAGGTATCGATCAGGTAAGTGACCGCACTGCCTTCAGCCAGCCCCTTCCTGGGCTCGTGCACGGTGACGCCCGACAGCCCCTCCTTGCCATGAATGTCCTCGGCATAGATCGGCGTACGCATCAGCGGCTTCGGCGCACCGGCATAAACCGGCACTTCTTCGCGCCCTGCCCACTCCCGGGCCAACCGCGCGTTACGCGATGTCTTGTCCAGACGCACGTTGCCGGCCACGGTGGTCAGCGCACGAATGTTCAGCTCTTCGGGCGATGCCAGGGCAAACAGCAAAGCGACCACATCGTCGGCACCCGGATCAGTGTCGATGATCAAGTCGATCTTTTCCGCCGCCTGGGCGCTCGTTGCAGTAATCAGGGACAAAAGCAGCAGACTCCGAAGCAGATGATGCAATTTCATAGCATAGCGGGGCATATCGCACTCCTTGTGCGTGGGGAAAAACGAATGGATACGGCGCTAAAACGTCACCCCCGACACCAGCACGATGTTGCAGTACGGCGCACATTCGCCGGTACGAACAATCGCCCGCGCCTGACGGCTGAGGACCTTGAACTGGTCATGGCTGAGCAATTCGCGCGAACCCAGCGCGCCTTCAACGTTCAACTCGTCTAGAACACTTAATGCGGGTGGCTGCTTGTCGAGGATCTCCCGGGCCAGCACATGGCTTTCGACCTGCATTTCGCTCAGTACAACCTTCAAGGTACTGATGAAGTCCGGAATCCCCTGGGTCAGCGCCAAATCGATCAGTTCGACACCAGGCGGCACCGGCAGACCGGCATCGCCGATTACGACCATGTCGCCGTGACCCAGCGAGGCAATCAGCCGCGACAACGCGACATTGAGCAATGGTGTTTTTTTCATGGTGCTTCAAACGCCTGTACGTCGGACAAGGTGGGAATCGAGGGTTGGGCGCCAGCGCGGGTGACCGACAGGGCTGCGGCAACCTGACCGAACCGGATTGCATCGGCTTCACTACTGCCAGCCGCTAATGCGGCGGCAAAGCCACCCACGAAGGTATCCCCGGCGGCCGTGGTATCGACAGCTTTGACCTTCGGTGCCGGGAAATGCTCCAGACGTGAGCCGTCAGCGAACAGCGAGCCTTGGGCACCCAAGGTGATAATCACTTTACCCACGCCCATGGCGATCAATCGGGTCGCGGCGGTTTCTGCCGACGCCAGGGAGTCCACCGACAACCCCGTGAGGGCAGAGGCTTCGCTTTCGTTGGGGATCAGGTAATCAATGGCGGCAAACCAATCCGCCGGCAATGGGCGACTGGCGGGCGCGGGGTTGAGAATGACGGTCTTGCCCAGCGCACGACCGCGTTTTAAGGCATGACCCACCGTAGCGTCAGGCACTTCCAACTGACAAATAATCACATCCGCCGTCTGCAATACAGCGTCAAAACGGTCGATGACTTGCGGCGTCAGCGATCCATTGGCACCCGCGACGATGACGATGGCGTTCTGACTGTTGTCATCGACCACGATCAACGCGACGCCGCTGGAATCTTCGACGGTGCTGACGGCCTGACAATCTATACGCTCGGCCAACAGCGCCCCGCGCAGTTCTGCGCCATAGGCATCGTTGCCTACGCAACCGACCATCGACACCTCGGCACCCAAACGGGCTGCTGCGACGGCCTGATTGGCACCCTTGCCGCCGGACACCGTGGCAAACGACTGACCGATCAGCGTTTCACCGCCACGCGGCAGCCTTGGCGCCCGGGTTACCAGGTCCATGTTCAGACTGCCTATCACCACTACTTTTGCGGGCATACATTGCTACTCATTAATTCTGTTTCAACGAAACTGGGCAAACATGCCGGCCAACGGCGCGGTTGACTCTCGCAGGACAATACTGGGCGTCACGATGCGCTGATCGGTGGCCATGTCCGGTGTCGCAATCCTGCGCAAAAGCACTTCAGCCGCCATCTCACCGAGCTGCAGGATCGACTGTCCGACCGTGGTCAGCGCCGGATAGACATAACGGCTCATCTGGATATCGTCGAAGCCGATCACCGACAGCTCGCTCGGTACGCGAACATTGCGTTCGGCGGCCGCTCGCAGCACGCCGATACCAATCATGTCGTTGCCGGCAAAGATCGCGCTGGGCGGATTGCGCTCCAGCAATATCGCTGCCGCGTTGTAACCGCCGGTGCTGGTGAAGTCGCTTTCCAGCATGCGCTTGCGACTCATTTCGACACCTGCCTCCTGCAAGGCACGGCAATAACCGGCCAGACGCATTTGCGCCACGCTGGTACCTGCCGGGCCGCCGATCATGGCGATGTCCCGGTGCCCCAGTTCCAGTAAGTGTCGAGTGGCCAGATATGCGCCGTATTCGTGATCGATGCGCACCAAATCGGCATTCACGCCTTCCAGTCCGCGGTCGACGATAACCATCGGCGTGCGAACACCGGCGAGGCCTTCCGCCAGCCCAGCATCACCGCCAGCCGACGCCACGATCAAACCGTCGATACGCTTTTCCAGTAGCACGCGAAGATAGCTGCGCTGCTTGTCCGGGTTGTCGTCGGAGTTGCAGAGGATGACGCAATAGCCCTTGCGCTCGCAGTAGTCCTCAATGCCTCGCGCCAATTCAGCGAAGTACGGGTTGAGGCTGTTGGGCACCAGCAACCCGATGGTCGCGGTGGTTTTGGCTTTCAACGAACGGGCTACGGCGCTCGGCACATAGTCCAGGGTCTTGATCGCCTCCTCGACCTTGATCCGCACCTCTTGACTGACAGGCCGGGTCTTGTTCACCACGTGGGACACCGTGGTGTAGGAAATGCCCGCGAGTGCGGCTACATCCTTGATCGTCGCCATGATTCAGGTCCGCCGGCTTGCGCGTTGACTGCGATAAGTATCGAGCACCACCGCCACCACGATCACCGCGCCGGTGATGATGCGTTTGGTGGGCTCGGTTGCGCCGATCTGCGCCAGACCGGCGGCCAATACGGAAATGATCAAGACGCCGAAAAAGGTGCTGATCACCGAACCACGGCCCCCCATCAAACTGGTGCCGCCGATGACAACAGCGGCGATTACCTGCAACTCCAGCCCGGAGCCGGCATTCGGATCCGCGGCCTCGAGCCTGGAAATCTGAAACAACGCGGCAATGCCGGCCAGCAGCCCCATCAGGCTGAACACCAGAATCTTGTAGGGCTTTGGATTGATCCCCGCCAGACGCACCGCTTCTTCATTGGTGCCGATGCCGATCAGGTAGCGACCGAACACCGTACGGGTCAGTACGGCCTGGGCAATGAAGATAATCAGCAAGGCGATAATGAACGAAGGCGAGATACCGAAGGCGATCGGGTTGGACAGCCAGGCGAAGGCGTCACCGATATAAGCGGTGCGCGATCCAGTCATCTGATACGCCACGCCCCGGGCCATTTCCAGCACGCCCAGAGACACGATGAATGACGGAATCCGCCAGGCCACGGTGATCGAACCGGTGATGGTCCCGGCCAATGCCGCCGCCGCCATGCCGAGCAACGCGGCGGGCAGCACGCTCCAGCCCCAGCCGAGAATGGCCACGCTGACCGTTGAGGCCGCCAGCGCCAACACCGAACCGACCGACAGGTCGATGCCACCGATAATCAACACGAAGGTCATGCCGACCGCCAGCACCATCAGATCGGGAATCTGGTTGGCCAGGGTGCTGAACGTGTCATAAGACAGAAAGTGGCTGCTCAATACCGAGAACAGCGCAATCATCGCCAGCAAGGCACCGGCCAGGCCCAGATAGGTGCCCAGACCGTAAAAGTTGCCACTACGTTTGCCGGCAGAAGATGCAGTTTTCATGGAAGGTCCCTAGGCGTTGCTTCATTGAGCAACGCATCACGTTTTTGGTAGCCGGCAAAAGCGGCGGCAAGCAAGTCATCCTGGGTCCAGCTATCGCGCTCGAACGTGTCGATCAGGCGTCCCGCCGACAGCACGCCGATCCGGTCGCAGATCAACATCAGCTCGCGCAGGTCACTGGACACCACCACCAGCGCTTTACCCTGTCGGGTCAACTCGCCGAGTAATGCATAAATGTCGAATTTGGCGCCGACATCGATGCCTCGGGTGGGCTCGTCAAACAACATCACCGAGCAATCACGCTCGAGCCATCGGCCGATCACGACCTTCTGCTGGTTGCCGCCGGACAGTTCAGAGACCAATTGTGTCGGGCTCGAACTGCGGATGCGCATGGCGTCGATCTGACGCTGGGCCAAAGACATCTCGTCGCCGTTGTTGACGAAACCACCACTGGAAATCACCGGCATGTTACCCAAGGCAATGTTGGCGCTGATCGATTGGGTCAGCAGCAAGCCTTCGCCCTTGCGGTCTTCCGTGATCAGTGCGATGCCGTGACCCACCGCATCGGCCGGCGAGCGGATACTCACCACCTGAGCCGGAAACCCCAGCGCAACCGTGCCGCTGTCCGCAGTGTCGGCACCGAAGATCAGGCGCAGCAACTCGGTGCGCCCTGCCCCGATCAATCCGGAGATCCCGTAGATTTCGCCGGCACGCACTTCGAAAGACACATCTCGAACCTTGTCGGAACGGGTCAAGCCTTTGACCGTCAACGCGGGAGCGCCAATCTTGCGCGGCCCCATGTCCATGTGTTCGCCGAGCTCACGACCGACCATCAGCGTGACCAGTTGCTCGCTGTTGTAGTTGGCCATCGGCTCGACGCACACCAGGTTGCCGTCGCGCAAAACCGCAATGCGCTGGGCAACCCGCGCCAGTTCTTCAAGGCGATGGGAGATATAGATAATCGACACGCCACGGGACTGCAGGCGGGTGATCTGTTCGAACAGCATCTCGACTTCACGCGCCGTCAGCATGGCTGTCGGTTCGTCGAGGATCAGCACATGGCAGTCGCCGATCAGGTTGCGGGCGATCTCGACCATTTGTTGGTGGCCAATACCGAGGTCGCCGACCAGGGTGTCCGGGTCGATCGCGTCGAGGCCGACCTGGGCCATGGCCTCGATCGCCGCTTTGCGCAACTGCTTGCGGCTGATCCAGCCACCGTTGCTGGGCAAGTTATCGAGAAACAGGTTTTCCGCCACCGACAGGGTCGGCAACAGATTGAGTTCTTGCATGACCATGCGAATGCCCAGGTCTTCAGCCTGGGTCCGGCTGCCGGGACGGTAATCCTGACCCTGGAATTGCATCTGGCCGGTGGTCGGCGTGACCAACCCGCCGATGATCTTCGACAGCGTGCTTTTGCCGGCACCATTCTCACCGGTCAGCGCCAACACTTCACCGCGGATCAGCGTCAGGTCGATGCCGGTCAGTACCGGCTGGGCGTAGGTCTTACCGATACCGCTGACCGTGAGGACAGCGTTCGGAGCGCAAACGGACATAAAACTCTCCCTGTGCCCGCCCGGACGGGCGAGCACCAGTGTGTCGCCAGAAGGCTTACTGGGTGACCAGTTCTACCGGGGTTTCGATCACGCCGTTGGTGCCGCTGTCGACCTTCTCGCCCTTGATGATTTTCAGCGCAGTCTCGATACCGAACACGGCTTGTCTAGCTGCAAACTGGTCGGCGGTCGCCAGGACGCGACCATCCTTGAGCATCGGTTTGATGGCGTTGATGTTGTCGTAGCCGACCACTTGCACCTTGCCGGCCTTGCCCGCGGCACGCACGGCGGAAACGGCACCGACGGCCATGCTGTCGTTGCCCGCCAGAAGGGCTTTGACGTCCGGGTATTCGCTGAGGATCGAGGCGGCAACCTTGTTGCCCTTGTCGATCTCCCAGTCACCGGACTGCACCGAAACGACTTTGATCTGCGCCGCTTCCATTGCATCTTTGAAACCCGCGGTGCGGGCCTGGGCATTGGTGGTGGTGGACACACCTTCGATGATGCCGACTTCGTCACCGGCCTTCAGTTGCTTGGCCAGGTATTCGCCAACCAGACGCGCGCCTTTACGGTTATCCGGGCCTACGAACGGCACCGTCAGGTTCTTGCTTTTGAGGACGGTCGGGTCGAGTTGGTTGTCAATGTTGATCACAGTGATGCCGGCATCTATGGCTTTCTTGATCACCGGAACCATGGCCTTGGAATCCGCCGGCGCGATGACCAGAGCATTGACCTTGGCGAGGATCATTTGCTCGACGATGCGCGTCTGGCCAGCAGTGTCCGTTTCGTCCTTGATGCCATTGGAGATCAGGTCGAATTCGCCGGAGTGGTCTTTTTGATAAGCTTTGGCGCCATCTTCCATGGTCAGGAAGAATTCATTGGCCAGGGATTTCATGACCAGTGCGACTTTGGGTTTTTCAGTAGATTCGGCGAATGCCGATGAGACGGGCAGCGCGGCGGATGCGACAGCCAGCATAGCGACAGCAAGAAGACGTCCAGCGAATGGCAGCTTCATGGGTTCACTCCGATCTTATGATTATTGTGAGCAATGCTTGCGCGGGAGTAATGCCTGGACTCCGATTGTCGACGGAATGAGCCACCGACAGGAACGCGCAAACGTTTGCGTAGACCGAACTATGCGAACCCTGCTGCCATTTGTCAACGACCTGTTTGGTGTCTGCGTTGGCAAAAACTGGCTCGCCACGTTACGCAACGGTGCTGATCAGGCCGCCTGTGCTCGAGTCCTTGGCCAGTTCTTTCACCAGATTGCCCGCCACTTGTGACAGCGCGCCGTTGGTGTCGGCGATTTGCCCCTGGATCGACATCACCGCCGTGGCTTTAGCTTCTGGAGTCGGATAAGGCGCTGCCTGAGCGGCCGCCAGTTGTTGCTGCTGTTCGCGCAGTTGCTGTTGCAGTTCCTGCATGCGCTTGAGCAGTACCTGCACCGCAATACTTTGGGTGCTGCCGCCCTTGGACTTGGTTTCGTCCTGAGCACCGCCACCGGTTCGAACCTGGTTGTCGCTGCCTTCTTCCTTCCCCAGCACCTGAGTCGCGGTGTCGGCCGTCGCTTCGCTCAAGGCATTGATTGTCGACGGGGACTTGCCACCGATGGTGATCGCGCCCGCATTTGGAAAACCAACAGAAAACGACATGGGAACTCCTGTAAGAAAAATAACCTCAACGGGGCATCGACCTGTGCGAAGGTTTCTTTAGCATTGATTCTTGATTTGGCAAGGCGACCTTCTCTACAAACGTCGTAGGCATTTTCGGAGAACCGAATGTAAACGCTCAACGTATTCGGAAACCCGGACATCTTCATGTTTAACTCCGACCAGAGCCGAGATAATTTCCAATACAAATCAATTAGTTAAAACTTTTTCTCGTTCAACGTTTGACTGGTACAGATCCTGCTCTTCACCTACACCCCCAGCGTTCAGATCTGCTGGGGGGCGTATCTAGATGAACCTGCATCAGCACCGTCTGACTACTAGAGAGAAAATAATGAAATCTGCCTTCAACACTTTTATTCCGGGCGCCTTGGCCCTCCTGCTGCTACTCCCTACCGCCCTTCAGGCAAAAGAAGTCGAAACCCAACAGAAACTGGCGAACGTGGTCATCCTGGCCACGGGCGGCACCATCGCTGGCGCCGGTGCGAGCGCCGCCAACAGTGCGACGTACCAAGCGGCAAAAGTCGGCATCGAACAGTTGATTGCCGGCGTTCCGGAACTCAGCCATTTGGCTAACGTTCGTGGCGAACAGGTCATGCAGATCGCCTCGGAAAGCATCACCAACGACAACCTGCTTCAACTGGGCCGTCGCGTGGCCGAACTGGCCGACGACAAAGACGTCGATGGCATCGTGATCACCCACGGCACCGACACCCTGGAAGAAACCGCTTACTTCCTGAACCTGGTGGAAAAAACCGACAAGCCGATCATCGTCGTCGGTTCCATGCGCCCAGGCACCGCGATGTCCGCTGACGGCATGCTCAACCTGTACAACGCCGTCGCCGTCGCCAGCAGCAAAGAAGCGCGCGGCAAGGGCGTTCTCGTGACCATGAACGATGAGATCCAGTCGGGTCGCGACGTCAGCAAAATGATCAACATCAAGACCGAGGCGTTTAAAAGTGCCTGGGGGCCGCTGGGCATGGTGGTCGAAGGTAAATCCTACTGGTTCCGTCTGCCAGCCAAGCGCCACACCATGGACTCGGAATTCGACATCAAAACCATCAAGAGCCTGCCTGACGTAGAAATCGCCTACTCCTACGGCAACGTGAGCGACACGGCGTACAAGGCACTGGCTCAGTCGGGCGCCAAGGCGATTATCCACGCCGGCACCGGCAATGGCTCGGTGTCCTCGCGCGTCGTTCCAACCTTGCAAGCCCTGCGCAAGGATGGCGTGCAAATCATTCGTTCGTCCCACGTCAACGCCGGCGGCTTCGTACTGCGTAATGCCGAACAGCCTGACGACAAATACGACTGGGTGGTTGCGCACGACTTGAACCCGCAAAAAGCCCGCATCCTGGCCATGGTTGCACTGACCAAGACCAACGACAGCAAAGAGCTGCAACGGATGTTCTGGGAATACTGATTCGCCCTCGCCCGACCGGTTCTGGTCGGGCACGTTCTTAACCACTCGTCAGCGTTGACGAGTGGTTCACGCCCCAGGCAAAACTCCGATAAAGGTTTTCTCCTCTTCCTACACCAAACGGTAAAAACCGCTGTCAGAGGATTTTCTTGAATTTTAAGCAGTTGCGAAAATGCTTACAGTTAAATACTGTATGCACGTACAGCTTAATAAGGATAATCCTGTGGCCACCACTTCTACCTCTCCTGACACCTATGCACGCATGGGTCTGCGCGTTCAGAAAATCATCAATTCCCCCACCGCTCAAAAAGCCAAAGCCGCACTGATCTTCCGCCTGCCGGACGAACCAGTGGATGAGTGGGAACAATTGCTCGAAGAAATCGACGAGAACGACAACGTCACCCTCGCCTATCGCGACGATGGCGGCGTGCAGATTTTCTGGGTTGTGCCGAAGGAAGATTGAGTCAATGAGTGTCCGCTGGTTTGCTTTGCTGTTTTTGTTCGTCACTTTCGGAGCCCAGGCTGGCGCACCACGCACCTTCGGCGAAGCCAAAAAAGTCGCCTGGAAACTGTATGCACCGCAATCCACCGAGTTCTATTGCGGCTGCAAATACACCGGCAACAAGGTGAACCTGGCCGCCTGTGGTTATGTGCCGCGCAAAAACGCCAAGCGCGCGTCCCGCATCGAGTGGGAGCACATTGTCCCGGCGTGGCAGATCGGCCATCAGCGCCAATGCTGGCAGGCTGGTGGGCGCAAAAACTGCACCCGTTACGATCCGGTTTTCCAGAAGGCCGAAGCCGATTTGCATAACCTGGTGCCAAGCATTGGCGAGGTCAATGGCGATCGTAACAACTTCAGTTTTGGCTGGCTGCCGGTGCAGACCGGTCAATATGGCTCATGCCTGACTCAAGTCGACTTCAAGGCCAAGAAGGTCATGCCCCGCCCTTCCATTCGCGGCATGATTGCCCGGACTTATTTCTACATGAGCAAGCAATACGGCTTGAGGCTGTCGAAACAGGATCGCCAACTGTACGAAGCCTGGAACAAAACCTATCCGGTTGAAGCCTGGGAACGTCAGCGCAACCAGACCGTGGCGTGCGTCATGGGTCGCGGTAACGAGTTTGTCGGGCCGGTGAATATGAAAGCCTGCGGCTGATTGCCCGCCGGAAAGTAAAAAGGCCTCGGTGTAAAACTCGAGGCCTTTTGCCTTTTCAGCCTCTGCATTACTGAGCCGCAGGACGCTCAAGCACCAGCAATTCGACATTCTGTTTCTTGGCCCGTGCCAGCGCCGCAGCGACTTCTGCCTGCTTGGCCTCGGTCTCGGCTTTCGAACTGAATGGCCCCATCAGAATGCGCGTCTTGCCGTTTTCCATGATGACGTTGGAGACGAAGCTGTGTTCAATCAGCCAGCCACTCAGATCACTCACTGCCTGGGGTGTTTCGCCTCGCACTTCGAGGTCCCATTGCGGCCCGCTTGTCGCTGCGGTGGCGGATACGATTGCCGGCTTCGCTTTTTGAGCGTCCACGCCCTTCCCTTCACCGCAGCCAGCCAGCGCCAATACAGCGATTACCAAGACCATTTTGCGCACAACGGTTCCCTCTGAATGCCGAAAGCGGCGATTTTAACATTCATGAATACTTCCCGAGTGCCGCAAAATGGGCACAAAACAACGAGATTGATGGTTGCGGCCTCTGTATAGTTACGCCTTGGGAATTAATGCAGCATCTGCGCGTCAGAAAGAGGCACCCAAACCGTGAGACTTCGCACTAATCTATACATACCACCGACCTCTGCACTGTTCGAATCAGGTGCCCTACAAAGCAATCAAGGAGAAGACCATGCTGATACTCACCCGCAAAGTCGGTGAAAGCATTAATATCGGTGACGACATTACGATCACCATTCTGGGCGTGAGCGGCCAGCAAGTCAGGATCGGCATCAACGCCCCAAAAGACGTTGCAGTGCACCGTGAAGAAATTTATCAGCGCATTCAGGCTGGCCTCACCGCGCCAGACAAGCCACAAACTCCCTGAATCCTGTTGCAGTCAGTAGCCAGCCCGTTCGCCCTGAACACCGGCTGGCTAAAGATTCGAGCGCCGCAACGCCCGCTGGCTCGCGCCCCTCTCCTGCCAAAACTTGAAGCCGATACTACCGGCATATCTCATGCCGTGGCTGTCAGACGTTTCCGAATAAACCCGAGGAAGTGCGTGATACCTCTTGGCTAACCCAAGGTTACTCCGCGCGCCATCCCCGTCGCCGCGATGACCATCAGCAACACCAGCAAGCCTTCGACATGACTGAAACGAGCAAAGAGTTTTGCCCGACCGGTATCGATCGTCGCGCCACGCACAAGTGCAATCCGCCATTTGATCAGCGTCACCATCGGGGCAACTTCAAGCAGCAGGATCAGCACGAAAAGCGTCATCTTGAGGTGGAACAGTGGCTGGTGAAGGTAGTAATCGGTGCCTTTTTCGTACCCGCCAAAGGCCCGCATCCCACCGGTGATAAGGAGGATGACTGCAGAGATCCCCCACAGGTTATCGGCCATCAGCACGCGACGAGCCTCCCCAGTCCCGGCCGCCAGGCGACTGAATGCCGTGCCGCGAGTCAAAACAGCCCAGAACGCAAGCGCAACAGCCAGCAGGTGAATTGCCGCAAGAGACCAATGAACCAGCATCGATGTACCCCCCATCAGACCGAGTGTGAGTTTGGCCAGACAGTAGTAGTCCAAAAAACCGAGGGTTGCCCGATTCGGGAGGGTGTTCGAAGGGTCAGGACAAATTTCAGGCAAAAAAAAATCCCAAGCAGCTGATGGAAGCTTGGGACTTAAAAATGCATAAACCGTGGTGGTGAACGCGGGACGATAATATCCCAGCAACTCACTTGTAACAATATATTTTCGACCACCGGCCGGTTAAAAAAAATCGTAACTCATTAAATATCCACACTTTTTTCATGGATCATGAGCAAGTCGCAGGCTAAACCCAGTCATCAAAAATAAAACAAACAGGCCTGAAATTAGCCCAAGAAACATTACGTCACAGACCAACTAGACTCCACCACACAAGAGCTGAAGGCTTCTGAAAGCACTCGCTTTTGACAGCAAGCCCCCCCTTTCACCTGAGTACACAAGCCATGTGTGAATCATGTGATTCAAAACCACTTCAAAACGCGGGTGGTCGCCGTAAGCTCCTGAAGTTTGCCGGCCTCGGAGCAGGCGCCCTGCTACTGGCTGGCGCCCTGCCGAACCAACTCCTCCTGGCCGCCGAGAAAACGGCGCCACCCCCAAAACCGCAAAACTCAATCAACCCCGACGCAGCCCTCCAAAGGCTTATGGAAGGAAACGAGCGGTATGTTTCCGGCACCTCCAAGACTCATGACTTCAAGGCCGAACGAGAAGCTCTGGTCACGGGCCAGAACCCGTTCGTGTCGGTACTCAGTTGTTCTGACTCTCGTATCGCTCCCGAGTACGCTTTCGACACCGCACGAGGAGATCTTTTCTCGATACGCGTTGCCGGCAACTTTGTCACAGACGAAGGTTTGGCCAGTCTTGAATACGCTGTCGCGGTGCTCGGTTCACCCTTGATCCTCGTAGTCGGGCATGAAGACTGCGGTGCGATTAACGCGGGTATAAAGGCAGTAAAGGATCACACCGTTTTCCCTGGTCACATCCCGAAACTGACGGAGGCGCTCAAGGGCTCTATCGAGACGGTACTCAAGGAACCTGGAAGTCTCCCGGCTAACGCGGTAACGCAGAATGTCAAAGACTCGGTCAAGAAACTAAAAAATGCTTCTCCCCTACTGACGGACGCCCTAAGTAAGGGCACATTGAAAGTAGTGGGTGGCATCTATCGCCTCGCGAGCGGAAAAGTAGAACTGATCGCCTGAGAGCCAGATGTGAAAAGCCCAGCGCAACGGCTGGGCTCTGGTTACCTTCTGTTTTCCATCATCTTGTCAGCGAGCGCCTTGGCTCTTTCGATCAACAGGTTCTGCCTGTCTTCGTGAGTAGCCCCACCCACGACCGGGGCCGTCAGGTTGCTCTCCGCAATCAATGCAGCGCAGAAAAACTGATCCCAAACAGTTCTGGTCTCAGACGCCTGTTTGTTCGTTTGGTCGGCGATCATATGCGGCTCCTTTTGATGAGGTAGCACCGCCAGTTTACGCCTCAATTACGGCAAACCGCCCCTTACGCGCGTTTAGCGCGATCCAGCCTTGGTCTCCGGCGTAGGTGATTCCGATAATTCGTTGAGCATGCGCTGGGGCAAGTTGGGCGCGCACTTCTGCATGAACCACGTCGCTGGCGGCGGTGCCGGCGAGCAGTGAACAGCCGCGGACTGGATCTGTTGCATCCAGGAGGCTTGGCGCAGGTGGATACTGGTCGCATCGTTCTGCGCTGGATTGCCCGCCTCCATGGCATCACCCTCGACTCAGGCGAATTCCGATCGACAACAAAAAAAGGGCCACCTTTCGGTGAGACCTTCTAGATCGCCAGCAGAGCGGATTTTGCCTGGCAGGCGCGACTGGACTCGAAACAACGATCCCAACTATTCAACGTGGCCCCGAAACCGACGTAAACATCTGATCAGAAAGTAAAAGCAGTGGGTTTTCAGGGAGCACAAAACCACGCCATTTCCCTATAAGAACCAATAACTTAGCGTTGTATATCCCTACAGTAGCTCTCCGAATTGACTCTTCATCTTGATAATTTTTCGTCGAGCACCGTATGCACAACTGATCATTACCGCACTTCTATCTCTTGAATTCTGAGAACTCTTGGTAGTCAGCGAAATCGTCATCCAGCTGTTCGGTTTTTTGGGCAGGTGCAAAGGCAAGTGTTATCCCACCGAACACAATTATTAAAAAAACGTAGTAATACAGCCACCTATCCATAACCAAAACCTCCATTTTTTGATTTATCGATACTACCTAAAAAAGCATCACAGATGAAGGCCAAATGATGGCCACTAGACCGGACCTACACAATTATGTTTGCCCCTAAAAAGGTCTAGCCCCCCCCTGGAGGCGGCCATTATGGAGCTGACGCTATGGCGTCGGCCAGCGCGGTTCAGCAGAGGTCGTCAGTAACGTACGCGGCGCTCTGCAAACGATCGACAAAAACAAAGAGTTCCTCAAGATGACGCCTGCTGTGCTCATGACTCCAGAATGATTTCATCCCTTAATCAGATTGGATGGTGTTATCCCAACCCGAAGCAAAATAAAATTATGCTCATAACCGAGCCACAGGCAAAGATCACGACTCCAAACACGACGCTCAGAAACAGAGAATGTTTAAACAAGGCTGGAATCTCCGGTGACCGTCATTCAACGATAGATTGAGTGTGAGCACCTGAGCAATATCCAAGCCAGTGGGCACCCCCGGTGTCAGGATAGTTGTCGTCTCTCCGGTTTTTCCTGCAAAAGCATATCGGGGGCGGAAAGAGACTGGTCATGCCGTACTATTCACCTGAACGCAGAGCCGCATTACTCAAGATGCTGCTTC
>Ga0302168_1000171_pt1 | contig 15478 bp, 13 predicted proteins | sample I_Fen_N1_2_FD_193494 | JGI IMG/M metagenome (GOLD analysis project Ga0302168, IMG submission 193494) | Peat permafrost microbial communities from Stordalen Mire near Abisko, Sweden - I_Fen_N1_2 | ecosystem: Environmental > Terrestrial > Soil > Wetlands > Permafrost | place: Sweden: Abisko...
GCCAATACCTGAAAGCTGCAGCAACTGCGGGCTGCCGATGGCGCCGGCGCTGAGAATCACTTCACGGTTGGCCCGGACTTTACGGTGCCCGCCTTGGTGAATCAGCTCGACGCCGCAACACACTTGTGTCCCGTCTTCACGCTGTTCAAATCGCAGGCGAGAGACTTGTGCACCGGTCCAGACAGTCAGATTCGGGCGTTGCTTGACGATCGGTCTGAGAAACGCCTTGGATGCGTTCCAGCGCCAGCCGTTGCGTTGATTGACGTCAAAGTAACCGACACCGCGGTTGTCGCCGCCGTTGAAGTCATCGGTCGGTGCAATGCCTGCCTGCTCTGCCGCCTTGGCAAAAGCATCGAGAATGTCCCAGCGCAGGCGTTGTTTTTCAACGCGCCACTCGCCACCGTTGCTGTGCAAGGTTCTGAAGCGTGCGGCCTGGCTATCTTCACCCTCGGTTATTGCCGCATCGAGGCGATAGTGGTCCTCGTGGGCACGGAAGTCCTTCAGGCAGGTTTCCCAATTCCACTCTTCATCGCCGGTGACTGTTGCCCAGTGCTCGTAGTCTTGAGCCTGGCCGCGCATGTAGATCATGCCGTTGATGCTTGAGCTTCCGCCCAGCGTCTTGCCGCGTGGATAGAGCAATTCACGGCCGTTGAGTCCGGCCGATGGCGCGGTTCGGAAACGCCAGTCGGTTCGCGGATTATCGATGCAATACAGATAGCCCACGGGAATGTGAATCCACGGATAGCTGTCCGGGCCGCCGGCCTCGAGGAGCAATACGCGGTGGTTTGCATTGGTGCTGAGCCGGTTAGCCAGCAAGCAGCCAGCCGTGCCGGCACCGATGATGATGTAGTCGAAACTTGGCTCACTCATTAGGACGCCTCACTTCTTACGAACGATGCACAGACTTCAAATTAATTAGACCGATCGTATATTAAAGGTGAAAAAAAGAGCCTATGACCCTAGGCTCATCAAAAACATGTCTGCAAAGACCCGTAACGGCTCACCGTTACGCTCAAGCTTGGCGCGCAGAACAGCACCTTCCCAACCAATCCAGAAAAACGCCGCCCAGCGCGCGCAATCCGCATCCCTGGAGATTTCGCCGGCGGCCTTGGCTTCCTCCAGGCAGCGCTCGAGCCGGGCCTGCCAATCCAGTAGTACATCGGTAAGCTGTGCCTGGAAGGATTCCGGCAGCGCTCCCATCTCCTGTCCCAAATTACCGACGAGGCAACCTCGGCGGAAATCGAAACGCTGCATGCCCCGCTCCGCTTCCTCGCAAAAAGCTTCGATGCGCTTGAGCGGTGTCAGACTTTCGTCGAGCAGAAACCGATCAAGCTTGCGCACGAAATAACGGGCGTAAAGCGTGATCAGTTCACTGCCGTAAGCTTCCTTGCTCGCGAAGAAATGATAGAAAGAGCCTTTGGGCACGCCGACTGACTTGAGTATTTCGTCAATGCCGGTGGCCGAAAACCCCTTCTCTGTCAAGGCGGCAACGCCAGCACGGCAAAGGGTCTCACGCGTCTCTCGGTAGTCGCCTACGGCTTTCGCCGGGCGACCACGCTTGCGAGGGATAGCAATAATGTTGGTCATGCGTCGATTATTAGACTGATCGTCTTTATAAATCAACGAATTTCTCACGCGAGCATCTCCCTTAATGAAACAGCGGTTTTATTTCGCGGTCGGCATCGCAAACTCGGCACCTTTGCCGATGCTTTCTGGCCAGCGCTGCATGATGGATTTTTGCTTGGTGTAGAACCGCACGCCCTCCTCTCCGTAAGCATGCATGTCACCAAACAGGCTCTTTTTCCAGCCGCCAAAGCCGTGCCAGGCCATGGGGACTGGGATCGGCACGTTGATGCCTACCATGCCGACCTGGATGCGACGGCTGAATTCGCGCGCCACGTTGCCATCGCGGGTGAAGCAGGCCACGCCGTTGCCGAATTCGTGGTCGTTGACCAATTGCACCGCGGTGGCGAAATCCGCCACGCGCATGCAGGCAAGCACCGGGCCAAAGATTTCTTCTTTATAGATACGCATGTCCGGGGTGACGTGGTCGAACAGTGTGCCGCCCATCCAGAAGCCTTCCTCGCAACCTTCGCCAGCATCCGCGCCATTGAAATGACGACCATCAACCAGCAAATGCGCGCCTTCCTTGATGCCTTGCTCGATGTAGCCAGTGATGCGGGCATGGGCGGCCGGGGTGACGATAGGGCCCATTTCAGCAGCCAGATTGCTGCCGTTGAGTATTTTCAATGTCTTGGTACGCTCGAGCAGTTTTGGCATGACTTTGTCAGCCACGTCGCCGACCAGCACGGCAACCGAGATCGCCATGCAGCGTTCGCCTGCCGAGCCATAGCCAGCACCGATCAGTGCGTCGACCACCTGATCGATGTCAGCGTCAGGCATGACCACCATGTGGTTCTTCGCGCCGCCCAGGGCCTGCACGCGTTTGCCGTGGCGAGCACCGGTCTCGTAGATGTAATTGGCGATTGGCGTGGAGCCGACGAAGGACACCGCTTTCACATCTGGGTGTACCAGCAGCGCATCAACGGCCTCTTTGTCGCCTTGCACCACGTTGAACACGCCGTCAGGTAGACCGGCCTGTTTCAGCAAATCAGCCATAAACAGGCTGGCGCTGGGATCGGTTGGGCTTGGCTTGAGAATGAAGGTGTTACCCGCCGCGATCGCCACCGGGAACATCCACATCGGTACCATCACCGGAAAGTTGAACGGCGTGATGCCTGCGACGACACCCAATGGCTGACGCAGTGTCCAGTTGTCCATGTTGGTGGACACCTGATCGGAGAAGTCGCCTTTGAGCAACTGCGCAATGCCACAAGAGAACTCAACGATGTCGATACCACGGGCCACTTCGCCCTGGGCATCGGTGAAGACCTTGCCATGTTCGGCAGTGATCAGGTGCGCCAGTGCGTCTTTGTTCCGGTTCAACAACTCCAGAAACTTGAACAGCACCCGGGCACGGCGAATGGGCGGCGTGTTCGACCAGGCGGGAAAAGCCGCCTGGGCAGAAGCCACTGCGGCGTCTACGTCCTGTGGCGTGCCCAGGCGCACATGGCGACTGACGGCGCCGGTGGCCGGATTGTAAATGGGTTGAGTGCGCACACCGCTGCCGGCGACGTGGGCGCCATGGATGTATTGGGCAATTTCTTTGTTGTCGCTAACATGGGTCATGACAGGTCTCGCTGCTGTGAATGAATTTAAACTTCACCCGCAGAGTAGGCAGCGGTTATCGCCCTGACTACGGCAAAAACTTGAATTGATTGTTCGCTGTAACGAACAATCAATGAGGAGGAATTGCGAAAACTGACATTCAAATTCTATCGGGTATGACTCACCCACAGGCGCGCGTTTATTCATTTGCGCGATTCGATGAAGGGCCAAAGCGGCACGCCCGGCAATGATGACGCCGACGGCATGGTTGAGCATGACGGTGACGTCGGCAAACTGCTGAAAACCCTCGATGACCTGAACATCGCCGACAACACCATCGTCGTCTACACCTTGAAGATCACGTTCCAGCCAATCACCTTCTGCGCGGCATTGATCGATGTCTTGATCTGAGCGACCTGCGCCATTACCTCGCCGATTTCTATAGCCCGATTGAGCGTCCGTCAATTGACCCTGAACTGATGATCCGCATGTGGCCGGAACCTTGGCATTCCTTTTTCCTGGTTTTGCGATAGGTGCAGGGGGTTAGCAATAGTGGCAAAGCGTGTATGACAGCGTGGGGTGGTCATATACAAAGACCGCGAATATGAAACATGTCTTTTTCTTCATGTTTAGCAGTCGCGTTGATGTGCCGTCTACACTCAGAATCTATCAGACACGCCTACCGCAACCTGCAAATTACCGTGATGGTTATCGGGTCCTGCCATTGCGCACAAATTCCGAGAGCAATTCAATGAAACTGGATCACGCTCTGCACAGGGATAATAACAATGCGGATTTGCTGCGCCTCATCGCTGCATGTGCGGTCATCTGGGGGCATGCTTACGCTCTTGTTCCAGGGCCTGCGACGACAGAGCCCATCCGGCTGTTGCTTGGCTTTGACTATTCAGGATCGCTGGCCGTTGAATTCTTCTTTTTCTTAAGCGGTATTCTTGTCACCAATAGCTGGATAAACAATAGTTCACCACTTGATTTTATACTGGCACGGTTTTTTCGGGTGTTCCCCGCCATCCTCGTTAGCGCGGCCGCTTGCGTGTTACTGCTTGGACCGATGCTCACCACACTACCGCTGAATAGTTATTTTTCAGACAGCCCCGTTTTTACAGCAATATTTCGCCACCCCTATGTCGAATACTCGTTGCCCGGAGTGTTTGAACATAGCAACAACCCGCTGACCAACGGATCGATTTGGACGATCCGGTATGAACTTATTATGTACGCCATGTTGCTCGCAGCCGGGCTCTGCGGGGTATTCCGCCACAGGCTCTTCGCCACGGTGGTTCTCGTCGCAATACTTGTCATTTCATTATTTTTTCCCGAAGAAGTTGAAATGATTGGCCTGATGAACGTAGATATTGGTGGTCGCCTCCCGGCCTTCTTTGCCTTTGGAACTCTTCTTGCGCTTTACAAAGACCAGGCCAGGATCAATATCCGTATCGTTTGCGGCTTAATCCTCTTTGCCTGGATCTGCCGGCATGGGTCGGCGTTCCAGTTTGTGTTTTATCCGGCATTTTTGATTACGGCGCTTTGGCTGATGACCACCGACCCAATCAAGGCATTGCGGCTTCCAGGCGACTTTTCGTATGGTGTTTATGTCTTCGGATGGCCAATACAACAGGTGATAGCCGCAGACTTCCCGAGTTTCGGCATTCATGCAAATCAGGCTGTTACGATCGCCGTATCTCTTGCGTTGGCCAGTATTTCCTGGTTCGTAATTGAAAAGCCCTGTATCCGGTTTGGGCGCCAGTTAAGTCAGTATTTTGCTGCGTATAGCAGCCGTGAAGCCAATTCAGAGGCGACACTGGCGACTGGCCGTAGGCCCGGGGAATAACTACTGGCACGTGAGTTGTAACTGCGCCAAGAGGGGGATTATGTTTCCAGTTTATTTACAAGTGCTTGATCAAAGACACAGGCCCTGAGTTGGTTTCGCCCAACGAATCCTTTGGATTGAGCAAGGGGCAATCTCCCATGGTTAAAAACAGCCGCAGTTTCAACAGTGACTTCGATCAGACCCGTGTGATCATCAGCTACCCACTGTCACTCTGATCCTCCCGCCAGGGGCGCTTGTCGCCCCTGCATCTCCCCCTCTCCTTGCGTTACTATGGCGCCCCCCCTCTGGAAGTCGCCTGCATGAGCAAACCGGGTCAAAAGGTGCTGGTCGCACTGCGCAAAATGATCGCCTCGGGCGAGCTGGCGGCCGGCGAACGGCTGATGGAGATTCCGACGGCGGAACGCTTCGGCGTCTCGCGCATGCCGGTGCGCATGGCCTTCCTTACCCTGGAACAGGAAGGCTTGCTGGTGCGCCATGGCGGACGGGGCTATCAGGTGCGCTCAGTGAGTGCCAACGATATCGCCGGCGCCGTGGAGGTGCGTGGGGTACTGGAGGGTCTGGCGGCGCGGCAGAGCGCCGAACGCGGATTGAGCGAGCAAGCGCAGGCGGCGCTGCACGAATGCCTGGTACAAGGCGATGCATTATTCGACAAAGGCTACGTGACAGAAGAAGACCTTGAGGCCTTCCATGACCTCAACATGCGCTTTCATCAAGTGATCGTCGAAAGCAGCGCCAACCCCGCCATTGCCGAAGCGCTGGCGCGCAACGACCATCGGCCCTTCGCTTCAGTGTCAGCGCTCGCTATCGATCGCGAAGACATGACCGGCGAATACCGACGCTTCAACTTCGCTCACATGCAACACCACTCGGTCTACGACGCGCTGGTCAACCGCCAGGGCGCACGCGCTGAAGCCATAATGCGTGAACACGCCAACGCGACCCTGCGTTACGCCGAGGTATTCGGCGCGATCAGCAATAGCGAACGAATGAAGGTGATCGCGCGCGGCGAATAACCGGCTTGGTCAGAGATCCAGCACCAATAGCGCCGATTTAGCCCTCGAACAGCAGGGCGTGAACTGATCGTTTGCCGCTTGCTCTTGTTCGGTGAGGAACAGGTCACGGTGATCAGGCACCCCTTCCAGCACACGGGTCAGGCAGGTTCCGCAAACGCCTTGCTCACAGGAAATTGCAATCTCGACACCGTGGTTTTCCAGGACCTGGACCACCGTCTTGTCGACTGGAATGTCGAACACCTGCCCGCTACTGCCAAGCTTGACCTGGAATGTCCCATCGCCACGGGTATCCAGCGGCGCTGCGGCGAAGTATTCACGGTGCAACTGCCCATCGCTCCACCCCTGGGCCTTGGCGCTGTCGAGGACATACTGCATGAAGCCCGAAGGGCCACAGACATACAGGTGCAAGTCCGGCCCCGGATTGGCCAGGACCTTGGCGGCATCCAGGCGCGAATCGGCCTCTTCATCGAAATGCAGGTGCACGCGATCAGAAAAAGATGCCCCTTTGAGTCGCTCGGCAAATGCCGCACGCTCACTGGAGCGAGCACAGTAATGCAGCTCGAAATCGGCACCGTTGTGGGCCAGTTGTTCGGCCATGCAGAGAATCGGAGTGATGCCGATGCCACCGGCAAACAACAGGCTGCGCCGAGCCTCACCCACCAGCGGGAAGAGGTTACGCGGTTCACTGATGAACAGCCGATCGCCACGGTTGATCTGCTCATGCATGCTCTGGGAACCACCGCGCGAGGCAGCGTCCTTGAGCACACCGATCAGGTAGCGATGGCGCTCTTGCGGGTGATTACACAGTGAGTACTGGCGAATCAAACCGCTGGGCAGATGCACGTCGATATGGGCCCCGGCACTGAAACGGGGCAATGCCCCGCCTTGTGCACAGGTCAACTCGTAGCTGCAAATATCCAACGCTTCGTTGTTGCGGGATGTCACGACGACTTCAATCATGGCGAACCTTCAAGACCGGCCACCAAAGGGGCCGCGAACAAGATCAATGGGAGTGGAATGGCGTATCGCTCAAGGGCGCTGCCCTTCGCTATTTGACCGCGGCAATCAGCTCGACAGCCGGTGCTCGCTCACGCGCAATGAGGCGTTCCAACACACGCCTGGACTGCACACCACCGGCATCGATATTGAGTTTGAGCAAGTTGCGCTCAGGATTGGCCAGCAGGTTTTGCTGCTGCTGTTCGAGCATGTCGAGGTCTTCGCTGAAAATCTTTCCCTGGCCCTCGCGGATGGTGGCGGTGAGGGCTTCGTCCCGCGGATTGAAGTTGCGTGCCATACCCCAGAAGTACCAGATCGAGGTCTCGGTTTGCGGCGTAATGAAATCGACCACAATGCTTGCGGCTTTATGTTGCGGATCGGCGTTGTAACCGCCCTTGCCTGCGTGGGCCACGCCCACTTCAATCAAGACGTGACTGGGTGGAATGAAGCGACAGATCTGCCAGCGGTCTACCGGCACGTCGTCGGCCAGATTGTTGCCACGCAGGGCCATGCGCCAGAACGGCGGCGCCATGATGTTTTCCATGTGCCGCGCGGTGACCACCTCGTCACCCTGGACGGTGGTGACCGGCGCCGCTTCATCGATCTCTTTCTGGCCGATGCTCGAGGCGTGCACGTAGGTTTCGTGGGTAAGATCCATCAGGTTATCGATCATCAGTCGATAGTCGCAATTGATATGAAACAGCCCACCGCCGTAGGTCCACTCATCACTGACAGCCCATTCCAGATGATGGATCAGTGCAGGATCAGCCTTGTCCTGCTCCCCAGGCCAGACCCAGATGAAACCGTAACGCTCTTCGACCGCGTAAGTCTTGTTGCACGGAAAACCCCGTACGCGCTGACCCGGCATTTCGACGGTCTTGCCATCACAGCCCATGACCAGGCCATGGTATCCACAGACCAGGTTGCCATTGTCGACATGACCAAGGGAAAGGGGGGCGCCGCGATGGGGGCAAAAATCCTCGACGGCGGCAACGCGCCCCTCAAGGCCTCGATAGAAAACGATTTTCTCACCGCATATTTGCCGCCCCAGGGGCTTGGCAGCGATCTCGTCGGGGGTGCAGGCGACATACCAGGTGTTTCTCGGATACATGAAGATCTCCAACGCAGGTTTGTTATTATGGATCCATTAAATCTGTGATCTCTCAAATCAGTCAAGCATTAAGCCTTTAAGCAGGCATCAATGGATCCATTAGGCATTGGAAAAGCTCTGAAATAGACCGTTACCCGAGTTCGCAACACCAAGGCCGCATTTTTGGATCGCACTACACACTGAGTACTGAATGACGCGTTCGACGCTGTAAGCGTGGGGCTGTATTGGAGGAAGTACAGCCCCGACTGGCTGAGGGGGGGCCAAGCACGCAGACGATGAAACCAGTGACGTTCCACTCGGTTTCGATAACGGCTCTCAGACCAGTAAATCGACGGTCTGCAACATGCGCCGATAAGGAGAGTGCGCATGCCCCATTTCCAGGTGAATGGTTTCAATCAGACATTCCAGAAACCGCTCGGCCGCCGGCCGCAGGGGCTGCCCGCTTCGGCTGATGGCGCCTACCGAGGCACTGCCGACCGGCTCGCGCAGTGGCAAGGCGCACAAGCCTTCGCGCTGAGCGCAAATCTCCACCAGCGGCCAGGGAAAGATGCTCAACATGTCGGTTTCACGCAGCAAGCTCAAGATGATCGAGAGCGAATGGGCGAAATGCACATGTCCCTGCGTCGAAATCGTTCCGTCTTGCTGCGAGGCCAGTATCCAGTCAGCCGACGCCAGTTCCTCCATGGTCCTGCTGTTCGACAACGGGTGTTGCTGGCGGGCCACCACCGCACAATCGGCCGTGAACAGCGGCAGATAGGTCAGGTCGGTGCTGGAAAACCGGGTATCAAGCCGTCCGATAAACAGATCGACACTCGCATCGCGTAGCAGCGGACACGCGACCGATGACAGTCCCTCGTACAACTCAAGTTGCACCTTTGGATACAGCTGGCGAAAACGCACGACGGATTTGGGCATGAGCGTCATCGCCAACCAGGGTGTCACCGCGACCGACAATCGTCCCACCAGTTCCCCGCTGCAATCAGCCAACACCTGACGGGCACTGACCATCTGTGCCACCAGCAGACGTGCCTGAATCAGCAGCTTCTTGCCGAGCTCGGTAAACACGATCCCTGAGGTATTACGGATCAGCAATTGTGTGGCGGTGTCTGCCTCCAGCTTCTGGATGGCCTTGGTGACCGCTGCCGGTGAGGTGTCGAGCCTTTTTGCAGCGCCGCGGATACTGCCCGCATCGGCCACCGCCACCAGTGCATTGAGTTGATAGAACTTCATAGTGTCCGCCGGTGTTAACCCTGGGTTGCCTTGTTCACTTTCGATTGCCTGTCAGCTGCTGCCTTGGCCCTCTATTCTCGGACCAACACCGCCTGGGCTTGGAACCGCGCCAAAAGACCGTAGCAGAAAAAGCCCAGGCACTTTGACGAAACGCATGATGCCGCAGGCCATCGTGGGATGCGGTTCTTGCGACAGTTGGGTTTCTGCTCTTGGACATCAAGGAAAAACGCTGCCAATGACACAGTCCATCACGCTGTTAAAAGAGATTGAGCAGGAAATGCGCGAACTGCGCCACCAGATCCATGCCAACCCTGAACTCGGGTATCAGGAGGTCGAGACTAGCGAGCTGGTAGCCGAACGATTGATCAAATGGGGTTATGAGGTGACGCGCGGGTTCGCCGAAACCGCGGTCATCGCCACGCTGAAAAAAGGCACCGGTTCGCGTGTGATCGGCATACGGGCTGACATGGACGCACTGCCTATTCTGGAAAAAACCGGGCTCCCCTATGCAAGCCGGATACCGGGCAAGATGCACGCGTGTGGCCATGACGGGCATACGGTCATGCTCCTCGCCGCCGCCTACGCCCTCGCCCATGGCCATCCGTTCGATGGCACCGTCCGCCTGATTTTCCAGCCGGCCGAAGAAGGTCTGGCCGGCGCCCGACGAATGATTCAGGAAGGCGTGCTGCAACAATTTCCCTGCGATGCAGTGTTCGCAGCACACAACATGCCTGGCTACCCTGTCGGAAAGCTCGGGTTCCGGGCCGGGCCCTTCATGGCCTCCGCCGACCAGGTCAATGTCACGATTCACGGAAAAGGCGGTCACGGCGCGATGCCGCATCTGAGCGTCGATCCTGTGGTGGTCTGCGCAAGCATCATCATGGCCTTGCAGACCATCGTCTCGCGCAACGTTTCACCTCAGGAAATGAGCGTTATCACCGTCGGAGCCGTTAACGCAGGCAAGGCGTCCAACGTGATCCCGGACAGCGCGCACATGCTGATTTCCGTCCGTGCACTGAACAACGCCGTCCGGGACCGCCTGGAGAGCCAGATAAAACACCTCATTCACGCCCAGGCGCAGGCATTCGGCGCGACCGCCGACATCGACTACAGTGCCGACTACCCCTTGTTGGTGAATGACGAAGAAATGACCCGGTTTGCCAGTCAGGTGGCCATCGACTGGCTCGGCGAGGACGAGGTGATGAACGACATCGTGCCGTTCAACGGCAGCGAGGATTTCGCCTACTTCCTGCAGCAATGCCCTGGCAGCTATCTGATCATCGGCAATGGCGACGGTGAAAAGAGCTGCATGGCTCACGACCCTCGCTACGACTTCAATGACGACATCCTGATTCGGGGCGCTGGCTATTGGGTCAAGTTGACCGAGGCCTTCTTGCCACTCAACGCTTGAGCAAAGACCTGCCAAACCGTGAAAACCAATAAAAAACGAGGTCATCATGCAACTACGCAAACTTCAATACACCACCTTGCTGTTCGGGCTGATCATCACCTCGCTATCGCAGGCAGAAACGGTGATCAAATTTGGCGTCGACCCTAGCTACCCACCTTTCGAGCAAAAGCAGCCAGATGGTTCATTGAGTGGTTTTGATATCGATCTGGGCAATGCCCTGTGTGCCGAGTTGCGGGTCAAGTGTGTTTGGGTCGAGCAGACTTTCGACGGCATGATCCCGGCGTTAAAGGCGAAGAAATTCGACGCCATCCTGTCTGCATTCAGCGCCACCGAGGCACGTCGCCAGCAGGTCGATTTCAGCCACAAGATCTACACCGCGCCGTCTTCTCTCGTTGCCAGAAAAGATTCCGGATTGCGGCCGACGGCTGAGTCATTGAAAGGCAAGTCGGTTGGGGTGGTTCAAGGCTCGCTACATGAAAGTTATGCCAGGTCGCAATGGGGCCGCAAAGGCGTCGATATCCTTTCCTACCAAACCCAGGACCAGGTGTTTTCAGACCTCATCACCGGACGCTTGGACGCCTCGTTCCAGGCCTCGGTACAAGCCGACATCGGATTACTGCAAAAGCCTCAAGGCCAGGGCTTTGCCTTCGCCGGTGAGCCCATCACCGACAAAAGCATCATTGGCGATGGCGTCGCTATCGGTGTCCGAAAAAACCAGCCTGATCTCAGAGAGCAACTGAACACGGCCATTGCCAGCATTCGCCAATCAGGCCAATACGACCAGATCGCGAAGCAGTACTTCAACTTCGATATTTACGGCGAATGAGGCAATTCCCATGAACGACATGACACAACGCGGTGAATCTCGTCTTGCCATCCCCGTCAGTGACGAGACTGTGCGTGCCTTTCAAACTGATGGTGCAGTGTGCATCCGTAATGCGTTCACTGCGCAGCAAATCAGCGAACTGACGCAAGGCATCGAGCACAACCTTGCCCATCCAAGCCCTCGCGCAAAAGTGGCGAGCAGCCCTACGGACCCGGGATGGTTCTTCGAGGATTTTTGTAACTGGCAGGAGAATGCCCACTATCGCGACTTCATCTTCAACTCCGCCATCGCCCCCATCGCGGCCGCCCTGCTCAACAGCCAACAGGTACGCCTGCACCATGATCACTTGCTGGTGAAAGAGCCCAATACGCGCCAACGCACACCCTGGCACCAGGACCAGCCTTACTACAACATCACAGGTTCGGACACCGTGAGTTTCTGGATTCCTGTTGACCCCGTGCCCAGGGAATCGACCCTCGAATTCATCGCCGGCTCGCACAAGGGCCCCTGGTTGATGCCTCGGTCCTTCATGGACAGCCAGGCCAAATGGTTTTCCGAGGGAACACTGGGTGAGCTACCGGATATTGAAAGCCATCGCGAGGACTTTCCCATTCTCGGATGGACGTTGTCGCCGGGGGACATGGTGTGTTTCAACATGTTGACCTTGCATGCCTCTGCTGGCGTGGGCGGGAATAACCGTCGCCGCGCGTTTTCAGTGAGGGTCATAGGCGATGACGTGCGGCATGCGCCGAGACCTTGGGCCACCTCACCCGACTTTCCCGGGCTTAACGATGTTCTGGCATCAGATGTACCTATGGAACACGAGCTGTTTCCGACACTCTGGCATCGAGAAAGCAGAATGTCCGAGCGATAGGTTGATGATGTAGCAAGGCCCAGAAACAGGTGACGGGTTTTGGTCGGTTGTGACTCGGATGTTCGCCTGTACCACCTTAGCCGCGCCACTGAATGGATTCACATGGAAACCCTAGCCGACCCGAGTTTTGCGCCGTGCAATGCGCACCAGTTGAACATCGCCAGCAACGCCGCCGGCCTGGTTGCCGCTGGACTACTCCGACGTGCTCGGGGCGTGGATGTGGTTCGATTTGACCCTGGTACCCGGCTATGGACTTAACCAGTGGCGACCGCTACCGCCTGGTTCGGGTACTCCAAGAAATGCTCACACGCGCTTTTATTCTTGTAGGACGTAATGCCTACCCCTTATAAGAGCAGTTTTTCACTCCCGAAATAAAAGGATACGAGCATGAGCGACGCCTGGAACGAAGGCTATTTTACCGACGAGGGCTACACCTACAGCTATAGCCGGGAAATCAATCCAGTCTTCCAGCGCTATTGCTTGTTGTTGCGCGGTTTTGCCAGTCTTGAGACTGCCGATGGCTATCACTGCGAATTGGGCTTTGGTCAGGGCGTCTCGATCAATATCCATGCCGCAGCCAATCCCGGATCCTACATAGGCACGGACTTCCACCCGGCCCATGCAGCCCATGCCAATGCGCTTGCGACTGCCTGGAACAGCGATGCGCGGCTGTATGACGACAGCTTCGAGCAACTGCTCGCCTGCGCTGATTTGCCACAATTTGACAGCATCAGCCTGCATGGCATATGGACCTGGGTTAGCCGTGACAACCAAAAACTGATCGTCGAATTCGCCCGTCGTCACCTCAAGCCAGGTGGCCTGCTGTACGTCAGCTACAACTGTTTCCCCGGCTGGTCGCCTTCGGCGCCATTGCGCAATTTGTTCAGCCTGCACGACCGCTTCGCCAAACACACTTCTGTACGCCCGGACCAGCGTATAGACGCAGCACTGCAATTCTCCGAAGCGCTGCTGGCGGCCAACCCCAGCTACGCCAGCGCGGCGCCGGACCTGGACGTCAAGCTACAGGGCATCAAAGGCCAGGATCGCCAGTACATCGCTCATGAATACTTCAACCGCGACTGGAACTGCATGTACTTCGCCGATGTGGTCGATGCCCTGGCCCCCGCCAAACTCGACTACGCCACGACGGCCGTGCCACTGGACTCGGTGGACCCGCTCAACTTGAGCGCAGAAGGCATGGACTTCCTGGAAGGAATCGAGCACCCGATCATGCGTGAACAAGCGCGTGACTACTTCGTCAATCAGCATTTCCGTCGAGACCTGTACGTGCGCGGCGCCAACCGACTGTCCGCCTCTGAACAGCGCCAGGGTATGTTCAACACCCGTTTTGTCCTGCTGCAGGCAGCGCAAAGCGTATCCGATACCGTCAGGGGACCTGCAGGCGAAGCTTCGCTGCAGGCCGATGTATACGGGCCCGTACTCGAAGCGCTGGCGGCCGACGCCTATGCGCCGAAAACGTTGCGTCAGTTGTCAGGGGCCGTGCCCTCGTTGCCTTACGATGATCTGGTGCAGGCCATCACCGTACTGGTGGGGATGGGCGCTGCGGCACCGTGCCAGAGCGAAGCGGCCCAGAAGCTGGTGCAGGCGCGCTGCAACACTCTTAACCTGCAATTGTGCAAACGCTCGCTGCTCAGCAATAAAATCCAGGTCCTGGCCAGTCCGGTCACTGGCGGCGCACTGCCGGTCAGCCGCGTCCAGCAGTTGTTCCTGATATCGATCAAGCAAGGTAAAAAACATCCCGCTGAATGGGCACAGTTGGCGTGGGGCATCCTCGCTGAACAAAACGAAGTCCTGATCAAGGACAATCAGCCGTTGATCACGGCCGAAGAAAATTTCGCCGAACTGACTGAACAGGCCGAGGTGTTTGCCGAGAACTCGCTGGTGATTCTCAAGGCGTTAAACATCGTTTGACCGGGAGATGAGGCGCGGTGCAGGTATCGGATGGGTGCCCTATGGGCCTGGGCGCCACATACACCGATACTGTCCCGTGATGAAAGGCTGTTCGCGAACACTTGCTATGATTTCTGAGGATTTCATCGCAAGGATCGCCCATGAAGCGCTTTATGCAAGGTGAATATCGAGGCCAAGGCACCTTACTTGCCGAGAGCCTCGACGACTTCGTCAACGATACCCATCTGGTGCGTGTAGTCGACGCATTAGTCGACGAACTTGACCTGGTCAATCTGGATTTTGAAGGTGCCATTCCAGCCGATACTGGCCGGTCTGCTTGCCCTCCTCGATCTTGCTGAAGATCTACATCTATGGATATCTCAACCGCATCCAGTCGAGCCGACGTTTGGAGCGAGAAGCCCAGCGCAACGTCGAGCTGATGTGGCTGACCGAGGCTACTTCAAAAGCGCCTATCCACGGCCGATGAAAACACGCTGGAATCCGTCTGCGAGCGTTTAACTCTGTCGTTGCAAGCAGCCCATCGACTGCTCAAGTTCGCGCGCACGCTGGCGGACCTTGAACAAGCCGACGGGATCAGACGCGAACATTTGGCCGAGGCGCTGCAATATCGGCCGACAATGATCTAGCCGGTGTCACCCCTTGGTCAGATCAACCAACGGCGTCTGCCGCACCTCAGTCTCACGCCCACCCTGAATCTCGCTTACCTGCTTCAAGGCCTCATCCACAGCCGCCTTATCCGCCAACAAGCTGTAGATGATGCGGAACTGCTTGTGTTCCTTCGGCCCAATTGTCGGTACCAGGTTCAGTGGCCGCTGATAACGGCGGTTGTAGGAAAAACTTGTTCCCGGCTCCAGCCCCGTGACATAGCCCTGGCCTTGGGTATCGGTGTTTTTCCACAAAGAAAACACGGGCAGTGTCTGAGTGTTGAAGCCGACCGAAACACCCAGGCTGCCGGCCTTGTTATGCAACACGGTCAACGTATCGCCCTTGGCATCGGCATACGGCACCACGTTGTAAACCGTTTCGTCGTAGTCCTTGGTCGGTGCGCGGTAGGTTTGCCAGTCGGGC